>JACCDK011824234.1_pt1 | contig 10443 bp, 10 predicted proteins | sample 7445871 | NCBI WGS metagenome assembly JACCDK01 (sample SAMN15323436, study PRJNA562643) | freshwater metagenome | isolation source: river surface water | place: USA:Blue River Watershed | collected 2017-08-15
CAGGGCAACCATCTTTAAACAGTTCTGTGGTGGTGAATCGATAAGCGATTGCGCAAATACGATACGTCACTTGCATAAATACAAAATCGGAACTATCCTCGATTACTCAGTTGAAGGTGAATCTACAGAACAAGCATTTGACGCTACTTGCGATGAAACTATCGCAACCATTAAACGTGCTCAAAACGACTCGGCGATACCTTTCTGTGTATTTAAAATAACTGGCTTAGCTCGTTTCGGATTGTTAGAAAAATTAGATGCTCAACAATCACTTACCGAAGTTGAGGTAAAAGAGTTTGAACGTGTTAAAGAACGCGTTCGTAAAATTTGTCAAACTGCCTACGATTTAAACGTTCGTATATTTATAGATGCTGAAGAAAGTTGGATTCAAAAAACCATCGATCAATTGGCGATGGATATGATGCGTTTGTTTAACCGCGAGAGAGTAATGGTATACAACACTTTTCAATTCTATCGTCACGATAGTTTAGAAATCATGAAAAACTTTGATGCAACATTAAAAGCAGAAGGGGTAATGATGGGACTGAAGTTAGTACGTGGTGCCTACATGGAGAAAGAACGTAAACGCGCAGAAGAGTTAAATTATCCTTCACCCATTCAACCCGATAAAGCATCTTCCGATAAAGACTACGATTTAGGTTTATTGTATTGTATAGAAAATATTAACCGTGTGGCCATTTGCGCAGGAACACACAATGAAAAAAGCTCTAAGTATTTAGTTGATTTAATGAACAAATATAACATCGTAGCAAACGATGAACGAATATATTTCTCACAATTACTGGGTATGAGCGATAACTTAAGTTATAATTTAGCTGATGCAGGTTATAATGTAGCGAAGTATGTTCCCTATGGACCTGTAAAATCGGTTTTACCATACTTATTCCGTAGAGCACAAGAAAACACAGCCATCGCCGGACAAATGGGTAGAGAGTTGAGTTTGATATTAAAAGAGAAGAAACGTAGGGCAAACGCGTAAATTGGTAAATGTGCAAATGTGCAAATTATAGCACTTCGGTTCCTTCATTTGCACATTTTCACATTTCCGCATTTTCACATTTTTTGTCTACCAAGTAGAATTTCGAAAAACAGACGAAAGTCGCTGATTAAACTCCATAAAGGATATTTAAATGTGGCTGGTTTATTTTTCTCGAAAAAGAAATGCCCAACCCAAGCGAAGAAATAGCCTGTTATAGGCAGTACATACCATAGATGCAAAACATTAGCATACGTAAAAAGGATAGCCTCTAAAAATACTAATGCAGTTCCAATAAAATGCAAACGACGACTCGTTGTATTTGCATGCTCAGTTAAATAAAACTGATAAAACTCTGAATAACTTTTTATACGCTCTGGCATATCAAAATATTTTAATCGAATTTAAGTAAATGTGGCTCAATTAGCACACTAGCATATTAGCATACTAGCAAATTAATATTATTTTTGCAGAAAATACAAAGAAATGAGTGGATTAAGCGAACAAGAGATCTTAAGAAGAGAAAGCATGCAGGAATTAATGCGTTTGGGCATTAACCCTTATCCTGCCGATTTATTTGAGGTAGATGCCAATGCTGCGGATATTTTAGAAAATTACGAGCGAGATAAAACCGCTTACAAAAATATTAGTATCGCAGGTAGAGTGATGAGCAGAAGAATTATGGGAAATGCTTCTTTTGCCGAATTACAAGATGCTACCGGTAGAATTCAAATTTATTTCCGCCGCGATGATTTATGCCCGGGGGAAGACAAAACCTTATACAATACTGTATTTAAAAAGTTGGTAGACATAGGTGATATTATTGGTGTTACTGGTTATGTGTTTACGACTCAAGTAGGTGAAATAAGCATACACGTTACTTCTTTTAAAATATTAAGCAAATCGCTTCGACCCTTACCGGTTGTGAAAATTGATGCGGAGGGTACAGCACACGATGTGGTAACCGATCCAGAATTTAAATACCGTCAGCGTTACGCCGATTTAATCATCAATCAAGATGTGCGCGAAACGTTTAGAATGCGTACAAAGATTATTCAATCGCTACGAAACACCTTTAATGATCGAGGATATTTAGAAGTAGAAACCCCTATTTTACAAGCCATTCCGGGTGGTGCGGCGGCTCGTCCGTTTATTACACATCACAATGCCTTAGATGTGCCCTTGTATTTACGAATTGCCAATGAGTTGTACTTAAAGCGACTTATTGTTGGTGGTTACGATGGAGTGTATGAGTTTGCAAAAGATTTCAGAAACGAAGGGATGGACAGAACCCACAACCCCGAGTTTACGGTGATGGAAATTTATGTAGCCTATAAAGACTACAATTGGATGATGGATTTTACGGAAGAAATGTTGGAAAAAGTAGCACTCGACTTGCATGGAACAACGAAAGTTCAAGTAGGGGAGAATATTATCGATTTCCAACGTCCGTTTAAACGCATCAGCATGTACGATTCTATCAAAGAATTCACAGGAATCGATATTTCTGAAATGAATGAAGAGCAACTGAGAGAAACTTGCAAAAGCTTAGGCATTCAAGTAAATGAAAGCATGGGTAAGGGTAAATTAGTGGATGAAATATTTGGTGAAAAGTGCGAAGGAAATTACATCCAACCTACTTTTATTATCGACTATCCAGTGGAAATGTCGCCATTATGTAAAAAACACAGAACCAAGGAAGGCTTGGTAGAGCGTTTCGAATTAATGGTGAATGGTAAAGAATTAGCCAATGCTTATTCAGAATTAAATGACCCCATCGATCAACGTGCTCGCTTTGAGGAGCAAGTAGCGCTCATGGAAAGAGGCGATGATGAAGCGATGTTTATCGATTACGATTTCTTGCGTGCCTTAGAATACGGCATGCCACCTACCGCCGGCATGGGTATTGGCATCGATCGCTTAACCATGATCATGACCAACCAAGCGTCTATTCAAGATGTGTTGTTCTTCCCTCAAATGCGTCCTGAAAAAATTCAGAAAGTGACCAGTGTAACTGATTTCGTAAATGCAGGTGTACCAGCAGAGTGGGTGCCTGTATTAAATAAGATGAATATCAACACGATTGACGAACTGAAAAATGCAAATCCTAATAAAGTATTTAACGATATGGGTGGAATGCGTAAAAAAATGAAATTAGAAATACCCATTCCTTCAAAGGATGAAGTGATGAAATGGTTTGAATAAAAAAAGCCTTCATATTTACGAAGGCTTTCTTTAGGTTAATAAAATTACTTAGTCATACGAACTGTAAATTCGGAAAATAGGTTCCCACTAGGCGTAATCATAGTATCAAGCATTGATATAATCAATGCATTTGCACTTAAATCAACTTTGTTAAATACAGTGGTATCGTATCCTTCAACAGGATCGTAATCAATGAACATTAATTTACCATTCGCATAATAGTAGTCTACGGTATCAGTAGTGCCATCCATTTTTGCGATAACTGTTTTTGGAGCAATGAATTCAAAGTCTGCTTCACCTGCAGCGTATGCTGTTGAATCGCTTTGTAAAACGTTAGTTCCTAATTTTACATTAATTACTCGAGAATTTACTGTCCATTTACCTACGATGGTAGGTGCTGGAGTTGGAGTTTCTTCTTCAGAACAAGCAACGACTATGGTTACCATGCCTAAAAAAAGTACCGATCTAAAAAATAAATTTTTCATTTGATTTAAATTGTGTTAATTATTGTTTTAATATACTAATATATGAATATTAAATTTATACATGATTAATATGTACCTGGATATAAACTCTTGTATTGGATTAACAGAAAAGCTAAAAGAGGAAGCTAAAAAGGGCTATTTTATAGAAATAGCGAACTTTTTAAAAAAAGAGTTTGACAAGCAAAAAGTCATCTATCCTCCAAAAAATAAAGTGTTTTCGGCTTTTAACTTTGTGAAATTTGAAGAAATAAAAGTGGTGATTTTAGGTCAAGATCCATATCATGGACCCCACGAAGCGAATGGATTAGCCTTTTCCGTGGATGCTGGAATTAAAATCCCGCCATCCTTACGAAACATCTACAAAGAATTAAGTAATGATCTTCATCTTAGCATTCCTAAACATGGCGATTTACGTTTATGGGCAGAACAAGGTGTTTTATTATTAAACTCCGTACTCACGGTTGAGGAAAACCAACCAGGTTCACATGCTGCTATTGGTTGGCAACAATTTACCGATCGCATTATTCAAGCCCTTAGCGAAGAAACCGAGCACTTAGTATTTATCCTTTGGGGTAACTATGCCAAGTCTAAAATAAACTTGATAAATACTCAAAAACATTTGGTTATTAGTAGCCCACATCCATCACCTTTCTCTGCCAACAAAGGTTTTTTGGGGAGTAAACCGTTCTCTAAAGCAAACAATTACTTAGTTCGTAACAATAAGTCGGCTATTCAGTGGGAATTACAATAATTAATTTTTGATGGGCAAGCTGTGTGAATTCTTAACTGTTTTTAACACGAACATGCTGTTTAATTTGTTGATCTCTTGAATAGCACTAATCTTCTCCGTTAACAAACGCTCATAAGCATGTATATTACTAACTACAATTTTTAATAAGAAGTCAGTTGAGCCTGCCACTTGATGGCATTCTATAATTTCTTCAATTTCACTGATTTGCTTAATGAAATTACTTATTGCATCTTTCTTTTCGAAATTTATGCTTACTTGTAAGTATGATTTTACACCTAAACCTACTAAGTCTTCGTTAACCAGGGCATGATAGCTTTCAATAATCCCAGTTTGTTCAAGTTTTCTCACGCGTTCGAGTGTAGGAGCAGGTGATAAACCGATATCCGTAGAGAGCTGAATGTTCGTTATACGACCATTTTCTTGAAGGATTTTTAAGATTTTAAAATCAATTTTGTCTAGTCCAGTCATTTTTTGGGGAATAAAAATAAAGTTAGTGAATATTATGAAATCCAATTGTATCATTTTTAATACCCTCATAATAAGCCATTTTGAAATTGATTTATTTTAGTTATTTTAGATGAGTCAAAAAAAATATTTAGATGAAAAATTCTTTTACGGAAGAAAACTATTTAAAAGCGATTTATAAGCTACAAGAGAAGCAGCAATCGGAAGTAAGCACCAATGATATTTCAAAGGAGATGAATACGAAAGCAGCGTCGGTAACAGACATGTTGAAACGTTTATCGGATAAATCATTAATACATTACCAGAAATATCAGGGAGTAAGTTTAACCGATACGGGAGCTAAAATTGCTTTAAACATTATACGTAAGCATCGATTATGGGAAACATTTTTGGTGAATAAGTTACACTTCAAATGGGACGAGGTACACGATATTGCTGAGCAATTGGAGCATATCGAATCGGATGAATTAATTGAAAAACTAAATGAGTATTTGGGTTCGCCTCAATACGATCCGCACGGCGATCCAATACCGAATAAGAAAGGGGTATTTACAAATAAAAAGATGATCGCTTTATTCGATATGCCAATAGGATACACCGGTAAGGTGGCAGGAGTAAGCGAACACAGCAGTTCTTTTTTGAGGCATTTAGAAAAGATAGGAGTAGCCTTGGGAGTTGAATTAAAAATTTTGGAGAAGAATGAATTTGATCAATCGATTTGTATAGAAATAGCACCCGAATCAAGAACATTTATAAGTAAAGAAGTCGCGTTAAATTTATTGGTATTTAATCATTAATATGCAAGAAGAATCGCTAAGCGAAGTACACAGCAGTGTTAAAATTCCTGAAGGTAAAAATAAGTGGAAAAAGTTTTTTGCATTTGTGGGTCCGGCGTATTTGGTAAGTGTTGGTTATATGGATCCTGGTAATTGGGCAACCGACATTGCTGGCGGTAGCATGTTTGGTTATCAGCTTTTGTGGGTACTCTTAATGTCGAACTTAATGGCTTTGTTGTTGCAAAGTTTAAGTGCACGATTAGGTATTGTAAGAGGCTTAGACCTTGCACAGGCTTCTCGAAAAATATATCCAGCATGGGTAAATATTCCGCTGTATGTATTAGCAGAGTTAGCAATTGCAGCCTGCGACTTAGCAGAAATAATTGGGATGGCCATTGGTTTACAATTATTGTTCGGGATCCCATTAATTGCTGGTATTTGCATCACTGTGTTTGATACTTTGTTGTTATTGTTTCTGATGAACAAAGGCATAAAGATTCTCGAGCGATTCATCATTTCTTTAATATTTATAATAGGTGTTTCTTTTCTGATGGAATTGTTTATTGCACAACCTCAGGTAAAAGAAGTAATATCAGGATTTGTTCCAACTTCATTAGATGGTAGTGCATTATACATTGCCATTGGTATTATTGGTGCGACTGTAATGCCTCATAATTTGTATCTACATTCCTCCTTGGTACAAACACGCACTATCAATAAAAATAAAGCAGGTATTAAAGATGCACTGAAATATAATTTTATTGATTCTACCATTGCATTAAACCTTGCATTTTTTGTTAACGCCTCTATATTAATTTTAGCCGCTACGGCCTTTTTCAAAAATGGATTATTTCAAGTGGCCGAAATTCAAGATGCACATCGATTATTAGAAGATATCTTTGGAAACTTAGCTCCCACATTGTTCGCCATTGCTTTAATATGTGCAGGACAAAGTTCAACCATTACAGGCACCTTAGCCGGACAAATAGTTATGGAAGGGTATTTGAATTTACGTATTCGTCCTTGGTTACGACGATTAATTACTCGATTAATTGCCGTAACACCTGCATTTGTAACCATTATTTATTTTGGAGAAGAAAAACTGGGCTCTTTGTTAATTTTAAGTCAAGTGATTTTAAGTTTACAGTTGGGTTTTGCCATTATACCACTTATACATTTTACTTCCGATAAAAATCAGATGAAAGATTTTGCCATTAAAAACTGGGTTCGAATTTTAGCATGGCTCTCGGCAATTGTGATCATCAGCCTAAACATAAAATTAGTTTATGAAAACTTGTTAAGTTGGATACAACATACCGATAATGCATGGTACATTTATTATTTGGTATTGCCCTTGGTTTTCTTTTTCTCGTTTTTGTTGATGTATATCATATTCCAACCTTGGGTCCACAAAAACTTACGACCTTTGAGTTTACCACATTCGGGCTTCGATAGTTTTGAAATTAAATTACCAAAACAAGCGGAAAAAATTTTAGTGCCCATCGATTTCTCCAAGTTCGACAGGGTTGCATTAAATCAAGCATTACAAATAGGAGGGACATCTGCTAAATATATTTTAGTTCACGTAGTAGAAACCGTTGCCGCGAGGTATTCGGGAACACAATCCGACGACCATGAAACACGAACAGATAAAAAAGAATTACAATTATTCGAGCAAGAATTGCTTCGTAATAATTACAGATGTTCGTCGATGATTGGCTACGGAAACCCAGCAAAAGCATTGGCCGAAATTGCTAAAACAGAACAAGTAGATTTAATTGTAATGGCAGCACATGGTCACCGTGGATTAAAAGACATATTGTTAGGCTCTACGCTCGATTCATTACGACACAAGGTAGAGATACCTGTACTCATTGCACGAACTAGCGTCCCGATAGCTATCGGGATAGCATACTAGCATACTAGCACACTAGCATACTAGCATCCCGATAGCTATCGGGATAGCATACTACCTATTTGCTCTATTGAGTTCTATTTTAGATTCGCGCTCTTTGATGGCGTCGCGTTTGTCGTGAAGCTTTTTTCCCTGAGCTAAGGCAATTTCCATTTTAGCAAATCCACGTTCGTTGATAAACAATTGAAGTGGTACGATGGTCATGCCTTTATCTTTAGTTTTATTCTGAAGTTTTTTTAACTCTTTTTTTGTGAGCAGAAGTTTACGATTACGTTTAGGTTCGTGATTGTAAAAAGAGCCCATGCTGTATTCGGAGATATGGATGTTAAAGGCAAACAATTCGTTTCCTACGAAGGTACAGAAACCATCGCTTAGGTTTGCTTTACCAGCACGTATCGATTTTATTTCGGTACCGAGTAATTCAATGCCAGCAACATACTTCTCGAGGATGTGATACTCGAAGTAAGCTTTTTTATTTTGTATGTTGATGTTTTGCGACATGAGGAAACAAAGGTACAAAAAAAAGCCTCCTCGAACGAACGAGGAGGCTTTTCTATAGGTTAATGTACTGTTTAGAACAATAAACCAATTCTCACTAAACCTAAAGCATTTGGATTAATTCCAAAGTTTGAACCTTTAGAACCAGGTGTAGTTCCTTTGGTTGTAACACCACCAACTACTTCTTCAGTTTCCGTATCAGCTGTAGTGCTTGAACCAAATAAGCCAATGCCTAATTCAGCACCGATGTATACTCTTTCTACAATCCAATAATCAGCACCGATCATCGCATTTAAACGAAGGTTTGTTGTACCACCTCCAGAAATAGTTTGCTTGTCGCCATTAACATTATTAAAATTGGTAACTTCAGTAGTTGCATTGGCAATACCAAAACCTAATTCAGCACCGATGTAAGGAGATAATTTAGAAGTTCCAGATAAGTGTTTCTCTAAACCTGCACCCAACGAAAAACCTGTAGTTTTAACAACTGTTTCTTCGTCAGCACCACCCGCACCAACAGCAGATGCTATTGTAGTAGTAGAACCCATTCCGAGACCCAAACTTGCTCTTAAAGCCAACCCTTCATTCATGAAGTAACGGCCTCTTAATACCCCTTGTGTTAAACCTGCAGGGTTAGCTGCATTGGTAGGTGCACCAATTACTGATGTTAAACCAATTTCTGTAGTAATGCTACCTGATGTTGGTTTTTGAGCAAATGCAATAGTTGCAAGTCCGGCAAATACTGCGATTAACATTAATTTTTTCATACTTTTTTTGTTTTAAGTTTAATGTATTTAAAAAATTGTATATCAAATCTAAAGAATTTTATATTCCTTATGATTACTCAAAGGCGCAAGTGTTCTTATTATTATTAACATATGTTGATAACTTATTAACATATGTTAATTAGGAAAAGGACATTAATTGTCAATGAATACTGAGAAGGGGATTTTACCAAGCTTGCTCACCAATCATGGGCACAAAGCGAAAGGCTTCCAACACTTCGGTTTGAAATTCGGTAGCCGATAATCGGACGATTAAATTCATCTTTTGGGTTTTCTCATCGCCTACTGGAATGACCATTTTCCCTCCAATTTTTAATTGGGCTAAAAGGGTATTGGGGATGCTAGGTGAGCCTGCCGTGCAAATAATTTTATCGAAGGGTGCGAAGGCTGGAATGCCTTTGGAGCCATCACCAAAAAAGAATTTAGGTTTGTAAGAAAGGGTATGCATAAGTTTTTTCGTCTTATCGAACAGCTCCTTTTGGCGTTCTATGGTGTATACTTCGGCTCCTAATTCCAACAAAATGGAGGTTTGATAACCAGAACCCGTGCCAATTTCCAATACCTTATCGCCTGCCTTTACCTCTAAGAGCTCTGTTTGATAAGCTACTGTGTGAGGGTGTGAAATAGTCTGTCCGGCCCCAATTTGAAAGGCTTTATCCTCGTAGGCATGATCCCAAAAGTCTTTGTGAAAATAATAGTGCCTAGGCACCATCAGCATACATTGTAATACTTGTTCATTGCTTATACCTCTCTTTCGAAGGTGTTCTATCAATATTTTTCGTTCCCCTTTATGCTTGTAAGAATCGACAAACTGTTCGCTCTTTTCTATAATTTTCATTAGCATCGTATACTTCTCTTTCCCTTTTATCGTTAATCTTTATTGTTTTCGTTGGAATTCCTTATTTTCGGACAATTAATTGATTGCATGAAAAAATCTCTACCTACTATAATTTCTGTTTTTTGTATTGCACTTACGCTTAGCTCTTGCGAAATTATAAATCCTAGCGAAGATATCCCATTCTATTTAAGAATAGATTCAATTAGTTTTATTGATTCTACGAAAATTCCTCCTTCTGCAGCCAAAGAAGGTGTCCAAAAGATTGTAGATGCTTGGGTTTATGTCGATAATATTTATGTAGGTACTTTCGAAATTCCGAGTACCATTGCAGTGTATGCTCCTGCCGGTAATCGTAAAATTACGGTCTCTCCGGGTATTTTAGTTAGCGCGCAGAATGGCGATCGTCGTGTTTATCCTTTTTTTACATCGTATAATGCTATTGTAAATGTGGAGCTTGGAAAAACTGATACTGTTATCCCAAAGGTTTCTTACGACCCAATTGCTGTAAAATATCCTTCGGAAGCAGTAGGGCAATTCCCGGAAGAGTTTGAAGGGGTGGGTAGCATATTTAAAACTACCGTAAACTCAGATGTTGATACCATTATCAGAACCGACGATCCTTCGCTCGTGTTTGATGGAAATTTTTCGATGCTCTTGGAATTAAATGAAACCAAAGACTTTGTAGAAATAGAAACGGAAAAGGCGTACTCTTTACCCAATAATTCTCG
>JACCDK012115545.1_pt1 | contig 10443 bp, 7 predicted proteins | sample 7445871 | NCBI WGS metagenome assembly JACCDK01 (sample SAMN15323436, study PRJNA562643) | freshwater metagenome | isolation source: river surface water | place: USA:Blue River Watershed | collected 2017-08-15
AAATTAATGGCTTCCGAGGTGAAACAGACACTCTCGAAAAAATGGAAAAACGGGTTGAGCTAGATCTTTATTACATCGAGCGCATGTCGATTTGGCTCGATTTGAAAATCATTGTGCTCTCAGTGTTCAAGGGCTTTGTTCATCGCAACGCGTACTGACAACCCAGCATGAATTTCATTGTTAAATCGCTCCAACAAGCATGGCAATACCGTGGGTTTGTGCTTGGCAGCGTGAAGCGAGAGTTTCAAGCCAAATACCATCAGTCACTTCTGGGGGTCGTCTGGACACTGATTCAGCCCTTGACCATGATTTTGGTTTACACCCTCGTTTTTTCACAGGTTATGAAAACCAAACTCCCAGGCACAACGTCTGGCTTTGGCTACAGCATCTACCTGTGTGCGGGGCTGTTAACTTGGGGTTTGTTCGCCGAAATGGTCAATCGAAGTCAGACCCTTTTCATCGACAACGCCAACTTGCTCAAAAAACTTAACTTCCCCAGCGCCTTGCTGCCGCTCATTTCCATGTGTCATGCGCTGGTCAACTTCGGCATCATCTTCGGATTGTTCTTGATTTTTCTGGTGGTCAGTGGGCAATGGCCAGGTTGGGTCATTTCCGCGCTATTACCTGTGCTGGCCGTGCAACTCATGATGTCCTTTGGTTTGGGGCTTATTTTGGGCGTGCTCAATGTGTTCTTTAGAGACGTCGGACAATTTTTCTCGGTGTTCCTGCAACTTTGGTTTTGGTTAACACCCATTGTTTACCCAAGCAGTGTTTTGCCCAGTTCGCTGCAGCCTTACCTGGCTATCAATCCCATGTACGGCGTTGTCTCTGCGTACCAAGAAATTTTGGTTCATGGGCAATGGCCCCAATTTGCCAATTTGGTTTGGCCCTTGACCTTCGGTGTTTCAGTGTGTGTTCTGGGCGGCCTTTTGTTCAGTCGGCGCGCCGGTGAATTGGTGGACGAACTCTGATGATCGCAATCGCTGTTCAGGGTCTGGGCAAGGCCTATCAACAATACGACAACCGATGGCACAGGTTATGGGAGTGGCTATGGCCTGGTGCCCAAAAATGGCATCGTCTCAACTGGGTCCTTCAAGATTTAAGTTTTGAAGTGAAGGCTGGCGAAGCAGTCGGCATCATTGGTGTTAACGGTGCCGGTAAAAGCACCCTTTTGAAAATCATCACAGGAACCACGCAGGCCAGCACCGGACACGTTCAATTGCAGGGACGCGTTTCGGCCTTGCTTGAGTTGGGCATGGGCTTTCACCCAGACTTTACAGGTCGACAAAATGTCATCATGGCAGCCCAATTGATGGGCCTGTCGACAGAAGACGCTTGGGCTTTAATGCCCGACATCGAAGCCTTTGCAGAGATAGGACCGTACATTGACTCGCCCGTCAGAATTTACAGCAGCGGTATGCAAATGCGGCTGGCCTTCAGCGTGGCCACTGCGGTTCGCCCCGATATTTTGATCGTGGATGAAGCCTTGTCGGTAGGTGATGCCTATTTCCAACACAAAAGCTTCGAGCGCATTCGGCAATATCAAAAAAGTGGCACCACCTTGTTATTGGTCAGTCATGACAAGGCGGCCATTCAAAGCATCTGCAACCGCGCTATCTTGCTCAACCAAGGCTGCAAGGTCATGGAGGGCGAGCCAGAGTTGGTAATGAACCACTACAACGCCATGTTGGCCGACGCAAAGGGCGACAGCATTCAATTGCACCTAACACCTTCTGGTCTCACCAGCACGCATTCAGGCACAGGTGAGGTGGTCATTCAACAGTTGAAATTGTTGAATCAAGATGGCGAACACGTTGAAACTTTGCGTACGGGTGAAAAAGTTCGCATGCAATTGGTCGCCCAAGTGAAACAAGCCGTGGCCGAGTTGGTCATGGGTGTCATGCTCAAAGACAGATTGGGGCAAGTGGTGTTTGGCGTGAATACCTTTCACAGCCATCAGGTTTTGACAGACTTAAAACCTGGTCAAAAGGTTGCGTTAGATTTTGAATTCGATGCCAACTTAGGCCCGGGCCATTACTCAGTCACGGTGGCACTGCATGCGGGTGCCAATCATGTTCAAAGCAATTACGATTGGCGTGATTTGGCTTTGATGTTTGAAGTGATCAATGTAGGCAAAGAAGAATTTGTGGGCGTTAGCTGGTTACCGCACACGCTAAGGATTCGACATGAGTGATCAGTTTTACAGAGCGTTTGAAGATAAGTTTCGCGGCACCAGAGCGCTGATTCAAAAGCGTCTTGAGGTTTACTTGCCTTTTGTGAAGCCTCTGCACCAGGCTCATCCCAGTGCATTGATGCTGGACTTGGGTTGTGGGCGCGGTGAGTGGTTGGAGCTGTTGCAAGCTCATCAAATGGCTGCATTGGGTATCGACCTCGATGCTGGCATGTTAGACGCTTGTTTGGAAAAAAATCTGCATGTTCACTGCCAAGATGCGTTGGCTTATTTAAAAGAATTGCCCAGCGACACTGCGGCGGTGATATCGGCATTTCATTTGGTAGAACACCTGTCCTTTGATCGCTTGAAAGAATTGGTGGCAGAAGCACACCGTGTGCTGAAGTCGGGTGGTTTGCTCATCATGGAAACCCCCAACCCAGAAAACTTCTTGGTGGCCACACAAAACTTTTACTTAGATCCAACGCATGTCAGGCCTATACCACCCGACTTGCTGGCATTTGTGCCAGAGTTTTTTGGATTTGAGTCGGTCAAGGTTTTGCGTTTGCAAGAAGCACCAGAAGTGTTAACGCAAGCCAACCTGTCTGTGCTGGAGGTTCTAACGGGTGCCAGCCCCGACTATGCCGTTGTGTCACAAAAAGCGGGTCATCCAGGTTTGAAGCATGACTTGCAGGCATTGTTTGACAAAGCTTTTGGCATCAGCGGCCATGCCCTGCTCGAGCGTCATCGGCAACAAACCCACGATGCCCAGTTTCAACTGTACAGGTCAATGTCGCAGGTGCGATTGAGTGCGCAAAAAGCAGAAGTGTTGGCGAATCAGTTTCAGTCAAATTTGAATCGACTCTCAGATGCTGTTTCTGGGGTTCAACAAATGCAACACGTCATTCAACAAAACCATTCGCCAAAATACAAAGGTGTTGTGGGATGGTTTGTATTGCAAACCCTCAGGCTGGCAGAGCAGGGTGTTTGGGCTAGAGTTCGCGCGCTAGTCTTGAAAGTACTGCGCCTCTTATTGTCGCCTCTGGTGATCGTTATCAAGTCGAATCCAGCATTGAAGCTGAAGATGATCAAGCTCGCGCAAGCAGTTCACTTGGATGTTTTCCTAAGAAAATTATGGGCGAACCATTCGATGTCTGACGAAATGACATCCGCAACTGCAAACGAACAACCCATTACGGAAGTCAGTATGTCTAAAAATGCGCAAAAAATGGCGCAGACTTTCCAACATCACAAGACGCCATAGGCCCATCCATGCGAATCGTGATCGATATGCAAGGTGCGCAAACGGAAAGTCGCTTCCGGGGTATTGGTCGTTACAGTCTTTCATTTGCGAAAGCGGTCATCGAAAACTGTCAGAACGATGAAGTAATTTTGGTTCTGAATGGTTTATTTCCTGAGTCCATCGAGCCCATAAGGAAAGCCTTCAGCGAGGACCTGCCCCAAAGTCAAATTCAGGTTTGGGAGGTGCCGGGCCCGCTGGGAATTGCAAATCCTAACAATCAACTGCCGTACGCGATGGCCAAAAGGTTTCGGCATGCGTTCATTGCCAATTTGAAACCTGATGTGGTGCACCTCACTAGTTTATTTGAGGGATATTCTGACAATGCAGTCGCAGAAATAGAGAGCTTCGGGCCGCATGTGTTCAGCAGTGTTGCACTGTACGACCTCATTCCTTACGTTAATCAAAAGCAATACTTAGACCCCAACCCTTCCTATGCCTTGTTTTATTTGAACAAAATAGAACAACTCAATGAGGCCGATGCATGTCTGGCCATCTCTGAGTTTGCAGCGCAAGAGGCCAAGCAATATTTGCCGGCGCTCACAGAAAAGATACAGACCATTTCAACCGCCATTGACGGGCAGTTTGGACAAGTTCAGATGGCCGAACTTGAAGTTGAGAACATACTGCATCGTTTGGGCATTGAAAGGAAATTTGTCCTATACACCGGCGGTGCTGACGAACGAAAAAATTTACCAAGACTCATCGAGGCATATGCAAATTTGCCTACCGCCATCAAAAGTACAACGCAATTGGTGTTTGCGGGCCGTCTGGCAGACCAATTTGTATTGCAATTGCGAGACGTGGCTCAAAAGTTTGATCTGAAGAAAAATGAGTTGCTATTGACTGGATTCGTGACCGACGCAGAGTTGATCACTTTGTATTCGCAATGCCATTGTTTCGTTTTCCCATCTTGGCAAGAAGGCTTTGGCTTGCCTGCACTAGAAGCCATGGCTTGTGGTGCCGCCACCATCACTTCTAACACGTCAAGCTTGCCGGAAGTAGTGGCTTATGAAGAGGCCATGTTTGATCCCTACAGCGTTGTACAAATGGGCCACAAGTTGCTGCAAACATTTGAAGATCAGGCCTACAGAGAAAGACTCATCCGCAATGGACTAGAGCGTGCCAAGTTATTTACCTGGAAAGATGTGGCGCTGCGAGCGTTGAACATTTGGAAGCAATGGTCGGTGCTGCGTGCAAAAGATCAGAATCACGCCCCTTCTTTAGGACGCCTGCAAACGCAAAAACCCAAAATGGCATTTGTGTCGCCCTTGCCGCCTGTTCAGTAAGGTATTGCGGCCTACAGCGCCTTGCTATTGGACAGCCTGTCAGCGTATTACGACATTGATGTCATCACCCAGTCTGACTCACCAGAAGTATTGTCACAACAACTGTGCTTGCCAGTTTGTTCCGTGGAAAGTTTGCATGACAACGCACAGTCGTATGCGCGAGTGCTCTACCAATTGGGAAACTCACCCACGCATGCGAGCACATTGGCACTAATGCGCGCTGTGCCTGGCGTGGTCATGCTGCATGATTTTTATTTGAGCGGCTTGAAATCTTGGCTAGAAGAGCATGACCATCAGGTGGGTGTGTGGACCCAGGCGCTTTACGAGTCGCATGGCTATGAGGCACTGGATGTGTGGTCTAAGGACCCCCATCAAGCCTTGTTGAAATTCCCCGTCAACCTTGAACAATTGCTGCTGGCCAAAGGTGTGCTCACGCATTCTGAATTTGCCAAAAGTTTGGTGGAAAAATGGTACGGCCCTGCACTGGCGGCATCCATTCAAGTGATCCCTCTGCTGCGGGACGTACCCAAGCCACCGGACCGTCAAGCAGCCCGAGAGCGTCTGGGCATTCACCCTGATACCCAATTGGTTTGTAGCTTTGGCTTCATTGATCAGACCAAACACAGCAAACACCTACTGTCAGCTTGGGCTCAAAGCAGTTTGTCTGTTTTACCCCATTCGCAGTTGGTGTTTGTGGGGAAAAACGAGGGCGGTGACTACGGTCAATCTCTGATCAACAGCATTCAGCAATCTGGCCGCCAAGACAGAGTGCTGATTACGGGCTTCGTCGACGACAGTGTGTATGCCGATTATTTGGCGGCAGCCGATGTCGCTGTTCAACTTCGCTCGGTTTCGCGCGGTGAAACATCTGCTGCCGCATTGGATTGCTTGGCAGCCGGCTTGCCCACCGTGGTCAACGCCAATGGCGCCATGGCCGAATTGCCAGCAGAGGTGGTATGGCAATTGCAAGACGAATTTTCAATAGAGGATTTAACCCTGGCCTTGGAAATGTTGGCAGCCAATGGTGAAAGACGTGAAAGCATGCGTCAAGCGGCTCGCAGCTTCATCCACACACATCACGCGCCCCAGCACTGCGCATTGGCTTACCAGTCGGCCATTGAAAATTTTTACCAGAGAGATCAGAAACTGGCCATTGAAGTTGCCAATGATTTGGCAACGTTGATTCCAGAAAACTTCGGAAAATCGCAATCGCTTCGATGGGCAGAATCGGTCAGCTGGAACTTCCCAGGTGTACAGCCAGTTCGCAAATTGTTTCTTGACATCACCGCCACACACGATACATCAAGGCAAACGGGCATTGAACGCGTCGCAATTTCATTGCTGCTTGAACTTCTCAAAAATCCACCCCTAGGATTCAGAGTCGAGCCGGTGCATTTAAGTTCGCTGGGAAACCGTTGGCATGCAAGGTATGCACGCCAGTTTGCATGTCGATTACAAAACCTGCGTACCACCCAATTAGATGACGACGTCGTTGAGCCGCAGCCAGGTGACGTGTATGTCACCCTTGACTTGGCCAGTGGCCCCTTTATTCAGGCCAGTGAAGCCGGTTTGTTTGAAAAATTCCGACAGCGCGGCGTTGCAATGCACGCTTTGGTCTATGACTTGCTGCCCATTCACTTGCCTAACGCATTCCCACCGGGTGCCCAAGCAATGCATACCGAGTGGTTAAAGGCTGTTGCCAAGTTAGATGGCGCCTTGTGCATTTCAAATTCGGTAAAGGCCGATCTTCAAGCTTGGCTCTCTGAGCAGTCCATCACTTGGCAGAACCGCCGTCCCTTTTCGATTGCATCTTTTGCCTTGGGTGCCAACCTTTGGGAATTGCCTGCTTCGGCCAATGACCCCTCGATTTTGGCAACGCTTTTGGGACAACTGCCTACAGGCAAAATATTCTTATCGGTTGGCACCCTAGAACCACGCAAACACTTCATGCAAGCCCTACTGGCCTTTGAAGATTTGTGGGCACGTCAGATCGATGTCAATTGGGTGTTGGTCGGCAGAGAAGGTTGGACCCAATTGCCTGCGGATCAACGTCAAGAAATTTTGATGCTGGTTCAAAGAATTCAAGCCCATCCAGAAAAAAACAAACGCTTGTTTTGGTTGAATGACTTGCAAGACGAATCCTTGGCACATTTGTATGCCCATTCAAATTGTTTGCTCAGTACCTCATTGGGTGAGGGTTTGGGATTGCCTTTGTTAGAAGCTGCACAGTACCGTTTGCCGATGCTTCTCAGAGATTTGCCCGTGTTTCGAGAAGTGGCAGGTGAGCACGCCAGCTACTTCAATGCCAACACACCTGAGGGCTTGGCTTTGGCCATTGAGAGTTGGCTGAACTTAAAAGATCAAGACAAGCCCGATGTCACTCAAATTCAAACGGTCACCTGGGCTGAAAGCGCCAAACAGTTTTTAAAGTTCACAGGCCTCAGGGCATGACGCAAGTGAACCCAGCACGCCATCACTCCGAAGGGCTTGCAGGCTTGCTGTTGAGCTTGCTCATGGCTGCTGCATTTGTGGGCAGTTTTTTTGGAATTGATTTTGTATTAGGCCGTTCTGTTTTTTGGCAAACAGAAGTGCGCGATGTCACGCAATATGTGGCAGGTTTTAATTTCTATTTCACCGCGCCCTGGCAAAGCCCGTGGTTGGCATTCAATGCCTTGAATTACCCAGAAGGCACCCTGGCCACTTTTGTGGATGCTATTCCCCTTTATGCCTTGTTGCTCAAGCTGGCAGCGCCTGACCATTGGGCACCCTTTAACCCTTATGGCGTGTGGGTTGCACTTTGTTTTGCATTGCAGGCCACAGGTGCATGGTGGCTTGCCAAAGAATTAAAAACGCGCTCATGGGCTTTTCTGATGGCCTTGGTGCTGTTGTTGCTCAGTTTTCCAGCGTTGCTAGATCGCATTGGGCACATTTCGCTCATGTCGCATTGGCTGCTTTTGTTTGCCTTGGCCCTCTACCTTCGAAGCCGCAATTCAAGTGAGTGGCCTTTACTGGCATGGACGCTCTTGTGTCTTGGTGCCTTCTACATCAACATCTATTTGTTTGTCATGGTGGGCTGCGTGTGGGTCAGTGCGCTGTTGAATGCTTCACAGCATTCAATGGCCAAACGCGCCAAGGCGCTTGCACTGCCCGCACTCTGTGTCATGGCAACAGCTTGGATGGCGCTGTGGCCATTGCCAAGCGGCAAGCCGACGCCGGAGTTTGGTTTTGGTTATTACGCCATGAACCTTTTGTCGCCTTGGGTGGGTGGCCACATCTTGCCAGCGGCCAATGGCTTGGGGCTGAATCCCATTGCTGGTTTTAAGTATTTGGGGGGACCAGGTCACTACGAAGGTTTTAATTATCTGGGTCTGGGCGTCTTGCTGCTATTGAGCCTCGGCGCATGGCGCATGGTGAAATCTGCCATGCACCACAAAGCACTGATCGCTTTGATGCTGATGTTTGCGGCTTATGCGTTGTCTGACCATGTGATGTTGGGGCAAAAAATTGCATTCGAATTCAAATACCCTGAAGCCCTGCTGCCGCTTACCTCGCAGTTTCGAGCGTCAGGCCGCTTTTTTTGGTTGGTGGGTTATGCCTTGCTGATCTTTTCTCTGTACCACTGCCACCAGATGTTTCCAAAGCGTCATTTTGCGGGTTTGGTGGTGCTGGTATGTGGGCTCCAGTGGGTTGACCTTCAAGGTGTTTACCAAGGCTTGAGCTTTAGACTGAATCGACAAGACGCGCCCGTTATGGACGCTGCCAAATGGGACGAGGCGCTGGGTACTAACACGCGTATTGTGTATGCCTATCCAAAGTTCAAATGTGGCAAGGACCCTCAAAATGCGTTGTTGCCTTTGATGAAATACACGTCAGAGCGTCATTTGAAGCTCAATACCGGCTACATTGCTCGTTACACACCCGATTGTCAGGACATGAAACTTGAAATAGCCCAATCAAACCCCGCCAATTCAGCCTACGTGCTGAGTGGCGACGCCCTGGCTGCCAATTTCAAGTTAGATTCAATTTTCCCCAGCACTTGGCAAGTAGATTGCAAGCCCATTGACTTTGCGCAGGTTTGCCGCGCCACTTCTTTGAAAGCCTCACCTTGACATTGAAAACGGTTTCTTTGGTCATCCCTTTCTTCAATGAAGCGAAGGGCATAGCACCATTTTCTCAACGCTTGATGCAAAGCTGTCACAAGCTCAAAGCACGTTATGCCTTTCAAATGGTGTGCATCAACGATGGCAGCACAGATGCCACCCTCGATGAGTTGGTGAAAGCAAGACAGACCTTGATGGGTTTTTTGGCTGACGACAATGCATCCGAGATCACCATCACCATCATTGATTTTTCAAGAAACTTTGGTAAAGAGGCAGCCCTCACCGCAGGCATCGACCATGCAACAGGTGATGCCGTCATACCCATGGACGCTGATCTACAGCATCCCCCCGAACTGTTACCTGTCTTGTTAGAAAAATGGGAAGAGGGCTATGAAGTGGTATTGGCACAAAGAACCAGCAGGCACACCGACCACTTTGCTCAAAAATTTGCTGCGAGGCTCTTTTACAAACTGCATCAAAAGATTTCTCAAATTCACATGCCCGCCGATGTCGGCGACTTTCGCTTGATGGACCGGCGTGTGGTCGACGCAGTGAAGCAACTGCGAGAGAACAACCGATTCATGAAAGGTATCTTTGCGTGGGTGGGTTTTAAATCTGTGTTGGTTCCCTTTGAAGTAGAAGCTAGAAGCACAGGCCACTCTAGTTTCAATGTTTGGAAACTTTGGAACTTAGCCTTGGATGGCATTACCAGCTTTAGCACAGTACCACTGCGCGTTTGGACCTATTTGGGCGGCTTGGTGTCGCTCACAGCATTTCTCTATGCCAGCTACATCTTTGTCAGAACCTTGGTCTACGGCGTGGACACGCCTGGCTATGCGTCCCTCATGATTGCCATTCTCTTTTTAGGTGGCGTACAGCTGATTGGTATCGGTGTTTTAGGCGAGTACCTGGGCCGAGTCTATTCAGAAGTGAAAGCCCGACCCGCTTACATCATTCGTCAAATTATTTCGTGAAGGTGCTGTATTGAACTTGCCTGTTCAGTTTGTGAAGTTTGGATTGGTCGGTGTGGTCAACACCTTGATACATGGCTTGCTCTTGTTTGTGGCCGTCGAAACTTTACAAGCCGGCCCCTTGCTGGGCAATCTGCTGGCCTTCTTTGTGGCCAATGTCAGCTCCTATTTAATGAACAGTTATTGGACATTCAAGGCCTTGCCTACACTTCCACTGTATGGCAAATTTTTACTCGGCTCCTTGTTTGCCTTGTGCTTAACTTTGATCATTGCAAGTTTATTTGAATTTTTTGAACTTCACTACGGACTGGGTTTTGCTTGCATTGTGCTCACAGTGCCGCCACTCAATTATTGGATGCTGAAGCGTTGGGCCTTTGTTGAACAGGTCGCAAACTAAGATGTCAAACATTACAGGAACCAGTAAAAAAGACAACTTGTTGGGCACGCCCGGCAATGACGTCATGAGTGGTCTTGAGGACGATGACATTGTGGATGGCGCTGCAGGCGGCGACGCTCTGTATGGTGGTGAAGGCAATGACCAACTCTACGGCCGTGACGGCAACGATCAGTTGTATGGCGACGGTGGCGACGACTATTTGAACGGCGGTGAAGG
>JACCDK011726910.1_pt1 | contig 10442 bp, 9 predicted proteins | sample 7445871 | NCBI WGS metagenome assembly JACCDK01 (sample SAMN15323436, study PRJNA562643) | freshwater metagenome | isolation source: river surface water | place: USA:Blue River Watershed | collected 2017-08-15
AGCTGGTGAGTGCGGCGCGGAATCCGGTGACGTGCGTTCCGCCGTCAATGGTGTTGATGTTGTTCGCAAAGGCGAGCAGTGTTTCTGACCACGAGTCACTCTGATACTGGAAGGCAACTTCAACGCTGGTCGTACCCTCCATCCCCTCGATGTAGACAGGTCGATCATGTGTGACCTTGCGCTTGCGATTGAGGTGGCGAACAAAGGAGACGATGCCACCCTGGAAGTAGAAGGTTGCTTCACGATCGGCGCGATCATCGATCAACGTCATCCAGAGCCCCTTGTTGAGATACGCGGATTCGCGCAAACGATTCGCGAGCGTCTCAAATGAGTACTCGGTTGTTGAGAACATTTCTGGATCGGGCAAGAAGGTTGTCGTTGTGCCGCGGCGACCAGCTGCGGGATTCCCCTTGATCACCTTGGTGCGCGGCACGCCGCGCTCATACTCTTGCGACCAAACAAAACCGTCGCGCGCCGATTCGACACGGAGCTTGATGCTGAGTGCGTTGACGACAGAGACGCCGACGCCGTGAAGTCCGCCAGACACTTTGTATCCGCCGCCGCCGAATTTTCCGCCCGCGTGCAACACCGTGTGCACTACTTCAAGTGCATCTTTGCCGGTGGCGTGCTTTCCAACTGGAACACCGCGACCATCGTCGGCGACGGTGATGGAATTATCTTTGTTGATGCGCACCACAATGCGCGTTGCATGTCCGGCCATCGCTTCGTCGACAGAGTTGTCAACGACTTCGTAGACAAGGTGATGCAGACCGCGCTCATCTGTAGAGCCGATGTACATGCCTGGACGCTTGCGAACCGCTTCAAGTCCTTCAAGAACTTGAATGCTGGATGCGCCGTAGTCGCCGGATGCCTTTTTCGCGCGGCTACCCGTTGCGGCTGCGGCACTCTTCTTTTCGGTCACTCACTCACTCCCTTGATCTGCTCTACGAGCCGATGCAGTTCTTCGTTTGAGTAGTAATCGATCACGATCTGTCCGCCCTTACCAGCAGGCTTCACGCGCACCGGAGTGCCGAGATGCCCTTCAAGATCGCGCTGCAGCGCAGCGAGCTCTTCACTTGGCAGTGCGCCAGGCTTTCGCTTCGTGGTGATTGTACCGCGCGCAGCACCGCGAACCGTTGACGCGGCCGCCTCTGCGCCACGTACCGTCACTGCATCGCGCACAAAGGTGCGCGCAAGCCACGCCTGCTCTGATTCTGGGAGGCCAACGAGTGCGCGCGCGTGCCCTTCGCTGAGTCGCCCTGCGGCAACTTCACTCTGCACATCAGTAGAGAGATCAAGTAGCCGCAGTGTGTTTGCGACGGTGGTGCGCGCCTTGCCAGCGATGACGGCAATCTGCTCCTGCGTCAAACCAAACTCGTCGGCGAGACGCCGGTAGGCGTGCGCCGTTTCAATTGGCGACAGGTCGCTGCGCTGAACGTTTTCAATGAGCGCAAGCTCAAGGCGTGATTGATTGCCAACAACACGCACGACGGCGGGAATCGTGCTCTTCCCTGCGATCTTTGAGGCACGGAAGCGGCGCTCACCTGCAATCAGCGTGTATCCGTTCGGCCCCTCTTCTACGACGACGGGCTGCAGTACGCCATGCTCACGGATGCTCTCGGCGAGCTGTGCCAACTCAGCGGTCGAGAACTCGGTGCGCGGCTGGTACGGGTTCGGCTTGATCTTGCTGAGCGGAATCTCTAGCGCGCCCGCACGGGTAGCGCCCACGGCACTTGCCGCCTCTGGGATCAGTGCACCAAGTCCTCGCCCGAGCCCGGTGGTCTTCTTCGCCATGCTCCCCCCTTATTACTAGCTGGCGCCTACAGGGGTTCCGCTGAACACCCGGGCATCGAATTCTGCTGCAGCCTGTGCGTACGATTCGGCACCCGAGGTGCCTGGTGCGTAACTCCGGATCGCAATCCCGTGGCTTGGCGCCTCCGCCAAGCGTACTGAACGCGGCACGCGGGTCTTGTAGACCAGCTCACCAAAGTGGCTCTCCACCTCGCGCACGCCGTCGCTGCCAAGTTTCGTGCGGGGATCGAGCATGGTCAAGAGGAGGCCGTTCACCTGCAGGGCGGGGTTGAGCCGCTCGCGCACGAGGCGGATCGTGGCCATAAGCTGCGAGAGCCCCTCAAGGGCGTAGTACTCGCACTGCACGGGCACAAGGACCCCATCAGCGATTGCGAGGGCGCTTACCGTGACCAGGCCCAGCGACGGCGGGGTGTCGACAAGGATCACCTCGGCGTCTCCAGCCTGCCTCAGGCCCGCTGCAAGCTGGCGCTCGCCGCTCTCATCACCCGTTGCGAGCTCAACATCGATCCCCGCGAGGTCAGCGGAGCCAGGGATGAGCATGAGGTTCGGAATTGAGGTCGGCTGAGCGAGTTCTACGGCGGGGCGACGCCCCACGAGGAGGTCGTAGGCGGTCGGTCCCCCCTCTGGGAGGGTGAATCCGAGGCCGCTGGTGAGGTTTCGCTGGGGATCAAGGTCGACCACGAGCACGCGACGCCCAGAGTGGGCGAGCTCAGCGGCGAGATTCAGCACGGTGGTGGTCTTACCGACCCCACCCTTCTGGTTCGCACACACGATGATTGGCGCGTGGGATCCGGCAGGGTGCTGGGTGGTGGTATTCACGCTCCTATCGTAGCAGGAGGGGGCTACGGAGGGGTTCCGGGGGCCATGTTTCACGTGGAACAAGAGCCCCCCGGCGGGCAGGTGCGCCGAGGCGCCTGCAGGGGTATCCTAAAGGCACTATGAAACGGTTTGGCTATGTGCTCGGAATCGTGCTCGCCGCCCTTGTCCAGGCGCGGCTCTTGCCTGAACTCGGCTTGGAGCGCCTGATCAACCTCCCGGTGGTTCTCCTGATTGTTACATCTTCAGTTGATCGCCGGACGTTGGCACTAGTTGCGGCAACCGCTGCAGGCCTCACGATCGATTTCATCCTCTTGCGCCCGCTCGGACTCTCCAGTTTGGCCATGATCGCCGGCGTTCTTGTTGCCAGCCAGGTACGCGGCGACGGGGGTGCCCAGCTCACGCGGCGTATCGGCGCGTTTTTCCTTGGGTTGATGGCGAGCAATGTGACGGTCTTCCTCTTGAGTGGCGGGGATAACGGCCGCCCTGGCGAAGGAGTGCTGGCACTTGTGGCGAACCTTCTCGCTGGCGGCGCGCTGGCCTGGGTTGGGCAGCGACGACGCAGCCAATTCCAATTTGATCGATCGCTCCGCGGGTAGCGCAAAAATATGACAACCACTCAGGTTTATCCCGGCGGCGGCGGACCAAGCGAACGAGAGGTTCGTCGACGTCGCCCCCTACGATTCTTTGCCGCCGCACTCGTTGTTCTTCTCACGTTTGGCGGGCTCGGTGGGCGCTTGATGCTCATTCAGTTTGGCGCGACAACGTCGTCGGGCCCAACGACTGTAGTTGCGCGCGGCCACCGCATCGTTGAAGAGATCATCACGCCAGCGCGAGGCCTGGTGCTGGATCGCGGCGGACGCGTCCTTGCAAAAAACATTGCCGTGTACGCAGTGCAAATTCGACCAGGAGACCTCTCGCTCACGGTACGTGCGCAAGTTGTGAAAACGCTCGGAGAGATCCTCAACATGGATCCAGTGCGCATCATCACACTGCTTGATCGCAGCACCGGCTCGTTGTGGGAGCCGATTCGTATCGCGAACAACGTCAACGAACGCGCAGCACGGCTGATCAACGAAGAGCACGCTAGTTTGCCTGGTGTTGAAACGATCGTTGAATCTCGGCGCGTCTACCCGTATGGAACGCTGATCAGTCACATCGTTGGATACGTCGGCCGAATTGATGGTGTTGAGGCGAGCACACTTGCACCAGCCGGATACACCGTCGTTGATTTCATTGGGCGCGCGGGCGTAGAGGCGAGCTATGAAGAGGCTCTGCGTGGCACGCCAGGCATTCGCCAGGTTGAGGTTGATGCAAAGGGTCGACTGGTGCGCATCCTTGGCGTGACGAAGCCACCAGTTAATGGAGCATCACTAACCCTCACCATCGACATTGATGCACAGCGGCGCGCAACAACCGCACTGGAGTGGGGGCTCAAGAGTGCGCGCACACAAGAGGGCGTGGTTGCGTCGATGAATCCGCAGAACGGTGAGATCATCGCGATGGCGTCACTACCCACCTACGACAACAACGATTTCTCCGCAGGGATCAGCAACGCCAAGTATCAGAAATATCTTGCAAACAAATACTCACCGTTGTTGAACCACGCGGTCGGCTCGTACTTCCCGCCAGGGAGTACGTACAAGCTCGTCACATTCTCCTGTGCCCTCGACCTCAATCTTGTGACGCCGTCGACAAGATTCCAATCCACTGCGTATCTCGAAGTGGATGGAGAGAAGTTTTATGAGTGGAATCGTGCGGGATTTGGCCGAACGCTAACGCCATCCGATGCGTATTCATGGAGCTCCAACGTTGTGACGTTCCAACTCGCGCGACTGATCAAGATTGATCGACTCGCAAGCTGTGGTCGACAGTGGGGCTTCGGCGCACCGTCCGGCATTGATCTGCCAAGTGAGATCTCTGGCCTCGTCCCCGATCAAGCATGGGCGCGCTCCACGATTAACCGCGGGTTGTACAACGCAGAGGTGTTGCAATCAGCACAAGGTCAGGGATACGACTTGGTCACACCGATCCAAGTGCTCAACTCATTTGCGGCACTGGCCAACAGTGGAACGCTGTGGCGACCACACGTTGTATTGAGCATCACACACGCAGATGGAAGCATCACGCCGATCACACCAGTGGTTAACGGTGAAGTGGGAATGAGGGAGTCGACCTATCGCGAGATGCGCCTTGCTGGGCGCAAGATGGCACTGAATCCTGGGCCATCACAAGGGATCTCGCGCATGCCGCTCTTTGTCTCCGCCAAGAGCGGCACCGCGCAGTACGGTGTTCGCGACTACCTTGGCCGATTGCCGTATCACAACTGGATGGGTGGATTTGTCGCCCCCACCAACGACTGGTCGAAAGACGATTCCGAATTTGCCTACGTCGTCTTCATGCATGGAACGAACACGGCGGGGAATGCGGCGAAAGAGGTGACGAAGTACTACCTGCAGCTGCAGTTTGATTTAAAGCGGGACTATCGCACCCCAGCACTCTTGGCACGCGGAAACTTCTTCGGTGAATAGGCTCGACTCACCGCTCGGCTCCGCTCTTCGCCGTGTGGACTGGATCGCTGTCGCGGCCGTTGGCCTCCTCGCGCTAACCGGAGTCGGTATGGCCTGGCTCAATGCACGGAGCTATGGGCAAGAGCTGCTCACACCGAGTTCGCTCTTCGTGCGCTCGTTGACCTGGGTGGCGCTCTCCATCGCTGTCTACATCGTCACAACGCTTGTGAACTGGCGCTGGGTGCGCACGTTTGCATGGCCGCTCTACGCCGCGAACATTCTGCTGCTCATCATTACGCTGGTGTATGGCGTTGACTCTGGTGGCAACAATCGAGCGATTGCAATCTTTGGGCTCACCATTCAGTCCAGCGAGCTCAGCAAGATCTTGACGTTGGTCGCGATCTCGACCGCACTGACGCGTACGGACCGAGCCAGCGGTGGGCTACAGGACCTCGTCTTGGCGGGCGCGATTGTCGCACCACCATTCCTACTCGTTGTGGCTCAGCCCGACCTCGGCACGGCACTGGTGCTCGTTGCGGCGCTCTTCGGCGCCCTCTATTTGTCTGGCGTGGCGACGCGCTGGGTTGCCGCTCTCGCGAGCCTGGTCGCCGCTTGCGGCGCGCTGGCGTGGGTCGTAGTGCTGGCGGATTATCAGAAGGAGCGGCTCCTCGCCTTTATTGACCCGAACGCAGACCCCGCTGGACCCAAATACCAGCTCCTGCGCTCACTCGACGCGATCAGGGGAGGTGGCCTCTTCGGCGCAGGGGCCGATGGCACCTCCATCTTGACCCCGCTCCCCGTACAAGAGAGCGACTTTGTCTTTGCGGCCCTCGTCCGCGCATTTGGTGCGATGGGCGGCCTCTTTGTGATCCTCCTGCTCGCAATCCTCGTCGGGCGCCTGGTATGGCACGCCTGGACCTCGACCGATGAGTTCGGGGTGATCTTTGCCGGTGGAATGGCCACCGTCATCCTCTTCCAAACCTTTGTGAATATTGGAATGAACCTGGGCGTTGCCCCAATTACAGGGATCACGCTGCCATTTGTGAGCTACGGCGGCGCCTCTGCCGTCTCGCTCGCCTTCGGTCTCGCCCTGGTGCAGAGCCACCGGGTACACGACGGGGGCTCATCCCCGCTCATGTAACAATAGAGCGCGGTTGACGCGGGAGAGCCCTGATCGTAGACTTCCCCTCCCGCGACTGACCCGTCCGTCAGCCCGCGACCGCCCAGCAGGCGCCGCCTGTACGGCGCACAGACAGTAAGGACAGGGGAACCATGTACGCAGTCATCGAGACCGGTGGAAAGCAGTATCGAGTGGAGCTCGGCAGCGAGCTGCACGTCGAGTTGACTGGCGCTACCCCAGGGAGCGAGATCTCGTTCGACCGCGTCCTTCTTGTGCGCACCGACTCCACCACCGAAGTTGGCACTCCAGTTGTTGCTGGCGCGAAGGTCACCGCAACGGTGCTCGGCCAGGAGCGCGGACCAAAGACGATCAGCTTTAAGTACCGACCAAAGGCGCGTAGCCGCATCACCAAGGGGCACCGCCAGGAACTTCACCTCATTAAGGTCACCGAAGTTGCAGTGAACGGCACGAGCGCGAAGGCGCTCTACGAAGCCGGTGCTGCAGATCGCGCCAAGGCGCAGGCCGCCGCCGCCGCAGTCGCCGCCGATAAGGCGAAGGCTGACGCCGCAGTCGCTGCAACGTTGAAGGTTGGCGCGCCAGCCGAAGCGAAGGCAGCGAAGAAGCCTGCCGCAAAGAAGCCAGCAGCGAAGAGCGCCGACACGTCGGCCGCCGACGCCGAGTAACGCAGCGAACGCTGAGAGAAGGAGAGCACCATGGCACACAAAAAGGCAGGCGGAAGTGTTCGCAACGGACGCGATAGCGCTGGTCAGCGCCTTGGCGTGAAGGTTGGCGACGGCCAGAAGATCAACGCTGGCGGCATCATCGTGCGACAGCACGGCACCACCTTCGCCGCAGGGCGTGGCGTTGGCCTCGGCAGCGACTACACCATCTATGCAACCGTCACCGGTACGGTGAAGTTCGACCACGCGTCGCGCACGAAGAAGCGCGTCAACGTTGTCGCTTCACCAGACGCCTAGAGAGTCACCGATGAAGCCAGAGATTCATCCCAAGTACAACACCATCGAAATTACGTGCCTCGCATGCAGCACGAAGTTCTCGATCGGCTCGACGCGAACCAGCGAGCTCAAGACGGAAGTCTGCTCGAACTGCCACCCGTTCTTTACGGGGAAGCAGCTGATTCTCGACACGGCCGGTCAGGTCGAGCGCTTCCAGAAGCGCCTCGGTCGCTCGCGCTGATCTTCATGCGGCGCCGACTCGGCGTCGCTGCGCGAATCGCGCAGGATCGCTTTGCAGAGGTTTCACACGCACTACACGCCCTCTCTCTGAGCGCGCGCCCAACAAGCGGCGCAGCATTCGGCGGTCAGGCGCTGATCGACGGCGTGCTGATGCGCGGACCATCACACATCGGTGTGGCGCTGCGCACCGCTGACGGTGGCATCGCAGTAACGAGCGAACCAATCGCAACAGGATCTATTCGACGTCGGTTGACGCGGATCCCCGTGCTTCGCGGTGCCGTCGTGTTGTGGGAGACACTCGCACTCGGCAGTCGTTGGTTGCTCCGCAGTGCCGATGTCTCTGCTGGCGATGAGACGCAATCAAGCAGCAGCACCGGCGCAACCATTGCCACACTTGCAGTCACCATTCTCATCGCAGTGGTGATCTTCAATGTGCTTCCAGCTATTGCCGCTTCAGCCTTCGTGCACGCACTCGGTCTTACCGAGCTGCTGATCGAGCGAGCAGTTGACGGACTCTTGCAAGTAGGAATTTTGCTTGGCTATTTGGCAGCAGTTGGCCGCAGCAGTGATGTTGATCGCACCTATCGCTATCACGGCGCAGAGCACCGCGCGATTCACGCGCTCGAGAACGGCGATTCACTCACGCGCAGTGCGCTCGCGCGGTGGCCAACGGCTCATCCACGTTGCGGCACCGAGTTCCTCGTTGTGGTGATTCTTGTCAGCATCGTCTCCTTCTCGTTGGTCGGCCGACTTGATCCGATCCCAACGGTAATCAGTCGCATCGCTGGTATCCCGATCGTTGCCGGTCTCGCTTATGAGGTTCTGCGCCTCCTCGGTCGCTACCGAACAAACGTGATTGCGCAGATGCTGGCTGCTCCGGGGATTGCGGTGCAGCGCATCACCACACGAAAGCCTGATGACGGCATGCACGACATTGCGATCGTTGCACTTACGGCGGCGATTGAAGCAGAGGGCGGTGTTGTGCCGAGCGGCTCCGAACGACCAACCTCCCGTGCACTGCAGTCACTGAAGGTGCGCTGATGGCTGATGTCGCACAGCTCAACGCGCGACTTGCGGCGGCGCTTAAGGCGCGCGCCGAACTCGAGGCACAGTTGACGCTTCCCGAGGTGCTCGCCGATCACACTGCGCTTGCTCGCATTGGACGCGAGCTGTCGCGTACCGCACCGCTCGCTGAGGCGGGCGAGGCGCTCACGGCCGCTCGCCTGCGGGTGACCGATTCGCGCTCCCTCGAAGCTGATCCAGGGGCAGATGCGGAGATGCGCGAACTTGCCGCAGCCGACCGCACCGAGGCTGAGGCGATCGAGCGCGACATTCTCGAGCGACTCCCAGGCCTACTGCTTGAGCCCGACCCGAACGATGGCCGAGACCTGTTGATCGAAGTACGCCCGGGCGCGGGCGGTGACGAGGCGGGGATCTTTGCAGGCGAACTCTTCCGCGCCTACCTGCGCTACGCCGAGCGACAAGGGTGGAAGAGCGAAGTCGATGCGATCAGCGAAACAGGCGTTGGCGGAATTCGCGAAGGCGTCATGGAAGTCTCTGGCGATGGCGCATGGGCCGCATTTAAGTGGGAAGCTGGCGTGCATCGGATTCAGCGCGTCCCTGCAACCGAATCCGCTGGACGCATTCACACCAGCACCGCCACGGTGGTGGTCCTTCCAGTGGTGACCGCTGTTGACCTTGTGATTCCAGAGACCGACATTCGCATCGACGTGAAGCGTGCATCTGGCAATGGCGGACAAGGGGTGAACACCACCGACTCCGCCGTGCGCATCACCCACATTCCGAGCGGCATCGTTGTGGAGATGCAAGACGAGCGCAGCCAGCTGCGCAACAAAGAAAAGGGGATGGCAATTCTGCGCAGCCGCATCATTGCCGCTGAAGAGGAGCGCAAGCGCGCCGCCGACTCAAAGGCGCGCAAGGCGTTGATTGGCAGCGGTGATCGCAGCGAGAAGATCCGTACCTATAACGGACCGCAGAATCGTGTCACCGATCACCGCATCGGTTTCGACAAATTCGATGTGCCGGGCATTCTCGGTGGTGACTTTGCGCCATTCCATGAAGCACTCGCCGCTGCTGAGCAGGCTGCGCGACTGGCGGAGTGATGAGCGAGGAGCCGGTTGCTAGTCGACCACTCGTAGAGCGCGAGGCCGACGGACCCACGCTGCTACGCGAAGCAGCAGCGCACCTTGAGTCGGCGGGGAGCCCAACGCCGCGCCTCGATGCCGAAACGCTCCTTGCAGCAATGCTGGGCACGCGCGTCACCACGCTACGCACCGCTGTTGCTGCAGGCTTCCCACTTCCGCTCCCAGCGCTCATTGAGCTGCCAGAGCCAGAGCCACTGAGCGATCGACACCCACAACTCGCCGATGCGTTGCGCATTGCACGCAGCGCACTCTCAGCGGGTGATGCACCCGCAGCACTCGCCGCACTCGTGCAGGAGCGCGCAGCGGGTCGACCGATCAGTCACCTCACTGGACGTCGCGGCTTCCGCAGGCTCGAGTTGCTCGTCACCCCCGATGTGCTTGATCCGCGTCCAGAGAGCGAGCTCATCATTGAAACCGCGCTCGCATTTCTTGCCGACCGCGTTGCCGCCGATCGCGCACTCGGCCGTGCGCCGCATCCACTGAACGCCGCTGAGATCGGCACCGGGAGCGGTGCGCTTGCCGTCGCCCTCGCCGACGAGTCACCAGTGCCGTTGCGCCTTATCGCAACCGACATCTCTGGCGAAGCGCTGATGGTGGCGCGCGCGAATGCGTTGCGTTGTGGCGTTGCATCACGCATCACCTTCATGCATGGCGATCTCGCTGAACCGCTTCTTGCGGCGCGTGCACCAGGTGATCCAGCACACCTTGATCTTTTGATTGCGAACCTGCCGTATGTGCCGACCGCGGAGGTTGACGAGGCGACGAGAGACGCAAGCATTCGTGATCTTGCGCCGCGCGATTTGGCGCGCCTCAGCATTGCCGC
>JACCDK010349719.1_pt1 | contig 10438 bp, 10 predicted proteins | sample 7445871 | NCBI WGS metagenome assembly JACCDK01 (sample SAMN15323436, study PRJNA562643) | freshwater metagenome | isolation source: river surface water | place: USA:Blue River Watershed | collected 2017-08-15
ATACTACTATCAAAATAAGCACCAAAAGGATTATCACTCTGAACGATTCCATTATTTTGCATGAAATTTCCAATGTTTTCACCCCCGACATACATTTCAAATGTACTGGAAAAGGTTCGGGTAATTTGCGCATTTAAAACGGCAAATGCTGGAGCATATTCGCCCAATTGATAAGCTATAGGATTGTTAGCTGTTGATGGCAAACGCTGTGCTCCTAACCAATTATAGGTAACATCAAATTTCCACTGCTGCCCTTTTTCCTTGATGTGGGTTTCAAAAGACAGATTCGCAAAAAACCGATGTTTGGCTTGTAAGGCTCGTTGCAATTGACCAGTAGTAAATTGTGTTTGGACATCAAAATACTTATAGGCTGTTTTAAAATTTAAATGCCTGATCAATTCAATGTTAAACTCTGCTTGAAACGATTTTGAAAAACTCTTACCATCTAGATTATAAAACAAAACTTGTTGTGCATTCGCATCCAAATCAACTACCGCTTGGTTTTGAAAATCGGTTACATAATAATCAACTATAACTTCCGAACTTTTTCCGAATAGGTTGAATTTTTGAATGAAACTAAGCCCATAATTCCAAGCTATTTCGGGTTGCAAGCCATACAATTTTCCATTGGTATCCAGAATTGAAAAATTTCTTGAAGTTGCCAATAGGTGCTGATTTTCGGCAAAAATATTCGCGGCTCGCTTGCCTCTGCCAACAGAAGCTCTTAGAACTGCTTTATCCCAGGGATTGTATCGCATATGCAATCTTGGAGTCACAAAAAACCCTAATCGATTGTGTTGATCCACTCTTGCTCCAGCTACCAAACTAAAGTTGTTTAAATTATCAAATGTATATTCAAAAAAGGCGCCAATTGAATTATCAATTCGTGAAAAATCTTGGTTAATGTTAACGGTTACAGCTTCATCATATTGATCATATGCAAAGTTTATTCCGGTAGTAAACTTATTTTTCGTGTTGGAAATAATCGAATTGAACAACAGATTGGAATAAAAACTTTTTTGATGCACATTGTATTGATTCAAACCAAAATAGGAATCTTGTCGATGAGACTGGAAGGAATTTTGGAATCCGAAACTTTGATAAGGTATATCAGGAAATACATAACCTGTTTTGTTTGAAATCTCAATTTTCTCCGTATTGACTTCACTTCCCCAAGCATTGGTTGTAAATTGATCGGTAGCTGCATCAAAAATAACTTGTCCCGCTTGCTTTTCATCGTTCATATACCGTAGATTGAAGAAACTAATCCAACCCTTTTCGGTGTTGTTATATTGCCAACGATTTAAAATATTGACTTGTTTACCTGTAGGATTATCTAAAAACCCATCATTGTTCATGTCATTTTTACTTTGTCTCGTATTACCATGCAGGAATAAGGTAGAACTCCATTTGTCTGAATACTTGTGATTGAAGTGTGAATTCCATTCAAAACGACTGTCTTGCGATCCATACAGATTTAAGAAAAAAGGAATATCATCTACCGGTTTTAATACCTCATAATTGATTTGGCCCGAAATACTTTCATAGCCATTTATTACACTTCCCGCTCCTTTTGTAATTTGAATGCTTTCGACCCACGTACCGGGTACAAATGATAAACCATATGCTTGTGAAGCTCCGCGCACAGTTGGTATGTTTTCTTCGGCAATTAAAATATAAGGACTTGTTAATCCCAACATTTTGATTTGCCTGTTTCCGGTAACTGCATCCGAAAAATTCACATCTATGGACGGATTGGTGCTAAAACTTTCCGACAAGTTACAGCAAGCCGCTTTCAACAATTCTTTTTGTCCCATGTTTTGCACATTGGTAACTTTATATAATGAATGTTCGGTACTTTTCTTCGTCTTTGATACTGTAAGTTCTTGCAAACTGTTTATTTCTTTGAGCACTACTGTTAAATTCTCAAGAGTCGAAACCGTAATTTGTTGTGTTTCAAAACCTTCAAAACTAACAATCAATAGCGAAGATTCCGAAGGCTTTGCAATTGAAAAATCTCCTGTTGCTGAGGTATATATTGAAAAGGAGGTGTTTTGCCAAGTGACGTGTGCACCACTTATGGGCTGCTTGTTTGCATCTATGACAATTCCTTTTAAGATTTCTTGAGCAGTTGTCACAGAAGTAACTAAGCATAGCAAGAATGCTATTTTATTATACATATTAATTTGGTTTACTATTAAAATTCAGTGATTTACAGAATAATAACAATAAACTTAAGCGTAGAAAACGAATTGGCAATTCATTTTGTAGAGTGGTGGCGCATGAGAATCGAAACAAAAATCTATGGAAGAATTTGCTGCACGTTGATTACTTGATTGAAACACAATGGAGCTAGCGGTTGTTGTCACTACCCATCCTTCAAAATCCAATTGTGGGGTTTTAAACTCAACCGTATCCGATTTCTCAGCAACTTTAATTATTTTATTTGAGCAGCAAGAATTATGTGATATCACTATAGCACAACAAGAATCTTCATCTTGTGAAATACAAGGCTCCTCGTTTTGCAATTGAAAAGTAATCGAAGCAATTTTATCGTGACAATAATGTACTGACAATGTCAAACCTAAATTGGCTACCAAAATAAGTGCGGCTAAAAAAAGACTGATTTGTTTTCTACATTGCATGGTGTAAAATTACAAATTATTTTGATCGGTACTGCAAATAAAACGCCGGAACAAACAATAGCAATAAAATGGGTTGTATTAAAAAACGGCGTACATAAAACAATACCATATAATTGGGTGATTCCAAAAGAAATACTACAGCAAAAAAAACAAGCAGCAATACCAGAAGCACTAGTAGGTACAATTGAGTAGAAAAAAGGAGCATTTGTTTTTGCATGAATAAGCCGTATAATATGGCTAACGAAAAAAGTGTATTTAAGCAATATCGAAGTACAAGTCCTACTAAAAGGGGTAAAGTTTCAAAATTTGGCAAAGCCCTGTTTTTAAAATCGCTTTTAAAAAAAGTCAAAAATGGATCATAAAAAAGGGTCTCTTCAAAAGCCCTCACTAAGACCAAACCCAACAACGATAGGGCTATTCCAGCTGCCCTAGTTTTATTATTTAGGAGTTGTTCGAACATAATCAGAAAATTGAGTTACCCATAAAATCCATAGTAAAAAAACAGCACCATATATGATAAGAGGAAAAATAGTACCGTGCAATAGTACACCATATTGTTTGTAGTGGAATAATGCAAAACATAAGAACGCAATGCGGACGCAATTGAGTAAGTGCAACAGCATAATGCCAATCAAGATATACAAAGTTGTTTTTTTCCATTGTGCCGAAAAGGCAAAAATAAAAGCCGCGAATAAAATCATCACACTAAGTCCATTGCAGCCTTCCACAACTCTCGCTACATATTTTCCATTATAAATTACTTGTACAGCTGGCTGGAATTCATGGGGAGACATTTTTACATCCTCTGAAAAAAAACTCATAATTTTAACCGACTGTGAGGCCACTAATTGGGTAAAACCATCCAATTCATTCTTTTTTGCATCAAATTGACTTAAATACAAGCTATAAGTTGCGGAAAAAGCAATGTAAAAAAGTAAAAACTTTGCTAAAAAAGTGAAGAAAATTTTATGTTGGCTAAAACTATTTTTCAAGATGTGTATTTTTAACAAAAATATAGATTTTTTTATAGCATAGAATAAATACTTTTGTAAAAAAAACAAAAATGATTTTAGATAATTTAAAACCTATTGTTTCTGAAATTGTAGCCCAAAAAGAAGCTACTAGAAATGAAAAATTAGCCACCATTTGTCAATTGCTAAGCGACTCGATATCCTATTACAATTGGGTAGGTTTTTATTTTGCCAACCATGATACACAAACCTTGCACTTAGGACCCTATGTAGGTGCTGTGACTGATCATACAGTGATTCCGTTTGGCAAAGGGATTTGTGGCCAAGTTGCGGTTTCAAATTCTAATTTTGTGGTACCCGATGTATCGGCTCAAGACAATTATATTGCTTGTAGTTTTACAGTAAAATCCGAAATTGTAGTCCCTCTCTTTGTAGACGGCATAAATATTGGACAAATCGATATTGATTCGCACGAGCTAAATCCCTTTACCGAGGCTGACGAACGCTTTTTAGAATTTGTCAATCAAGAAATTTCAAAATTATTTTAGCAGTACGGTAACAACTCAATCTTTTTAATATATTTGTGTACAATTAACAATTAACTCAAACCACCAATGCCATTTAACGTCCCCAGTTTAGAACTTCCTTTTTTTGCTAACCTTTTAATATTGTTAGTATTGGCCCGCCTTTTTGGGGAAATCATGGAACGTTTTAAACAACCGGCAATGATTGGGGAGATATTAGCTGGGGTGTTATTAGGACCTACAGTTTTAAATTTTATTCATCGTACCGAAGATTTAAAAGTAATTTCAGAATTAGGAGTTTTCTTATTGGTTATCATTGCTGGACTGGAGATTCATTTGGATGAAATCATTAAATCCATGAAAGGCAGAAATATTGTCATATCCCTATCGGCTTTTTTCATTCCACTAGCGTCTGGTTATTTTGTAGGAAATTATTTTGGGCAGGATGTCATGTCAACCATTTTTATTGGATTGTGTGTAGCCATTACCGCTTTACCCGTTAGTATTCGTATCCTAATGGATTTGGGTAAATTAAATTCACCGATTGGTCAAAAAATCATTTCGGTAGCCATTTTTGATGATGTCATTGCACTAACGATCTTAGGAATCTTATTGGATTTAAAAGATGTTGAACCCACTTTTGCTAACATTTCACAAGCAACCGTTTTTACCGTTCTAAAACTAGTAGTGTTTTTAATTATCATTGCATTAACCTATAAGCTCATTCAAAAATTTGCACAGAAAGAAAATTTTATTGAAAACCAACTCAATACAATCCTAACCTATTTAAAAGGAAAAGAATCCCTTTTTGCTGTATTTTTTGTTTTCATATTAATTTTTGCTACCATGACTGAAAGCATTGGTTTGCATTTTATTATTGGCGCCTTTTTTGCTTCCATGCTTATTTCTAAAGATCTAGTTGGTGAAAAACATCTAGAAACCTTCCACAACACAACTAACAGTATGGCTATGGGGTTTTTAGCACCTATATTTTTTGCGGGTATTGGGCTTGAGTTTCAATTTTCATCCATACAAAACTACCCCTTATTGCTAGCTATCATTGCCGTTTCATTTTTATCTAAAATTATTGGCGGCTATATTGGAGGTCGATTTGCCCGATTAAATCATAAAGTTTCACTGGCATTAGGTATTGGATTAAATGCTAGAGGGATTATGGAATTGGTCATTGCAAATATTGCATACAAAGCAGGTATTATCAATACCGAAATTTTTTCCATGCTGGTTATCATGGGGTTAATCACCACTTTATCGACACCATTTTTACTAAAGCGAGCATTCAAATCGATTGACAAAGCCCTCTAATTTTAATGTTTTTAAAAATATTTCGGCAATCATAATTCAAAATTCCAAATTATTTTTATCTTTGCACCCGAATTGCTACCATACAATTCATACATAAAAATCATTTAAAATAATATTGGCATGTACTTGACAAAAGAAACTAAGGCTGAAATCTTCGCAAAACACGGAGGAAAAGCTGAAAACACTGGATCTGCTGAAGGGCAAATCGCATTATTCACATTTAGAATTTCTCACTTAACGGAGCACTTGAAAAAAAATCGTCATGATTTTAACACAGAGCGTTCATTAGTGCTTTTAGTAGGTAAAAGAAGAAGTCTTTTAGACTACTTAAAGAAAAAAGATATCAACAGATATCGTGAGATTATTAAAGAATTAGGTATTAGAAAATAATCAACTAAGGGGCTTTGTGCCCCTTTTTGTTTGGTATATATTAACAGAAAAAGTTTGGTTTTTCATTGGGTTACAAACAACTACACACAACAACACAACTGACCCTTTGTTTAATTTAGAATTAAAAAAAAAGTATGATTCCAAAAGTATTCCAAGAAGTTATCGATTTAGGTGACGGAAGAAGCATCTCAATCGAAACTGGGAAATTAGCCAAACAAGCAGATGGATCTGTAGTTGTTCGTATGGGCGATGCCATGTTATTAGCAACAGCAGTTTCTGCTAGAACATCAAATCCTGGTGTAGATTTTTTACCTTTAACAGTAGATTATCGTGAAAAATTTGCAGCAGCAGGTCGTTTTCCTGGTGGGTTCTTTAAAAGAGAAGCCCGTCCAAGTGACAGCGAAGTATTAACCATGCGATTAGTAGACCGTGTATTGCGTCCGCTTTTCCCAGATGATTATCATGCAGAAACGCAGGTAATGATTCAATTAATGTCGCATGACGAAAATGTAATGCCAGACGCATTAGCAGGATTAGCTGCTTCGGCTGCATTAGCAGTTTCTGACATTCCTTTTTACAACTTAATTTCAGAAGTTCGTGTTGCACGAATCGACGGAAAATTTGTCATCAATCCAAGCAGAGCAGAATTAGAATTATCAGACATCGATATGATGATTGGTGCTTCTATGGATTCAGTTGCGATGGTTGAAGGAGAAATGAAAGAAATCTCAGAAGCAGAAATGGTAGAAGCTATCAAGTTTGCTCACGAAGCTATCAAAGTTCAAATTCTAGCCCAAGAGCGCTTAAGAGCTGCTGTTGGATCTCCTGCATATAGAGAATATGAAGGTGAAAAAGAAGACGAAGCGATTTATAAAAAAGTAAAAGCTGCCGCTTATGATAAATGTTATGCAATAGCACAAGAAGCTTCTGGAAAAAGTGAAAGAAGTGAAAAATTTGCACATGTAAAAGAAGAAGTTAAAGCCTTATTTTCAGAAGAAGAATTAGCTGAAAATGGTGATTTAGTTGGAAAATATTTCTACAAAACCAATAAAGAAGCGGTTCGTAATGTGATTCTTGAAAAAGGTATCCGTTTAGACGGTAGAAAAACAACCGAAATCAGACCTATTTGGTGTGAAACCGATTATTTGCCTTCTGTACACGGTTCGTCTTTATTTACACGTGGTGAAACACAAGCTTTAGCTACAGTAACATTAGGAACTTCAAGAGAAGCCAATCAAATAGATTCTCCATCTGAACAAGGTGAAGAGAAATTCTATTTACATTATAATTTTCCACCTTTCTCAACAGGTGAAGCAAAACCTTTACGAGGAACTTCAAGAAGAGAAGTAGGTCATGGAAACTTAGCACAACGTGCTTTAAAAAACATGATTCCAGCCGATTGTCCTTACACCATTCGTATTGTTTCTGAAGTATTAGAATCTAACGGTTCTTCTTCAATGGCTACTGTTTGTGCGGGTACAATGGCATTGATGGATGCTGGAGTTCAAATGGTAAAACCAGTTTCTGGTATTGCTATGGGACTTATTACCGACGGTGAAAAATTTGCTGTATTGTCTGACATTTTAGGAGATGAAGATCACTTAGGGGATATGGACTTTAAAGTAACTGGTACAGCTGACGGAATTACAGCGTGTCAAATGGACATCAAAATTGATGGATTGCGTTATGACATTATGGAACAAGCCTTAGGTCAAGCGCGCGATGGACGTATGCATATTTTAGGAAAAATTACTGAAACTATTGCGACTCCTCGTGCCGATGTGAAACCAAAAGCTCCTAAAATCATTACAAGAACCATTCCTGGTGCATTCATTGGTGCATTAATTGGTCCTGGTGGAAAAGTAATCCAAGAATTACAAAAAGCAACAGGGACAACAATTGTAATCAACGAAGTGGATGAGCAAGGTGTTGTTGAAATTTTAGGAACTAATCCGGATGGCATTGCAGCAGTAATGGCAAAAATTGATTCAATCATATTCAAACCAGCATTAGGAGAAGCCTATGAGGTAAAAGTAATTAAAATGTTAGATTTTGGTGCCGTTGTTGAATACACGCAAGCCCCAGGAAACGAAGTTTTATTACACGTATCTGAATTGGCTTGGGAACGTACTGAAAATGTAACGGACGTTGTCAATATGGGAGATGTTTTCCAAGTGAAATATTTAGGAATCGATCCTAAAACTAGAAAAGAAAAAGTTTCTAGAAAAGCACTTTTGCCAAGACCTCCTAGAGAAGAAAGACCAATTGAAAAGAAAGACGCCCCACAAGGTTAATTCTAAAATCATAACTTAAAAACCCACAATAACTGTGGGTTTTTTTATTTTTTATGTTTTTGTAACTTTTTTCAAATTCCTGCGTATAACCTACAGAAATAATTAATGTAAGGAAAAATATAAATGAGACAGCTTAAAATCACCAAGCAGGTAACCAATCGTGAAACTGCTTCTTTAGACAAATATCTCCAAGAAATTGGTAAAGTAGATTTAATTACTGCAGACGAGGAAGTAGAATTAGCTCAAAAAATTAAAGCCGGTGATCAAAGAGCGTTAGAGAAATTAACCAAAGCCAATTTGCGTTTTGTGGTTTCTGTAGCGAAACAATATCAAAATCAAGGACTTACACTTCCCGATTTAATTAACGAAGGAAATTTAGGCTTAATTAAAGCGGCACAACGTTTTGATGAAACGCGTGGATTTAAATTCATTTCGTATGCCGTTTGGTGGATTCGTCAATCGATCCTTCAAGCTTTGGCAGAACAATCTCGTATCGTTCGTTTACCCTTGAATAAAATTGGTTCGATCAATAAAATCAATAAAATGTACGCCTTGCTTGAGCAATCGCAAGAACGTGCTCCTTCTGCAGAAGAAATTGCCAAAGAATTAGACATGACCGTAAATGATGTAAAAGAGTCTATGAAAAACTCTGGACGTCATTTATCAATGGATGCCCCTTTGGTTGAAGGAGAAGATTCTAACTTATACGACGTGTTACGTTCTGGTGAATCGCCAAATCCGGATCGTGAATTGATTCATGAATCGCTTCAAACCGAAATCGAAAGAGCGTTAGAAACCTTAACTCCAAGAGAAGCCGATGTAGTGCGTTTGTACTTTGGTTTAGGTGACCAACACCCAATGACCCTTGAAGAAATTGGAGAAACATTTGACTTAACACGTGAGCGTGTGCGTCAAATTAAAGAAAAAGCAATTAGAAGATTAAAGCATACTTCCAGAAGTAAAATCTTAAAAACTTATTTAGGATAGTATATTTGTTTCAGGTTAAAAGTTTCACGTTACTCATAATAACTTGATATCTTTAATTTGAAACTTAAAAAACAACAACAGTTTAAACTGTTCGTTTTTTGATTGATGATTGAAACTCCGGCTGATTACCGGAGTTTTATTTTTTTCGGGGAAATAAAACTCCAGTCTGTTCGCTTTGCTCGAGTTTCCAGAGTTTTATTTTTTTCGGGGTAATAAAACTCCAGTCTGTTCGCTTTGCTCGGGTTTCCGGAGTTTTTACATGCAACAAACCAAGTTGAATTTTCAAAATTCTAAAAATGAAAGTTTATAATTTGTACATTTGCAAAAAGATTGATTATTCAATGTTAAACAACGAATTTTAAATCTACAACAAACAACATAACTACAACATGAAAAACACACGTATTGCTCCTTCAGTGCTTGCAGCTGATTTTGCTAACTTACAACGCGACATCGAAATGATTAATGCTAGTGAAGCTGATTGGTTTCATATTGATATCATGGATGGCGTTTTTGTACCTAATATTTCTTTTGGAATGCCTGTTTTGGATGCCATTCAAAAACACGCAAAAAAAACAATTGATGTTCATTTGATGATTGTTGATCCGGATAGATACATTGCTACCTTCAAAAAGTTAGGAACCGACATACTTACTGTTCATTATGAAGCTTGCACCCATTTACACAGAACCCTTCAGGCAATAAAAGCTGAAGGAATGAAAGCTGGAGTGGCCTTAAATCCGCATACCAACATTGACTTACTAGAAGATGTAATTCAAGACATAGATTTGGTTTGTATCATGAGTGTAAATCCGGGTTTTGGAGGACAATCATTCATTGAAAACACCTATGCAAAAGTTGAAAAACTAAAAGCCTTAATTCACAAAAAAAATGCCGCTACAATCATCGAAATTGACGGTGGTGTAACCGATAAAAACGCGAAAAAGCTAGTCGAAGCTGGTGCCGATGTTTTAGTGGCTGGAAGTTATGTTTTTGGCGCGCAAGACCCCATAGCAACGATTGCCCATTTGAAACAATTGACAAAATAATATTATAAAAAAGCCTAACGATTGTTAGGCTTTTTTATAATATTGTGCTAATAAATAATTGATTAAATCAGTAGTGGTTATTATACCAACCAACAATTGATCTTCACAAACAGGAAGTGCATAAAATTCCATTTTAGCTAATATTTCAGCCGCAACATCACTCAAAGCTACGCTTTGAAAATACTTCATTCAAAAAAAAACGCTCAAACAAGTTTGGCCTCCAATTAAGGTTTATTATTGGGATTTTGCTCCGCA
>JACCDK011531907.1_pt1 | contig 10432 bp, 16 predicted proteins | sample 7445871 | NCBI WGS metagenome assembly JACCDK01 (sample SAMN15323436, study PRJNA562643) | freshwater metagenome | isolation source: river surface water | place: USA:Blue River Watershed | collected 2017-08-15
AGATCCATGCGCTCAATTGAATTTGGTTTGTCCCTTAATTTAGATAGCATTGAAAAGGTTGCTGTCTCGTGGGTTTTAACAAAGTGTTGATAAAATCGGTTTGCCCGTTTAACGCCTCCTGCATCTGGCGAACAAACAGTCCAATCACAAGTTGGGTCCAATTCCTGAACGTAATCAGTAAATGCAACCCAACCAGGAATATGTTCAACTGGCATATCAAAGAAACCTTGAATTTGTTCTGAGTGTAAATCAAATAGGATTGCTTTGTCGGCTCCAGAATTTTTAATAAGATCTGCAATTGCTTTTGCACCAATTGCACCACGATGGCCTTCTCTACGATCTTGTCTAGAATATGCCATATATGGAAGTATTACAATTACTTCAGAGGCAGATGCGCGTTTAGCTGCATCAATTGAAAGAACTAATTTAACAATCGCATCTGAGCTAGTTAAAGTAGTTATTAAAAATACAGACTTATCTCTAATTGATTCTAAAAACTGTGGACTAAATTCACCATCGGAAAACTGATCAATTTTAAATTTGCCAACTCTAATATCAGATTCAGTTAGCTGTGAAAGGTGTTCGCAAATTTCATTTGCAATTGGACGACCGTCGATTGAGAAAAGTTTATATTCTTTCATTATTAGTTTTGTTCTTTAACAAAGGTTCCATTAACCATTTTACCCGTACGCTGTGCAATAACACCATACGATCCGTTAATACACTCTTCAATTGTATAACCCTTTAACTTGGCTAGGTTAGTTAGGACTACAACACAATCTCCAATTGCATCTTTAAATTCAGCCTCGTCCTGTTTTAAGAGTGATTGAGCAAGCTCTCCCATCTCTTCGCATAATTTAATGTATTGTGTTTTAGGATCGCCTTTAGCATAGATTCCTTTGTTCTCTGCCCAATCTCTAATTGATTGGAATTCGTTTGTTAAATTCATTATGATACGTATTTAGAAAAATTAATTGCCGCTTGTTTAGCTTCTTGATTAGTTTCAATAATCTTTGGGCCTCTTTGTCTAAATGGAATTACATGGGCAATACCATCTTCAATAATCCATTTTCGATCCAATTCATCAACTGCACTATCTAAACTCTTTTGATAAGCGATTGAATATTTAGTCCACTCCTCTTCAGTATAATCAGACTCAACCGGTTTATAGGTTTGATCAAAAAGTCGATCACCCTTTTTAAAAGAAGCCTTAGCTCTATGTGACCAACCGATCCATGAATTATTTTTTAGGGAATAGCCTGCACTAGAAAAATCGCTACATACAACTACAGATTGTTCAAGTAGCCAATAACAATCATCGAGTGTTCCAACAAAGCGATTACTAATTGGAGTTGTTACTGCATCAGGTAAAGTCCAATCATCATAGGAATTTCCAGAATTATCTTTAACTTGATAATTTCCAACTTTAACTCCACACGTTGATTCAAAAACTTTAATAAGCTTTTGATCTCGTCGGAAACCTTTTTTAGTTTCGCGTTTCTTTAGCCTACTTGCAAAGTAGAGGCCTAAAAATTCAAAATGCACATTGTTTAAAACATCTCCACCAGATCGGTAATATGGAGATTCTTTTGTAATAGTAAAATAGAGTTCTCCTACATAAAAGGATCTCTTTTTAATTCCAAATAGGGAACAGAACCATGGTCCAATCTTCATAAAAGTATAATTAAGTATATGAATTATTATACTAAAAAATTGGAATTAGATTAACTTAATCTTGAGGAATTTCTAATACCCATTCAGAATCGCCAAAATTGTAGAGGCCAGAATTAGGCTCAGCGATAATGGGCTTTCCCTTTTGAGGAATAAGCTTAAGCCTTCTGCTAACACCGTTCATAGTGATATTAGCAGAAGGAATAATATTGTATGGATTTTTATTATTTGGTGATGAGTCTAGGTACCCATCAAGGTTAACATATTTAGCCTCTTTAACTTTAGACCACTCATCATATGTTAATAAGCCTGTCATTGATTAACGACGACCATATCTATTTAGCATGCTCCAATTCTTTGGACCACCATTAACTCTGCAGATTTTAATTGCTTTGTGACCAGTAGATTCTGCACAAACTGAAATTTCTCTAGTAGAAATTCCACAGTCTTCTGCAACAGTAAATGCAATTTCAGCAAGCTCATCTGGATAGTTAAAACCAAATTCAACAAGAATTTCATCTGGCGTTAAGGTAATCTTTGCACCCTTTCCAGTTGATTCAAGAGAATCACAAAATGCTGTAAATTTATCCTCAAGCGAAACTGTCATTGGCTCTTCAATACTTTCGTTTGCTTTACCTTCTCCGCTAAAGAATGGTTCAATGTCTTGCTTTTCGTTCTTCTTAGGATTTTCCTTAGGATTTGTGAAATGATCTTTAGGATAGGTTGTAACGTTTAAAACAAACTTTTTATTTTTAAAATCAACTTCAATTGATTTAGAAATTTTAGATCCATCTTCTTGCTCTTCCCATCCGCCACTAGTTGCGCCTTTAGGTTTTTCTCCATTTAAGGTATCAAGACCAACTCCGCCTTTTGAATATTGTAGAGGTTTATATTCTGCCAATTTTTCAATTGCCTCTGCATCTGATTTTGCTTTAACTAGCATCCAGTCCTGATCAAAGTCTCCATAACTAGGAACCCAACCATACCATGTAAAGTAATAGTCTTGTTCTTCTGCTTGAGGTTCATCTGCCTTAACTTCTTCAGCTGGAGCTTCATCAGTCTTAGGTTCTTCTACTTTAGGTTCCTCTGCTAGAGTTTCACCAGACGCAGCAGGTTCTGCTGCAGGATCTTCAGCTGGTGCTGGAGTAGGGGTTTCTACTTCTTCTTCGTTTACGTTAAAACTATCGAATTTAGTTACTATTGACATATGTTTAATGCTTTTTTCAGAATTATTTATCTTCTGCTGCTAATTCATAATGAAATCCATTACGGACCTTTTCTGAAATTGGAATAGGATTGCCGTCTTCATCGATTCTCACAAATGTAATATGCGTTGATAAGACAATATCTTCTTCATGAGTATAGACATTAAAAGATCGGGCCTCCATATAGAGCGTAATGCTAGTATTACCAACCTTTGTTACGTTACCATAGATTTTAAGTAGACTACCCTCTTTAGCTGGTTTTTTAAAAATACACTCATCAATCTTAACAGTAACCATTCTACGATTATGTGCATATTCCATTGCATAACCGGCCGCTGCTGCATCAATCCAGGCTAGGAGTTTACCCCCAAATAGATTACCATGAAATCCTAGATCAGATTTCTTGATAGGGTGTTGGTTCAAAAACTTCACGTTTGTATATTGTTTTAAATTTTACTGGGAGATTTTTATAAAGATCCTCCTTTAACTTTTGAAATGACAAGTCTAAAATGTCAATTGACGAGTTCTCAACCATTTCTTCAGTTAGCCTAACTGCAACCTGAACTGTTTCATCTGGAGTTACACCCCTTTTTCTAATAATAATCTCGTAATCGTACATTATTTAGTCTTAAGATTCTTCTTTAATTCTGCAAGATCAGTTCTATACATATCGATCGGAGCAGTCTTTTTTACAATTACCAATTCTGCAGATTTGGCCTTAACTTCATTTACTAATTGTTCGTATTTTTCTTTAGTTAGGGTTTGAATCTGCATGCCCAATAGATAATCGAAACTTGAATTAATTCGGTCAAACTTAAGTTCATCTAATTCAGTAACGATTTCTTGTTTAGGACGATTACCTAATTTAAGTTTACCATCAATAATCATTTTGATAAATCGGGCTCTGTTTGAAAGATACACCAGTTCTTTTTCTAGCGTATCAATTAAGTAGGCTTTACGCTTATCATAATAAGTTAAACGGAATTTTACAAAGTAGTCAACTAATTCGGGTAGACTTGAAAATATTTTAAGCTTGCCTCTTTCATCAAGACAAGTTAAGTTTTCGCTTTCCGTTTCAACCAATTTAAGAATAGAATCTAATTTGTCTTTAGCAACTAATTCAGCAAGTTTGGCTCTTTGAAATTTTAGAGTATATGAAATTCCATTAGAACAATTATCTTCATAAGAGAAAATAATTCCTTTTTCTTGCAGAGAGTTAAGATGATTTTCGTATTTTTGGAATGTCATTGATGGAGGGAGTTCAGTAATTTCAACCGTTGTAGTATTAGCTACTCGAGCAACTCCTTTAAATTGATATTGATTATCTCCAATTCTAGAGATTGGTCCATTAAAATCTTTAAACCACGGAAGCAGTTCGCCAATCTTTTTGCCATCTAATACTTTAGTACATGCATCAATTAATTGAACTGGATTTCGGTTTAAGATATTAGTTGCAAATCCTACTGCAATACCTGAACTTCCATTTAAGAGAACTGTTGGAATAATCGGTAAGAAATATTTAGGTTCAATTTCATTACCCTCTTCAATTTGAGAAGTTAGGAGTTCAAAATCTTTGTAAAGCAATCTAAAATTAGGGGTAAGCTTCGTTGAAATATAACGGGGAGCACCTGCTTCAGGAGAACGAAGAGATCCAAACTGACCAACCTCATCTAATAGAGGAAGGGAATTTTTAAATGATTGCGCCATTCCAATAATAGCTCCGTTAAGGGATCCATCTCCATGGTGATAGTGTGCATCAGCTGCAATTCGACCGCCTAATTGAAATATCTTTAGTGGTTTATCATTAGAACCTTTCCAAACTTTATCTGCAATAAAAATAATTTTACGCTGAGTTGGCTTGAATCCATCAATCACTGAAGGAATAGCTCGGTTTTCAAGAGTATACATACCATATGCTGCATAGTCCTGGTCTAGAAATTGCGATACTGATTTTAATTCTGCTTTAATCATATTGAAAATTGTAAAAGACGTTCTTTACGAGGTGCTGAATCATTACCGAACCAGTCTTCTAAAGATTGCTTTGCTTGTTTATCGTTAGTTAATTGTACTAAATTTGGGTTATGAATAATCTCACGATACTCATCATCTTCAAGAGCGGCAAGACCTTTTTTGTATTCAACATTCCAGCCAGTCATTTTAGTTTTAGCTTCCCATTTTAAGTAGTCGTCTGCTGTATAGAATGGAATAATCTCTTTACCTTTCTTTGCAACAACTAGAGGAGTCATTACCTTGAAGATCTTTCCTTCAGTTACCAGTTCTGGCCAATACTTATTAAAGAAGTTGATTAAGAGTCCAGCAATAGAGTCTCCATCTGGATCCGCATCAGTATAGATTAAGATTTTATTGTATCTCATCTCTTTAGGTTCCTCACCTAATTTGATTCCTAGCGATGCCATTAACTGAACTACCTCGTCATTCTTAATAACTTCAGTATTCTTCATTTCACTAACATTTAGGAATTTACCTTTAAGTGGAAATGCACCAAATACTTGAGGATCCCTAAACTTACGAACTGCTGAAAGAGCTGACATACCTTCAAATATTCCAAGCGAACATTTGCTACGATCCTTTCCTTTAGCATCAATTAGTTTAAGAACCTTTGTAGTTGAAAGAGACTTATTAAGTTTACGTAATTCTGCACGCTCTTCGGCTTGTTTCTTTTGCTGAATCCAATCTAAAAGCGATTCAATAATTTCTGATGCAAAAACTGCTTTAGCAAATTTTTCTGAAACAGTATGAGAGGTTCCAAATTCTTTAGGTTCCGTAATTAGTTTTTCTTTAGTTTGAGAAGAAAATGCAGGATTAATTACTGTACAGTTTATGAATAAGAAAACATGATTACGAATTTCTGAAGGTTTAACTTCAACCTTATGCTTCTTTTTAATTAAGACCCGTAAGTCTTCAATTACCTGATTTAAGATATAGTTTTCATGGGTACCACCATCTTTAGTTTCGATTGAATTAACAAATGAAATAGATTGGTAACCATCTTTTGAATGTCCTACTGCAAATTCCCAATGCTCACTCTTTTCCCAAATTGGTGCTTGAACATAGAGCTCAACGTATTCTTTGAAATTCTTAAATCTAAATTTCTCTCCATTAAATTCTAGTTTAAGACCAGGATTTGCTGCTGCAATATCAATAACACGCTTACGCATCATTTTAATATGAGCCTCATCAAGAGATTTCATTTCAAATCTGCTTAAATCTGGTTCATATGAAATTTCAGTAAAGCCTTGATTTGATGCAGAAATCTTTGCATCTCCTTTAACTGACATGTTTTTAGTAAAGAGTTGAACTAATCTCTTTTTACCGTCAGCTGTTTCAATCTTAAATTTATTAGAAAAGATATTAACTAACGAAGCACCAACTCCGTTGGTTCCGGCCACAGTTCGGCCTTCATCATCATTGAAATTAGAACCTGCTCTAAGATTAGAGAAAATCAATTCTGGAATCCAAACCTTGTGCTCAGGGTGCTGAACTACTGGAATTCCACCGTTATCCCAAACTGAGATAAGATTGTCTTTAATAACAACTTTGATCTGATTAATTTTTCCTGAGCGTTTATGCTCATCGACTGAGTTTGAAATAATCTCATCGAATAATTTTAGAAAGCCGGGATTGTAAGTCAATTCCTCTTTCTCATACATACCATCTTTAAGGATCCATTCCTGACTTGTATGCGGTTTAGTTGAACCAATATACATGCCAGGTCTTTTTAGGACGTGCTCGATCTCATCGAGTAGCTGGTATTTCTTACTTATTTCTTTAGTTGATGCCATCTATTAGACGTAATTTAAATTAATATACCAAATGATCTTGTGTTTGGGCTACGAAATTAGCCAGGAAATTATTTTCCACCAAATAAGGCTGCCGATAATTAGTACTAGTGTCCAAGTAATAGCAAATGGCCAGTTGTATTTTTTCCATTTCATGGAATATTATACTGGCTCAATTTAAAAGAGTTTAAGCTTGATATAATTTGATGTGCCCCTTGTTATCAATTAGGATAGCCGACATATTCTCAACCCAATCTCCAGAGTTTAGGTAGTGATGTCCATTAATATAGCGGTCAGCTGGTTGGTGGATATGTCCACATATAACTCCATTACAACCTTTCTTTTCGGCCATTCGTAAAGCAGTTACTTCAAAATCATTAACATAATTAGTTGCAACCTTAACCCCAGCCTTTATTTTTTGTGAAATAGATTGGTATGGAAGGTTTCTCCATTTTCTATATCCATTATAGACTCGATTTAGCCATAGTGCAAAATCATATCCGACTGCTCCAATTTTAGCTAACCATTTGTAGTTTGTAATAAAAACATCAATCACATCTCCATGAAAAACATAATAACTTTTACGTTGCCATACATCGGATTCAATCCATTCAGAATATTGTAGATGATAGTCTTCTCTAAACTCAATGCCACCAAATGCATTACCAATAAATTCAGTTAAAAATTCATCGTGATTTCCTCTAATCCAAATAATTTGAATATCATTAGAGAGCCTTAAGAGTTTACCTAAAACTTTAGTGTGTTCTTTTTTCCACTTGCCTCCTCTATTAATTGCCCAACCGTCTATAATATCTCCATTGAGAATTAGCTGATTTGTTTTATGCGTATCTAAAAATTCTAAGAATTCTTCGCATTTAGAATCCTTTGTACCAAGATGCAAATCTGATACAATTATTGACTGATATGTCATGTCCAGTAATTATGGTGTTTTTTAAAAAACTCTGGGTTATTTCGGTTAAAGTAACTTAAGATCATTAATCTAAACATATAAAAGATTCCCTTATTTTCAAATCTTCGTGGTGAAGTATAGGCAAACCTAGACCTTAACATTTTAAAATTAGAGCGTTTTACTTTAGAAGAAATCGAGTAATCTTCTGCAAAGATTTCAGATGGATCGTATCCACCAACTCTCCAATAAGCTGAGGTTTTCCATAATTGAAAACCTCCAATTGCAAAAGTTGGGCCAATCTTTTGAAAGAATTCAAAAGCTCTAAATACCCAATTCCATTTAGGATCTGTATAGAATGGAATAGTTAATAGGTCGATATGAGAATTTGCACAACAGTAAACGATAGCTTGAGTTAGGGTTTCCTGATCAGTCAACATAATATCCGCATCTAAAAAAAGAAGATATTCAGTTTTAACTAATTTAGAACCCTCAAGTCGGGCTTTAGCTGGAAAGCCGCCTTTAATTATTTGAATATTTAAATTGGAAAAATCTGATTTGCATTTAGCTAAAATATCAAGAGACTCTTGATTATCTGAACTGTCTGCAATAATAATAGAAAGATCTTGTGAATTTACTTGGTTTGAGATAGCAAGTAAGCAGGCATAAATTGTATTGCCCTCGTTTTTACACGGAATAACTACTGTTAATTTGGTACTAATCATATAGTGTTATCTATTGCCAACTGTCAATTTGATAATGGCCTTTGAGATTATCAAATTATTAACACTATGTTTATTAATCTTCCTCGAAATGCTCTAGACTAAATTGGATAGGTTCTGCTTCAGAAAATGATTTTTTCTTATCTATTGCTGAAACGGTTGAATATGCAGCCCAGCTACCATTTACTATCCAATGCAGAGATGAATCATCAGAATGAGTTTTCCATTTTTTAACATGTCCGCCCTCTGCTAATTGAGTAAGAATAGTATCAATAACCCTTTCTGTGGTTGAGTTATAGGTTGTAATATAAAAATCTATAAATTGCATAACTGGAAATATTTATCAATTACTATGGAGGCCTTTTAGGATAAGGCGAGCGCAACTGGGATTTGTTGCAAGCGGAACATTATGTACATCACAAATACGCATAAGCATTTGGACATCGGGCTCGTGTGGATGGGCATCAAGCGGATCCCTAAAAAAGATTACAGCGCCAATTTCTTTTTCTGCAACCTTAGTTGCAATTTGTGCATCTCCACCCATTGGGCCAGACAGGACTCGAGTTACCTGAAGTCCTGCCTGCTCAACGAATTTTCCGGTAGTTCCGGTTGAGATAAGATTAATTCCATTTAGTGCATCACGATTTTCCATTAAGAATGCAACCATTTCGGCTTTTTTTCCATCGTGTGCAATTAAGGCAATTTGCATGTTTTTTAGTCGTGTTTTTCTGTTACTAACCATGTGTTTATTACTGCACCAAACATGTCTCTATTGCTTTTAGCATGTTGGAATCTGTGACTTGCTCTAACTGCGCATTTTTCACGCTGTTCTATTACAAGTTTCTCAGCTTCAGCGACTGTTAGATATCCTGCCTTCTTAGCAAGTTTATCCATCAGTTCTCTTAACTTTCTTTTCACGTTGTTTCTTTATATTTTTGAGATGATTAACTACTCTTTGTAGTTTATCAGCATCCTTTGGGTTTAGGATAATTTCATCAAAGGCCCCAAAGCGGCTCTTTCTACCAAAGGCATAAGCCAATCCATATCTTAGTCTTTTCCAAAAACCTCGATTATTTGCCAAGTGAATATGCATAAAAGCCAATTGATCATCGATAAATGGATCGTATTCCCACATAAATAGGATCTGATGATCAGTTGAGTGACACTCGCAAATTAGGACTTCTTGGTTTTCCATATTGTATTATACTTAAATTATTAAATTGGGTCTCCGTGACTCCATCTATGTCCACAGCTATCACAGTATGAACTAGATCTTAAGTCATATTCATTATTACACTTAGCACACCTATGCCAAATCTCGTGATTGAATAACCTTTGTATAAATTTAATCACGTCGAATTGTCATTTTATGTTTTTCGCCATTTGCCATTGAATAAACAGCATGACTTGGATGGATTTGATATTCCTTACCCTTAAGTTGATCTACATATTTTTTACCCATGCCTTTCTTAAGATAGGCAACTGTCATATGTGGATGATAATCAGGAAAGTCTGATGTAAATGGAAACTGCTTTAGTTTAGAGTTAACTTCTGCCAACTGATCTCCTTTAATATCAAACTTTAGGACATCATACTTGTCATTTTCAAATAGGGATGCATTATGAGCTTTAACTGTTGAGTAAGTCGGTTCACATACAATAGGTTCAACTTTGTCCAGCCCTACATTACTATGCAGACCATACAATAAGGTTACATGCGGTTCTGTTTCCAAACCAAACGTAGAATCTTGTGGATCTACATATACATCTTCCTTTTCAATTTGACCATGCAATTCAGACATTTCAGGAAAATCTAGATAAAGCATTGCACATGAGAAATCATAATTAGATTTCTTTTCCGTAATAAAATCTTTAATTGTTTTCATTCTTATTTTTTATTTTAACAAAATTCGGTTGAAGAAGAAACTCTGAGTCCGTCGACTTCACGATCAGCGTAGGCTTTCCAATTAGAACCCAAGTAATGTTCTCTACTCCTCATATAATTTTCATCAGCGACTAATCCGTCAGGTTGACCCCATTCCATAGCCATTTCAATAAACTCATCAACATTCCATTCAGTACCATATTCATCTACAACTCGGCCGCTCTTAATAAATGCAAGTAACTC
>JACCDK011415543.1_pt1 | contig 10430 bp, 11 predicted proteins | sample 7445871 | NCBI WGS metagenome assembly JACCDK01 (sample SAMN15323436, study PRJNA562643) | freshwater metagenome | isolation source: river surface water | place: USA:Blue River Watershed | collected 2017-08-15
ATCAGAGTGCGATACACCAGTTTTGGCATGGGCGACTCCACCGTGATCCTGGCCATCAATGGTTGCGACATTTCACAAGTATTCTTTTTACCGATGAAAAATTAACAACAGAGGAAAGTCCGGTTCTGATATAGATTGTTAATTGAGTTAAAAGAATAAATAATAAAAGATGAGTTTTTTAAATATCACGCAAGTTCTACTACCGCCCGTAATTGACTAGGACTGCTATAGAGGTAAGTAGCAGTGGTTTGGATGCTGCGGTGTCCAGCAAGTGTTTTGAGCAAGTGAATAGCCGTACCTTTGTTGGCAAGGTTTGTTAGGAACGTTCTGCGCCCGCTGTGGCTGCTAGCGCCTTCAAGTCCTGCGCCTTCGTAAAGCAGGGCGAACGTTTGTGACAAGCTATTTGCGCTAAACCCCGCTTTAACGCTTTTTTGACTTGCAAAGAATGGGTAGCTGCGATCAACGCACTTGGCTTGATTAGCGTAGGCTTGCAACTCTGCTTTTAGCTTCGCACTGACAAATACAGTACGGGCATGACGACCTTTGGTCATGTCGGGTAGCAAGCGGATCTCATCTTTCACTTGCCCGTCGCTGTTTGTTACATCGCTCCAGCGCAAGCAAGCAACTTCACCAATGCGCAAACCTGCCCAGTGCGTGAGCAGCATCATCGATCGGTTACGCGCTGCGTACTTGCGTGTGTTGATGTAGTTGAGCAACTGTTCGATATCAGCGGCTGTGAGTGTTTTTGCTTGTGCCATTTTGTGTCTCCTAAATCATGTGTTTGCGTTAATTGCATTGTGTTTTCATATATTTATCTGGACAACCTGAGTCCGTCCAAAGTGGCGGGTTTCTAGGCTGGGAGCAGGGCTAAATGAACTGGCTGTGGATAACTTTTGAGCGGTTTTTTTCTTCAATGATTTCAACGCTCAAACTTTGAAATCTATTAAAAGCTAAGTTTTTCGTGATTTTTCTTGGATAACTCGCGCGAGCTGTGGATAACCAGCGCAGATTGGCGAGCAAGTCCTACAAGCGCTGATCTGGGTTCTCAGCACTCAAAGTATTCGGACTGGCAAATCGACGTGTTACAGGGCTTTTAAAAGCGTCGCATTTTGCGAGTAACGAGCAGAAATTGTGAAAGCAGTGGGGTGTCTATCCGCAGCCAGAAGATGATGTCCTCCGATTTTTAAGTGCTAATTTAGGTTGATCGCTATGCAGCGATAGCTGTCCGCTAGTCTCTGACCGTGTAGGTCCGTAACCAGCCAGAAGAGGGCCTTCATGGTTACGAGTGAATTTATCTTTATGCAATACATGCGACAATCGTCAGTTCCTTGAACTCACTGGGGTCAGTCTCGATGGCGGATTTTCAAACAAGAGCGGCAATCATCAAGCAGATCGAGGCAAGCCGCAGGTCTTCAGTGATTTCCTACGTAACGGGTGATCGCCCTCAGTTGGAAACGCAGATATCGCCCGAGATCATTGAAATTTTCGTCCATCACCTTGATGTGATCGGACCGACGAAGAAGATCTCGCTGATCCTCCATACGAATGGCGGAAATACTGCAGCTGCGTGGCGTCTTGTCAATCTTCTACATACATTCTGCGATCAGTTAGAAATTATCATCCCGAGTAAAGCGCTTAGTGCCGGCACCTTAATTTCGCTAGGTGCGGACAAGATCGTTATGACGAAACAGGCAGCGCTTGGCCCAATTGACCCTAGCTTGAACCATGCGCTGAATCCGGTAATGCCGAGTAATCCGAATGTACGGGCACCTGTCAGTGTCGAAGCTGTTTCGGGCTATCTTGACGCAACTAAGATCTTGGGGATCGATAAGGATCCGGCCAATATGGCGCAGGTGCTGATCGATCTCTCAAACAAAGTACACCCGCTTGTTCTCGGAGAGATATTTCGCTCTCGCTCGCAAATCCGGTTTCTTGCCAGAAAGCTATTGCAGCGGAACCTTATTGGCAATAAAACGAAAAAGATCGATGGATTGATTGATTTTCTGTGTGCTGAATCAGGTAGCCATGACTACACTATCAACAGGCGCGAAGCACGTGAGCTAGGTTTGCCTGTCGAAAAACCATCGGACGCACTTTATTCACATATCCGGACGTTGTACCTAAGTTTCGTCGAAGAGCTGAAGTTGCTGGAGCCATATGACCCCTACGGCATGATCGGAGCTGCACCGACTTACAATTACGCTCTACCTCGGGCAATAATTGAAAGCGTCAAGGGAGGATGCAATCAATTCATTTCCGAGGGAATCCTTACGAAGACGACAGTTCAGATTCAAGGGCCGATGGGGCCGATTTCGCAAGACCAATTGAATGATAATCGTCGTTTCGAGGGCTGGAGGAAAACGGCATGACCTATTTTCAAAATACTACCGATGCGAGCGACTTGTACCGACCTTCTTCGGCCGCAGAGACTTCGGTTGAAGACTCTGCCGTGAGGGGTAATCTCGCCGACCTAATGCGGAATAGAACTTTGGTCAAAGCGACGTTTCTTGTTCCGCGTGTAATTCACCATATTCCTGGACTCCTCGACGCCGATACCAGCCCGACCAGCCGACCCGTGTGGTAATGTCGGCCGGTAGTTTCGACAGGACTGACTCCATCCATGCGAGTTGCCTAAATTTATTGTTGGCGCTTCTTCTGTGTGAGTTGTTTGCGCGCGCGTGGTGTGTGATCATGCGAATCTGCACAGTTCGTCCTCAATTGTCTAAGGCGTTAGACCGGATAGCCGGTTGATGCCGCTTCATTCGATTCCAGCGAATCCCGCTAGTCAGCGGGGTCGTTGAACGTCTGCTTTCTAGAAAGTTGAACTGCAGCTTCGGGTCGGGAGCAGCCTTCCACCTGAAATATCCCGACGGACTGCTCTCAGCCTAATGCAGTCATCTAAGTTTGAGCTGGTAACCGTCCAAATTGTCGGGTTACCAGATGTCGGTTGTCCATTTGAGTGTCTGAAACAAAACTGTAGTCACACAAGAAGGACTACAGATGAAAAAATTTGATTCATCCCAACTTACGCAATTTATTGGAACAACTGGCTATTACCGAATCAGTCGCAGGCACCTGCTTACTGACGGCACCAAGTACTTGGCCGAAGAGGCTGAGTGCTTTTGGATGATGGACGCAATCGCTAGCCACCTAAGTGAGATTGGCACTGAGGACTGGTTTGTCCAAGTGCGCATGACAGTGTACGGCTACAAAGCAACAATGATCTATGAGGATGGAAGTGGCAAAGAGCATGCTCGTCAAGAAATTCCATACACAGATTTTCCAATGAATGCGATCTCGTTGTTTGCCTGCTGGGATGGGGAGCACTGGGTGATCATGCTGCCTAGTGAATACTGACACAATAAAATAGAGGTCGAAGGGTGAGGAGTGAAGATTGACGTTAGAACATAACCATATGCTGCAACGTGATTGCTGCAGGACATGTAACTACGTATTAGGGGCAGACCCAGCGCATGGAAAACTGCACTGTGGCTTGTCTTATTACCAGGTGCCAGCATCAGAGCGTCGACCTGTGAAGTTGACTAGTTATCCAGTTGTGTCACCTGAACACGTGTGCACACACTGGATACCTAAAGATAACTAAAAATGGGCTTAACCTTCATTTACTAAAGCAGGGAAGATCGCTTCGATATCTTTCGTAATCGCTGCAAACTCTTCTTTGAGTCCATCACCGTGATACAGCTTTAGCAGTTCTTGATTGCTGACTTGTCCAGTTGCAATGAAATCACGCAGGATTCGTTGAGTAAAGCCAACGAGCAAAGCATGCTTGCGAATTGACGTAGCGATCTTCTTCAGGTTATCGTGGTTGGCCTTTAGAAGCTTCTCGGTTTCTAAGATTGATGACAAGTCATTGGTCAAACGGCCTAACAAGCTTTCAAAGATGTCCTGATCTACTACGCGTAGTGTGCTCAGTAGCATGCTTCGAGCAAGGTCAATTGCGATGAACAAGTTTGAGTAGTCCATGCGAACGTCGTCGATGATGACTACGAATCCAACACCGGGAACCCATGAAATTCCGTTGACTGAGTTCTTTAGCCCATCCGAAGAACGGCTTTGGTCAAACACGATGATTGCAAAGGCAGCTTCGCGGTTTGCCATAGATTCAATCATTTGACTGATGGCAGTATCACGAGGGCGCCCCAGGCTGTCAGTACCCTCAAATTCACCCAATGCCAGTGACTGATCAAACTTAATTTCAACGGCAATCTTCTTGCTTGTATCGCCATTAACTGTGAGAACAATGTCACCAGTCTTGTTTCTTTTGATCGCACCTGTGGAAGAGCCAGTCATTTGAACTTCGTCATCCTTGTGCCCAATCCGTTCAAGATAGGTACGGATCTCGTTGAAGATTTCTGTTTCAGCGCTTGTTCCTGATTCAGTCGTCTTTTCTTTAGCTTTGACGTTACGTTCGTAGATGAGCTTGAGTGACTCAAGTTGTGTGCCTAGTTCGCCTTCTGTGCGGTTTAAGAATGCTGCAAAGCGATCTTCCATTAGTGCGATTACTCCTATCTGTAACGCACGCTTGAATTCATCGTCGCGTTGCTTCTCTGGGAGATCGTCGAAGTATTTGAAGATCAGTGGATGTTCAATTGAGCAGTCCGCGATGTTGAGAGCCTTGTTCTTTTGGTCTAGTTTGATAATTGCCATATGTGTTCCTTGTTAGTTGGGCCTGGAGACTATGGTCTATTTATGAAGTGCATTTCCCTGTTGAAAATTTATACGGCAGGGAAGACGCCTTTTTCTACACCAGCGATGTGCTTTTGAGCTTCTTTAACGTATCTATTTACAGCTGCATTAAGTCGATTCCTAACTTCCATTCGCTCATGTGGATCTGTACAAGTTGCTTTTTTGATTGTGTTCAAGCTAGCAGCGACTCCAATTTCCCAGAGCTTTAGTTTCTCATCTGGATTAATCTTCCCGCGTTTCCATAAGTCATAGACTTCTAGAGCCTTCCTAAGATTGCGAGCAGAGTAATTCCTTGCCAACGGATAGCGTGCTGAACTTTCAGCGTCCTTAAGTGCCTTACGTCCTCTACGCGACTTAATGCGCTCAGCAAGCAATTTGGCAATTCCAGATTGAATTCCACGTTTGCTCATAGTTAGAGGAATGGCAATTACCAATGCTACATCTGGTTTCCAGTCAGGATGCCACTCACTTGGATCTGCCATTGGCCCAAATTTGACTTCTTGTCTTTGCTCGCCAAAAAGCTTGGCTCCTTGATCATTTGAAGTCCACCACTTTTTGAAGTTGTCTTCCCGAACATCTCCAAAGTCAGCGTAAAGCTTGGCGAGCTTGCCTTTGCCTCCTTGCTCGCAGCACTTGAGATATGCCTCGGATCTGCGTAGATACGACCACCACCAGTAGTAAGGACTTTGCTGTTGATCTTTTACAGGGCGAGGAGCTGATTTGCGACCGAACAGAGGGTGCGGTGCTAGAAAGTGAACTTTCATTTCTTAACAAGTAATTAGTTTGAATTGTTGTCAGGATATCAGAAAACACCTAAAACTGAAATACTTCAGCTATGGGATTTACCCATGCCCGCGCTGGCCGGTTTAGTCAGTTTAGGAGATTTATATGCATTCAATAATTTATGCAAAGGGTTCTGATATTTATTCGGCTTTCGTTCATGGAGCTGAAGAAGGCTACAACCGAAGTACTGACGATTACAGGAAGTATGAAGAGCGTCTAGCCAAGTCTTTCAATTTCTGGCTAGAAACTACTGGTACACGTAAACAGATTCGATCTATCAAGCGAAAAACTAAAGGTGACTGGCGAAATGCTTACTTGCCGCTGGCATACGCAATGACTCACCACCACAAAGCCGGTAAACAGGCTGAGGAACATGCTCGTGTTTATCTGCCTAGCGACCCATCGGTCGTGGTTGATATTCCTATGCGTGATTGGAAGATTCTTGAAAAATTCAGCTCAATAATTACGAGTTAGAAGATGTGGAAGTTGGGGGCCTTCGCCCCCTTCTTATCTTCAACTAATCAAATAACCTAATTTTTTACTATATGTGTGTTACTTTTTTAATCTAATGAAACCTGCTAAATACATTGATTTCCAATGATTACGAAGATGCTCCATGATTAAGCTGACCACCGACGTCCAAGTGCTAACTAAGTTGCAGCAAGCGTTTCCATCTCCCGAAAATTCGGCGTCAAGAGCACTTGCTAAATATGTAAAAGCACTAGAAGGGCTGTTGCTTAATGCTATGCAGCATGGAATCGCACCTGCCCAGAGAAAGCTTGGCTTGTATCCAATCCCTTTGCATGACTTGGCAAATAAGGGTGGAAGGATTGGTCCGCAAAAACTTCGAGTGCATAAATGGCTCAAGGAAAATAAGTTGGAACTAGTAGAAACAATAAAGAAAGGCAGCAAATTTACGGGTGAGTATTCGATAGTCAAACTCAGTCGCTTAGTCACAGTAGATGATCGAATGACTGTGAGTAGCGCTGCTATCTCTCAGATTAAGACCGATAGGGAGCTTGATTGCTACTTAACTGGTGAGGCTGAGGACAGTCATGCTGTTTTCCAGCATTTGTATCCAGAACTAGAGCCTTGTTCACTTTCAGGTTCTGAAGTTGGATTTGACTTCGTTCCCGTTGACATTGAATCATTAAAGGCTTTTGTGCATTGGTTGGGTGCAGGTGCAGAGTTCGGTTCTAAGGAAAAGCGACAGCAGATCTTGAGTCAAGCAAAGATTGTCTTAGCCGTTTCTTCCATAAATGGGGCAATGTTCCCGCAGCGCATCAAGCTAAGTCCGTTTGGGCGTACTTATTACGAAGGCCTTAGCGTTCAAAACGTTCACAAAGAACTTAGACGGGCGATGCTTGGTAGTTGCTGGGAGTACGACATGCGAAGTAGTGTGGTTGCTTGGAAGATGGGTTTTGCCAGAGAGCTGCTGTTGCAAGCGAATACAACTACAGAAGTTCGCTTGTATTTCCCAGCAACAACTTTGTACCTCGAGGACAAAGCTGACTTCATGGCAACAGTTCGTTATTTCACTTTTGCAAGTAACACAGCTTTATCTGAAGAATTTCAACTAGGTTTGATCAAGCAGGCGCTAACTGCAATTAGCTTTGGCGCTAAGAGCACTGGTAGCGGGTGGACTGATAGCAGCGGTGCATGGAAGAACCCCGCCCTTGTAGACATACTAAAGAACCAATCTGAGCGAGATCGATTTTTTGCTGACCCGACAGTCAAAGCGTTCATTGATGAGCAACGCACTTTGGATGATTTCATCTTTGGATTAGTAAAGAGAAAATCTTCTGAGCTGTTTGCACTAGATTGCCTGCAAACAGCAAGCGGTAGAGTCAGCAAGGCAAAGGTCTTGGCTTACTTGTATCAGCATGCTGAAACGCAAGCTATGGATTTGATTTGTACGGTTGCCTGTCAGAACGGACACGTTCCGATTGCGCGTGTTCATGATGCTGTCCTTTTTAAGTCACGACTGGGTCCGGATTTGAAGCAAGAACTAGAGATATCATTGCATGATGCAACCTTGAACAAGTACTGGCATCTAAGCTCAAAGCAGCTAAAGCGTTACACGCCTGTTTCGATTGACGCAGCACATGATGAGCTGCTTCACAAGCAGAGGATTGCTGATGAGGAAAGAAAAGCGATAGCTTACTTTTCTACTTGTACACATTGAGATCAAATGCTTGATTGCTCTGAGTCCTTCCTGACTATCGGGTTACCAATTTTTTCGGTTGCTCATCTCCATGGTCTGACAATAAATTAGTTACTCCTGCAACACACAAGGAGTAGCTATGTCAGGTTTAAGCGCATTGAAATTGGTCACTAGTAAACGTCAGCAGGGCAATAGTCCACAGTTTGCGCGTCGTCAAAAACTTAGTAGCAAGTTGGATGAGCAAATCCAGTTGGCTAAAGCACAGCAGTCTGGTGCGGAGTTTTCACCCGTCAAGATCCGAACAGTCAAAGACGAAGTAACAGGGGAGAGTCGAAAGGTTGAAGTTCCCAAGAAGTTGAAGCCTTGGTGGTGGACTGGAGAGAACGGCAAGCTGTGCATCACAGTTCGCTATGGCGCGCGCACCCTAGAAATTGTCGAAGGCAAGAACGCCATAGAGACTGACAGCATTGCAGATGTCATCACATCGCTTCAAGTTATCCGGACAGCGGTTGACTCTGGCGAGTTGGACAAGCGTATTGAAGCAGTTACCAAGAAGGTCAAGGATGGCTTCGGTGAATCAGCGCCAGTTGAAAAACGTCCTACGTTAAAGCTGCCTTCAAAAGCAGCCTAACTTCAAACCATGCACAACCGACATTCGTGTCGGTTTCTTTTTGGCATAAATAAATGTAGAAAAAGGCGATCAACTATGCGATTTACAGAAATAGCTAATCCAGAAGAACAATTGGCACTTTGGAAACTGGTGTCTGACAAAATGTGGGCGGCGTTTGGACAACAGGCTCAGCAACAGCCCAAACCTATGGCGACCCAGCAGCTTCCGACATCCACCCCCAAGGCAACGGCTAAGCCCATATCGCGTTCGCCAGCCAAGGCTTTAGGCAAGCGAAAGGCCACCCCCGTAAAAGCGCATAAACCGAAGAAGGCCCCCATTGCACCTGCACCCAAGGCTCTCCCCAAACCCCATCCTCAAAAGTTGACCCCCACTCAAGCTAGCAAGCAACAAACCCAGCATCACCAGCAACTAGCGCATCACATCCATCAGGCCTTGACCCAAAAACTACCAGCCCAACCTTACTCTAAGCCGATCCAACCTAAGGCCCCAATTGCAACTCCAGTGGCGCCCATGAATAACAGCTACTCCGAACGTGACAAAGATGAGCTGGTTTTCCATAAAAGAGAGAATCCGCTCAAGCCCCTTGACATCAAATAAATGCGTTTTCGATTCAAAAAAGCGATGTGTAGATCAAAGCACAGTGAGCTAACAAACCTTAATTGAGGTCATGGCAGGCATAGCGGAAATAGTTCTGACGTTGCCCATAATGAGATCAGTAAAATTTTGTCTTGATAAGTTTTAGATACCTGTAGCTATTGCCTAGTTCATCAAGTAGTTGTGACCTGAGTGAATTACGTTGAGCAGACTTGATTCTTTGCATAGAAGACATAGCCATGCCGATATTCTCAGCGAATGGGCTGTACTCTTTAACATGATAGGTTTTTGGTCCGGAATTTACTGAAACGGCTGATAAGCTAGTTCCTATTACAACTCCATCACTATCATCGTAATCTAGTTGAACTACAACGTTAGGGTCAAGTTTTGCTGCGTGTATAGCAATATGCTGAGCTAATTTCGTTAATGCCGGATATCCGCTAATGAAAAAAAGTTGAGAAATACTTTCCCTGTTGTCAAAGTAAGCCCAATGAGCGCCAGTATTGCCTACCCAATCAAACTCTGAATCTTCATTCAATCCAAAAAAAATTCCCTTGATTGTTGAATTGGTGTCTTTCTTTTTCTTGGAGTTGGATAAGAACCGAGCACGTATTTGAGTTTCAAGATTTTGAATTTCTTCGTTACCGTGCAATTTGATCTTGTTAGCGAGGATTAGTCCCATTTTCATGCCCCTTCATAGACGTGCCTTGAATGATAAATTATGCAAAGTTGGTTTGTAAATCGCTTCCAGCAACCTCGTATTGAGTCAGTTTTTTAGTGTTGTCATAGCTAAAGCCTACCCTTCTAATTTCTCTTGCTTCCACATTTGCTTCCACACTGCTGTAGAACGCATGTAACCTATTGATATCATTGAGATAAATTTCATTGAAGCTGCTCATAGTCTGTTCAAGAAAGTTACTAAAGATTCGTTAAGTAGATAGAAAATCACTAGTGAAAAAAAGATGTCAGCATTGTGCTCGTACCAATGTCTATAAAAGTTCGGCTTCATGTGCCAACATCAATCTGTTACACGCCAAATCTTTCGCGTTCAAGACTTTGAATTTAACTTCTACTTTCACTTTAAGTCATTGCACTTGTAATGACTGCCCCTTGAGCTGAGCGCAGAGTTTTACAGAGGCGTATTTCGAGGTGGCCCTGTAGCAGGTCCTAGTCTTCGGCGTACGCGATTACTTCGTCAAAACTACTTTCCTACTATCTACCAACTTAAGGTGTTGTGAACTTGCAATGTTAAAGTGCAGACTCTTTATGAGCATCTTTAGACCACTCATGAATTTGAATGTGATGGAGCAGAGCCTTACAACCACAGGTATGTCCACGCGGCAGTAACGCACAAGCATTAATATTATCCAGACATTCATCATCGTCATGCACACTGATTCAAGTGCTAACTGAACTGTGGCTTTTCGGTTAGGGCCAAAATGCCTTCGCTACGACTTATTGTTTTAGCTTTTTCTAAGGCTGCAAGTGTTCGATAAAGAGCTTCATGCGTGACACCGAGTTCACCTGCTAGTGATTTGAGCCCAGTGTTAA
>JACCDK010372478.1_pt1 | contig 10427 bp, 10 predicted proteins | sample 7445871 | NCBI WGS metagenome assembly JACCDK01 (sample SAMN15323436, study PRJNA562643) | freshwater metagenome | isolation source: river surface water | place: USA:Blue River Watershed | collected 2017-08-15
AAGGATGCCCATAAGCTCTACCTGGAACCCGAAGGTCGGAATACCGACGAATGGTATATCAACGGCCTGTCGACCTCCCTGCCCTTCACGGTCCAACTCCAGATGCTGGCCTCCGTCCCCGGGCTGGAAAATGCCGTCATGCTCCGCCCGGCCTATGCCGTAGAGTATGATTTCGCGCCTCCGACCCAACTCTACCCCACCCTGGAGTCCAAAAAGGTGGATGCCCTCTTCTTTGCGGGCCAGATCAACGGAACCTCCGGATATGAGGAAGCCGCCGCCCAAGGCCTGGTTGCCGGGGTTAATGCCGCCTGTAAGGTCAAAGGCCAGACTCCTATGGTCCTCGGCCGTGATGAAGCCTATATCGGGGTTCTGATTGATGACCTGGTCACCAAAGGCACCCAAGAGCCTTACCGTATGTTCACCAGCCGGGCTGAATTCCGCCTTTTGTTCAACCATGGCAGCGCCGAGCTTCGCCTTAAGGATAAAATCGCTGAATTCGGCCTGGTTCCGCCTGATCGTCTGGCCCGCATCCAGTCCAAGGCCGAAAAAGTGACCCATTGGATCGAATACCTGGAAAAGCTGGCCATCCCGGGCGGAATCGCGGGCGACGTCATCCGCCGGAACTGGGATTCAACCCCTAAGGATTTGCCGCCCACATTCCTAGCCGAAGCGCCTGAAGTTCAGGCTGAAGTCATGTATCGGGTCAAATACCGGGGCTACTTGGAGCGTGAGACTCGGAACGCCCGTAAATTGCACGACCTCGATTCCTTTAAAGTGCCGGAGGGTTTTGATTTCCTTAAAGCCTACGGCTTGAGGATCGAGGCCCGACAGAAACTCCATGCTATCCAGCCTAAGACCTTGGGCCAGGCCAGTCGAATCAGCGGGGTCAACCCGGCTGATATCTCGCTGCTGATGGTCCTTTTCCGTTCCAAATAAGGGGGAAGGGAAGGGCGGTGTTCCACGTGGAACACCCCTATGTAAAGATTGTGGCCGCTCGGTGTGACGGTCGTGTTTCTTAATTTTATAAACTATTGATAATGATTGGTTTATAAATTAATTTTGAGGGCGTAACACGTCCGCCATCATTGACACCTAACTCTGGCGCTTAGGTCCGGGCTCCGCTTATGTAAGCACGCACCCATGGACGCCGAACATCTTAAGCGCATCTTGATCGTCGACGACGAAGCCGACGTCACCGAGCTCTTGGATTACAAATTCAAGCAGGCCGGCTACGCCATCCGGACGCTCAACGATCCGCTCCGGGCCATCGGGCTGGCGCGCGACTTCCGTCCGGACCTCATCATCCTGGACGTGATGATGCCTGAACTGACCGGGGTGCAGCTGCTCCGCATGGTCCGGGCCGACGCTCTCCTGCAGGACACGCCGGTGATCTTCCTCACGGCCAAGGGGGAGACGGCCGACAAGGTCAAGGGCCTCGAGTCCGGCGCCGACGATTACGTCACCAAGCCTTTCGACGCGCGTGAGCTGATGCTCCGCGCGCAGGCGCTCCTCCGTCGCGCGAAGTCCGCCGCGGCCAAGCCTTCGACGCGCCTCGCCGCCGGCGCGCTGCTCCTCGACATCGAACGCCACGAGGTCACCGCCGCGGGCAAGCCGGTCGAACTCACGGCGACGGAGTTCAAGCTGCTGCGGCTGCTGCTCGAACGGAAGGGAAGGGTGCAGTCGCGGGAGGAACTGCTCGCGGACGTCTGGAATTATTCTCCCGACCTCGAGACGCGGACGGTGGACACGCACGTGCGCCGGCTCCGCGAGAAGCTCGGCCCGGCGGGCGACGTGATCGACACGGTGCGCGGCGTCGGCTACCGCGTGAACGGCTGAACCGCTTTGCGCTCGCGCGCCGGCGCGTGCGCGACAGCATCGGTGACCGATGACCTGGCTCCCCTGGCTGCTCCTGTTCGCGCTCGGCGCGGCCGCCGCCTGGGGCTTCGCCACCGTGGCCGCGCACGTCCGCTGGGCGCGCCGCACGCTGCTCTCGGCGGACGCCGGCGCGCGGCCGCAAGGCTGGCTGGTGAGGAAGCTGCGCCTCGAGGAACTCTTCATCGCGATCGGGCGGCGCGCCGAGAGCGAGGCCGAGATCCGCGCGGCCGCGGGCCGGCGCGTCGAGGCGCTGCTCGCGCCGCTGACGGACGCCGTGCTCGTCGTCGACGCGCAGGACCGGCTGCGCCTGGCCAACCCCGCGGCCGCGGCGCTCTTCGAGCTCGCCGCCGAGGACGTCGGCGGACCGGTGGTGCCGCTGGTCCGCAGCGCCGACTTCATCGAGCTGATCCGGCGCGTGCGCGAAGAGGGTGACGCGCGCGCCACGCTGCTGCTCAACCGCGCGCCGCTGGCGGACGTCTGGCTGCAGGCGGCGGGCGCGCGCACCGACCCGGAGGCGTTCGGCCCCGGCGCGGCGATCTTCGTGCTGGCGGACGTGACCGCGCTGAAGCGCCTGCAGGCGATGGAGCGGGATTTCGTGACGAACGTCTCGCACGACCTCCGCACGCCGGTGACGATCCTGCGCGGCTACGCGGAGACGCTCGCCGAAGACCAGGCGACGATGTCGGCCGAGGACCGCGCGCGCTTCACGCAGAAGATCGTCTCTTCCGTCGGACGCCTCCAGGGGCTGGTCGAAGGCCTGCTCGCGCTCGCCAGCCTGGAATCGTCGCGCGAAGTCCGCCGCGAACCCGGCGCCCTCCATGCGGCCGCCCGCGAGGTAGCCGCCGAGTTCGCGGCGCGCTGCAAGGCCGCGGGCGTCGTGCTCAGCCTCGACCTGACGGCGACACAGGACGTCGGCGCCGACCCGCTCCAGGCACGCCGGCTCATCCAGAACCTGATCGACAACGCGCTCGCGCACGCCGCCGGCCTGAGCCGGCTCCGCATCGCGACCCGGGACACGCCCGAAGGGACCGAACTCAGCGTGGAGGATGACGGCGCGGGCGTGACGCCCGCGGACCTGCCCAGGCTCTTCGATCGTTTCTACCGGACCGACAAATCCCGGCGGGCAGGCGGCAGCGGCCTCGGGCTGAGCATCGTCCGCCAGGTGGCCGAACTCCACGGCGGCTCAGCCGGGGCCGAACCGGCCAGGCCGAAAGGGCTGCGGATCATGGTCACCATCCCGCCGGCCGCCGGACCGGGCTGAAATGAAAAACCCGCCGGATTTCGGCGGGTTTTGGCTCCATTTTTAAAGTGGAGCGCGCGACTGGACTTGAACCAGCAACAGCCACCTTGGCAAGGTGGTACTCTACCATTGAGCTACGCGCGCGTTGGAAGGGGAGCAGACCAAACGGCTCAACGAGTGTCAAGCCTTTGGAGGAAGGCCGTCCGGGCGGCCGCCGGGGCGGGGGTCAGGCCTTGGTTGGAGAGGAGTTCGGCCGCCGCATCGGAACAGAGCCAGCGGAGGGCGGGGCGGAGTCCGGCGACTTTGTCCGGTCGGACATAAAGGACCAGGGGTACCTGCAGGGGGTAGTCGCCGTTGTGCACGTTGTTCTCATCCGGTCCGTAGGCGGTGGCCGGTCGGCCGGGACGCGCGTCGGCGACCGGCAGCACCCGGCCGCGAAGCGTGGGCGGCCGAGGAAGCAGCACGATGCTGCCCGCGCGCGAGGCCAGCAGGTCGGCGGCCAGGGAAGGCTCCACGCGCAGGCGCGCGTCGGGTCGGAAGGCCTGGCCATCGAGGACCAGGCCCTGGAAGACCTCGAGGACCATCGTGCCGGCCGGAGAGCAGAGCGCCGGCGTGAGGAGTTCCGACCGCGCGAGGGGGTCGAGGTCGTTCCAGTTGCGGGCCGGGGCGCGGGCGTCGCGGGCATAGGCGTTCGCGAGCTGCTCGAAGGTGATCTGCTCCATCCGGTTGCTCCCGTGCGTCGCGACCACGACGACCGCCGAAGCGAGTCGAAATTCCCGGGCTCCCGCGAGCGGCGCGGCCTCCCCAGGACGGACCATGAGGATGGCGGCCGCGGCGCGGCCTTCCGCGAAAGCCCGGCGGCCAGGCAGGGTGCCCGCGAAGTCGGCGACCTCCGGACGGGTCGCGGCGCGCAAGGCGGCGACGAAGTTTCCGTCCAGGAGATCGGTCCCGGCGATGTCGGCGCCTTCGGCGACGCAGACCAAGAAAAGGCAGAGCAGGGACCTCACGCCGTCTCGGGGCCGGGATCGAGTTCCGGCCACTGCAGGAGTTTGCGATGCAAGGTGCGGCGCGAGATCCCCATGAGCTCCGCGGCGCGCGTCCGGTTGCCGGCCGCCGCCGTCAGGGCCTGCTTGAGCAGCTGCTTCTCGTTCTGCGTCCGGTCGAGGTTGCCCGCGCCGCCCCCTGCCGGGACGGGCGCGGCCGACGCGGAGGAGGGAGCGGCGAAGCGCGCGTCGAGGTCGGCCGGACCGACCGTCTTGCCGGCGCGGAGCACCGCGAGGTTCTCGCACGCGTTGCGCAGTTCGCGGATGTTGCCGGGCCACGGATACCGCACGAGGACGGCGAGCGCCTCCGGGGAAAGCCGCGGCGCCGCGGCGCCGTTCTCTTTCGCGAAACGCTCAAGGTAGTGGGCGAGCAGGAGAGGGATGTCGTCGGCGCGTTCGCGCAGGGGCGGAAGGCGCAGCGGCACGACCGAAAGGCGATAGTAGAGATCTTCGCGGAACTTGCCCTCCTTCACCATCTGCCGGAGGTCGCGGTTCGTCGCGCAGACGAGCCGGAGGTCGAGGGCGATCGGCCGGTGCGAACCCAGGCGTTCGACGGAACGCGTCTCGAGGAAGCGCAGCAGCTTCACCTGGGTGGTCGCGTCGATCTCGCCGATCTCGTCGAGGAAGAGCGTGCCGCCGTCGGCCGATTCGAACCGGCCGACGCGGCGTTCGTTCGCGCCGGTGAAGGCGCCTTTCTCGTGGCCGAAGAGCTCGGACTCCAGGAGGTTGGCCGGGATCGCGGCGCAATGCACCGCCATGAACGGTCCTTTGGCGCGCTGGCTCGCCTGATGGATCATCTGGGCGAACAACTCCTTGCCCGTGCCGGTCTCGCCGAGGAGGAGGACGGTCGCGTTCGAGGAAGCGACCGAGCGGACCTGCTCGATGGAATGCTGGAGGGCCGCGGACGATCCGACGACCTCCCCGAGCGAGAACTTCCGGTCGAGGCGCGCCTTGAGCGTGACGACCTCCTTCTCGGTGGTCCGCGCCTTCAGGCCGCGTTCGAGCACCAGCTCCACCTGACGGAGGTCGACCGGCTTCTGGAAGAACCAATAGGCGCCGCGGCTCATCGCCGTGACCGCCGTCTCGACGTCGCCGTAGGCCGTCATCATGATGCAGACCGGCTGATGCGGAAGCTTGAGTGCGCGGTCGATGACCGCCAGGCCGTCCTCGCCGGCCATCCGCAGGTCGGTGAGCACGGCGTCCGGCGGCACGTCCTGCATGAGGCGCGCCGCTTCCGCGGCGTCCTTCGCGACGAAGGTCTCGTAGCGGTCTTCCAGCGCGGCGCGGAGGCCTTCGCGGATGTTCTTCTCGTCGTCGACGATGAGTACCGTGGGCTTCATGGGTCAGGCTTCCGGGGAGGCTTGATGGTTGGCGGCGCCCCAGGCGCGCGCCGCCTTCTCGGCGAGGGCCGCGCGGGCGCGGTCGACTTCGGCGAGCCGGGCCTTGAGGTTCGCGTTGGAGACGGCCGCGAGGTCGTCCAGGTCGCAGAGATACGCGCCTTCGAGCGAGCGCGCCGCGACGTCGAAATTGCGCGGCACGCCGAGGTCGACGAGCAGGAGCGGGCGCCCTTGGCGACGGGCCACGGACTCGCGGAGCGCCACGGCGTCGAGGAGGGCGCGTTCCACCGTGGCGCAGCCGACGATCACGTCGTGCGCGTGCGCCTGCCGGAGCGCGTCGGCGAGCGTGAGGGAGGAGCCGGCGAACTCTTCGGCGAGCAGGCGGGCGTTCTCGAAGGTGCGGGACGCGACGGAGACCTGCGAAGCGCCGCGCGAGACGAGGGCCTGCACGACCTGGCGGCCGACGTCGCCGGTGCCGAGCACGAGCACGCGCGCTTCGTCAAGCGAGCCGAAGACGCGCTGCGCGAGCTCGACGGCGACGTTGCCGAGGCTGACCTGGCCCTGCGAGATGCCGGTGTGCGTGCGCGCCCACGCGCCGGCCTGGAACGCGCGCTGGAAGACACGGTTCAGCACCGGGCCCGTCATGCCGCGCGCGAGCGCGTCGGCATAGGCGTCCTTCACCTGGCCCGCGATCTCGACCTCGCCCACCATCTGGGATTCGAGGCCCGAGACGACGGCGAAGAGATGCTCGACGGCCTCGAGGCCGGGGACGGGACGGAGATGCTGGTCCAGGACCGCGGGCGACGCGCCCGTCGCCTTGATGAGCGCGCTGCGCACATGGAGGGCCGCGGCTTCGTCGCCGACGCCGTAGGCTTCGAGCCGGTTGCACGTCGCCAGCAGCACCGCCTCGGCGAGACCCGCCTCGCGCGCGGCGGCGTAGAAAGCCTCGGTCCCGCCGGCCGGCACGGTGAAGGCCGCGCGCTCGTCGAGGCCGGCGGTGCGATGGGTGGCGCTGAGCGCCACGAGATTGCGGACGCGTTCGCTCATCGGGCGGCGGGGAGCGAGAGATACAGGGCGACGAGCGCGGGGACGAAGACGAACAACGAGGCGCGGGCGTAGGCCGAACCGGCGAGGCGGTGACGACGGCGTTGCACGGTGACGAAGAGACAGGCGGCCCAGGTGAGCGACGCGGCCGCGAGCTTGGGCAGGGCGACGAGCGCGAGGTCGCGCTGCGCCCAGTCGGTGGCGCCGATGACGAGCGAAAGTCCGAGCAGCCAGACGGCGGCGCCCATGAGCTGGGAGCCGATCCGGTCGAGGGGCACCAGCGCCGGCAGCAACGCGTAGATCCCGCCGAATTCCCGGCGGGCGAGCGCCCGGTCTTGCAGGAGGTAGGCGGCGGAGTTGAGCGCCTGCGCGCCGAGTACGCAGTAGGCGAGGACGGCGGCGCCGACGTGGATGACGATCAGCGGCTTGTCCGTGAGGTCGGTGGGCTGCCCGACGACACCCAAGAAGGCGGCGGCCACCAGGCAACCCGTCGTCGCCCCCGCGATCACCCAAGTCGGCAGTCGGTGCGTGAAGGTCAGGTCCAGGAACAAGGCCAGGCCGGAGAGGCCCCAGGCGATGGCCAGCAGGAGCTCCGCCGCGCTGCTGATCGGCAGGGCGTGAGTCCGGAGCCCTTGATATGCCAGCATCGCGGTGAGCATGATCCACCCGCCGCGTAGGAGCCAGAGGCCCGCGGTCGGCCAGCGTCCGGAAGCATCCTTCGCCGCCAACCCGTCCAGGAGAGCGGCGGCCAGAAAAACGGCGGCGCAGCCGAGCAAGCATTCCCGGGTGAGGGGGTGCTCCGCGAGTGCTGCGGCCAGGAGGGTCATGCCTAATGAACAAATAGAAGTGTGACATTTTGGCAAACCTCCAAACCGACCTGTTTTCTTGCGGAAAGAGGGGAGGGGCATAGTTTCGAGCCTCTTATGGCTCACGACCTCTACGACCTCACCCAGCACCCCCCTCGCAGCCCCCGCGTCCGCCTGGGCGGCATGGTCATCCTTCCCCGGATGATCGATAAGGCCCGCGCGACCAAAGCGGGGAAAAATGGTGAATATACCTATGGTTGCTCCCTGGACCGCAATGTCCTGGACTTCCTTGGAATCGAAGCAGATGCCCTTAAGGCACAGATTGACAAGGGTTTAGGTGATGGAGAGATCCTCGCCTGGATGATGGCTAATGCCAAGAAGCCCCGCCAGGCCTACGAAATCGCCGCTTTCAGCGCTTTCCATGAACAGCGAGCGCCGAGCGCCCCGGCGGGCCGGGCTAAGGTGAGCGAATACCAATCTTCGACCCCGGCCGGAGCCAAGCGCGAAGACATCGTCACCTGGTTCGACGTCCTGGATCTGGACGACCACCAAAGCTTCGGCGGCAAAGTCTGAGCCGTGGCCAAGGTCGGTCGACCCCGGAAGGTGCTCCTCGTGTGCATGGGCAACATCTGCCGTTCGCCGACGGCGGAGGAGGTCCTCCGCGTGAAGGCCCGGCAGGCCGGCCTGAGCATCGCCTTCGATTCCGCCGGGACCGAGAATTATCATATCGGCGAACCGCCTGATCCGCGTTCGGTCCGTCACGCGCGGTCGCGGGGATATGACCTGACGGCCTTGCGCGCACGACAGGTGCATGCGTCCGATTTCCAAGAGTTCGATCTCATCCTCGCCGCCGATGAGATCAACCTGCGGGAACTCCGCCGTCGTTGCCCGCAGGAAAGACATCACCGTCTGGCGCTTTTCCTCGGCGACGTCGCCTTGCCCGATCCGTATTACGGCGAAAGCGACGATTTCGAAAAAGTGTTGGATTTGGTCGAAAAACAGGCCTTGCGGCTCGTCACGGCCTGGTCGCAGGCAACTGAATGATTGCGGTGACGAGCAGGGCGGCGTTTGCTCATGTCCTCCGATGTACCAAGTGAACTTCAGCGACCAGGCGATGCGTGAGCTCGCGAAGCTGCCGACCTTGGAGCAGATGGAAGTCGTCGAAGCTTTCACCTCCCTGACCGCGGACGAACTCCTCCGCGGCAGCTCGGAGCTCGGCACGGTCCGGCGCGGCGGCCATACCTATCATCGCCTGCGTGTCGGCGAGTTCCGCATCTATTTCGAAGCCAGCGAGGGCTCGCTGCTTGCCCATTACGTGCTGCATAAGCATACATACGCCGACTTCGCCTTCCGTTCGCATCTCCCGTTCCCGGAAGACGAGGCGCGGATCGAACAAGAAGGCGGCTTCTGGAAATACCTCGACGAACCCCCGAAGTCCTGAACGTGACGATTCCTCCCGAAAAACGCCCTTATTCCTCTCCCGAGGAAGCGGCCCGCATCTATCTGCTGCCGAACCTGTTCACGGCCGGCAACATGCTCTGCGGGTTCTTGGCCATCAAGAACTGCATCGAAGCCCGCTTCACCTCGCTGACCCCCGAGGGGCGGGCTGACCACTACAACATGGCGGTCTGGTTCATCCTTTTCGCCTGCCTCTGCGATCTTTTCGACGGACGCGTCGCCCGCGCCACCAAGCGGGAATCCCTCTTCGGGGCCGAGTTCGATTCCATCGCCGATACGGTCTCCTTCGGCGTGGCCCCGGCTCTGATGGCCTGTTTCCTGGTGATCAAGCCGGAGGTGACGGACAACGTCCAGCTGGTCACCTGGCTTCTCGCTTTCATCTACCTGCTCTGCGCCGGCGTCCGGCTGGCCCGTTTCAACGTCCTGACCAACCCGCTGGTCCCAGGAAACGAAAAGCGGGCCGCTGGCGGTGATTTCGTGGGCCTCCCTTCGCCGGCCGCCGCCGGGATGATCGCCTCCCTCGTCCTGGTCCTTTCGAAGGTCATGGTCTCCTCGGACCATAAGGACCCCTTTGAGCAAGCCGTCCAAGCCTGGTCGTGGATCCTGCTGCCCGTCATGCTGGTCATCTCGTTTCTGATGGTGAGCAACGTCCGTTTTCCCAGCTTCAAGAAGCTGGATTGGACGGCCCGGGCCAAGACCCGCGGCTTCATCCTGATCATCATCCTGGGTGCGGTCATCTTCCGTTATCCGCAGTTTTCCTTCCCGGCGCTCTTCCTGGGCTATGTCCTTTACAGCCTTTTCCGGCACGCCTTCTTGCTGAAAAAGAGCGAGATGGATCCGGCGCCGGACGACGATGATGAGCCGGTGTCCAAGGTGTGAACAGACGGTGGGCAATCCGTGCCGCTGAGCCCTTGTGAACAAGCCTGAGGTTATTCACGCCAAAGGCACAGAGCCATCCGGAGCGGATGCTCCCTCTCACCAGCGTCTTGCGGAACTATGTACGGTCTTCCGCCCCCTGCTGATGCTACGGGTATTTATAAATGAAGAGAGAATAGAGACAGTACCTTCCCGTATGTGGGCAATGAGGGGTTGCCTCAGCCCCTGCCTCTGCTCAATTCTGACGTCATCATGAAGTTCAAGGTCAACCGGAATCACTTTTTCAACGGTCTCTCGAGCGTGACCAACGTCGTCGGCAGCCGCGCGACGATGCCGATCCTGCAGAACGTGCTGATCGAGGCCGAAGGCGATACGGTCACCCTCACGACCACGAACCTCGATCTCGGCATCTGTTGCCGCATCAAGGCAGCCGTCTCCTCGCCGGGCCGCATCACCTTGCCGGTCAAGAAACTCGTCCCGATCGTCCGCGCCCTGTCGAGCAGCGACACCATCGTCGAGCTCACCGGCAAGGACCGCGTGAAGATCACATCCGGAAGTTCCGTCTTCCAGGTCGCCGGCCTGCCCGCCGACCAGTTCCCGCCCATCTCCAACTTCGCCGGACAGCCGACCATCTCGATCAACCAGGATGACCTCGGCGACATGCTGCGCAAGGTCAGCTACGCCCAGTCCTCCGACGAGAACCGATACATCCTCAACGGGGTCTTCTTCGAGTTCGCCGAAGGCAAGC
>JACCDK011317131.1_pt1 | contig 10427 bp, 9 predicted proteins | sample 7445871 | NCBI WGS metagenome assembly JACCDK01 (sample SAMN15323436, study PRJNA562643) | freshwater metagenome | isolation source: river surface water | place: USA:Blue River Watershed | collected 2017-08-15
ACTCAATACCAACAATTACCCCTCTCTCCTCAAGAATCTATGAAGCATATTCAAGTGCCGGTAGATTTCAACTTGGAATTGTTTGCTTCAGAACCCAATGTGATGCATCCGATTGCCATCAGCTGGGATGAGAGAGGAAGAATGTATGTGTTGATTACAAAGGATTATCCCAATGAAAGAAAAAAAGAAGGCGGCAGTGATTACATATTAATATGTGAAGACACAGATAAAGACGGAAAGGCAGATAAGTTTACAAAATTTGCAGAAGGACTAAGTATTCCAACCGGAATGGTTTTTGCCAATGGAGGATTGATTGTTGCTCAAGCACCAGATATGTTATTCTTGAAAGACAACAATGGTGATGACAAAGCAGATGAGCGCAAGGTATTGTTCTCCGGATTTGGAACATACGACACACATGCTGGTCCGTCTAATTTGCATTATGGCTTTGACAACTGGATCTGGGGAGCTGTTGGATATTCTGGTTTTGAAGGAAAATTCGGTAATGCGGATTCAGTTAAATTTTATCAAGCGTTTTTCCGTTTCAAACCTGATGGGTCACAATTGGAATGGATGACATCTACTTCCAATAATACATGGGGATTCGCTTTTAATGAAACCAATGACGTTTTTGGCTCCACTGCAAACAATTCGCATGGTTGGTATATGGCTATTCCAAATCGGTATTTCAATTCTCAGAACAGAATTGAAAATGGAAGCCGAAGTACTGATACTCATCGCGACATGAAACCAATCACAGAAAAAGTCAGACAGGTGGATGCATTTGGTGGGTTCACTGCAGCAGCAGGACACAATTTTTATACCGCCCGAGCATTCCCCAAAAAGTATTGGAATCAAATTGCATTTGTTGCTGAACCAACAGGACATGTTTTGCATCAGAATAATTTGATCAGAAAAGGAACTGACTTCAACGACAAAGAAGCATTTAATTTAATGGCAGGTGCAGATGAATGGTTTTCTCCTGTCTTTGCTGAAGTTGGTCCGGATGGTGCAGTATGGGTAGCGGATTGGTACAGTTTCATCATTCAGCATAATCCGGTTCCTAAAGGTTTTGACAATGGTTCTGGTAATGCCTATGAAACTGACTTGAGGGATTACACACATGGAAGAATTTACAGGGTATCATATAAATATGCGCCGCAACAATTCGCCAGAAGTTTATCCATGTACGATGTAAATGGCCTGTTGAATGCTTTGCGCAGCGATAATATGTTTTGGAGAATGCATGCACAGCGCATGCTGGTTGAACGTGGACAAAAAGATGTTGTATCACTATTGCAGGGTATGCTTGCGGAAAAGACAGTTGATGAAATTGGCATCAATGCACCTGGTATTCATGCGCTTTGGACACTAAAAGGGTTGAATGCATTGGATAAAAATACATTGCAAGTTGCATTAACGCATCCATCATCTGCGTTAAGAAAAAATGCGTTGCTTGCCATGCAACCAGATTCATCCGCGGTTGAACTGATACTACAGCACAATCTTTTAAATGATAAAGACCAACTGGTTGTATTGAATGCATTGTTGCTCTTGTCAAAATCACCAATGAATGATGCTGCAGACAAAGCTTTTTTTGATCGGTTGAAAAATGCAACTGAAGTAGATGACCGCTGGTTGCCGGATGCTTTTGCTTGTGTTTTAACTGCTAATGGAGGGAGGTTGATGAAAAAGCAATTGGAGCAGCAGCTCAAAAATCAATCTATTGTAAAACAACAATCAGTCGATCATTCAATGCATCAAATGGCAGCAAAAAAAATTGTAGATCAGAAAAAAGTTGAAGGAATTGATTTAGTCATCACCGACATCAAAATTGATCCCACTTCTCCAGCTGTGAGAGAGCGTATCAATGTTACAGTTGAAGTAAAGAATCAGGGTAGTGCAGATTTCCCAGCAGATAAATTTGTTCCATTGGATATAAGATTTGAGGGAATGGGACTGAAATTTGATCAGGTAAGCAGAAACTATAAAGAGGGGATTAAGGCAGGAGAGACTGTATCCATCACCAAAAATATCAACGGACCATGGGTTGGAAATATCAGTTTTGGAACAGATATCGTGGGCGATTATCGTCTGACAGTTGCAATGGACAAATCGAATGAAATAAAAGAGGTAAACAAAAGCAATAATTATTTTGAGAAAAAAATATCATTTGTAAGACCTCAAGACATGAGTGCATTTGCACTTGAAAGAGCACTCAGAAGTTATGCATCAGTATCGCCTGTTGATAGTTTAATAGCTATTTTTAAAAAAATAAGTACTTCTAGTGCTGTTTTGAAAAACAGTGCTATAAAAGCATTATCAGAAGGCTGGAATTATCAAATCAAAAATGTTCAATTGAAACCAGCGGATAAATCATTCTTGAATACATTCAATAGTGTTAATGCTAATGAGCGCCTGCAAAAATTGCTTATTGCATGGAATGCGGTAAGTATGAGCAAAGCACCGGCTGACGTAAAAGTCATTCGCATCAAAACAATCAGAGAAGCAATGAAGTATGATTTGAAAGAATTTACTGTTGCACCCGGACAGTCAGTTCAAATCATTTTAGAAAATACTGATGCGATGCAGCACAATCTGGTAGTAACAAGACCAGGTATGAGAGAAAAAGTGGGTAAAGCAGGTGATGCCATGATGAAAGACGAAAAGGGAGCAGAGAAAAATTATGTTCCGAGTTTACCAGAAGTGCTTTTCGCAACTCCATTGGTAAATCCTGGCCAAACCTATACACTAACATTCAAAGCGCCTGCGAAAGTTGGAGACTATCCTTATGTATGTACTTTCCCCGGTCATTGGACCTTGATGAATGGGGTAATGCATGTAAAGTGAATCAAATAGACTCAGGTTTCATCATTGGAAACAACAGTACATCCTGAATAGACGGCTGGTTGGTAAGCAACATACATATCCTGTCTATTCCAAAACCAATACCTGCAGTAGGTGGCATGCCGTATTCCAATGCACGTAAAAAGTCATGGTCGATAAACATTGCTTCGTCATCACCACGTTCCATCAATTTGAGCTGTTCTTCAAATCGTGCACGTTGATCAATTGGGTCATTCAACTCGGTATATGCGTTTGCAATTTCTTTTCCATTGACCATTAACTCAAAACGTTCAACCAGTCCGGGTTTACTGCGGTGTTTTTTCGTAAGTGGACTCATTTCAATTGGGTAGTCGATAATGAAAGTTGGTTGTATATAATGGTGTTCACATTTTTCTCCAAAGATTTCATCAATCATCTTTCCCTTACCCATTGTATTGTCAACTTGTAATCCAAGTTTTTTGCAAACTTCTCTTACACCTGCTTCATCCATTTCACTGATGTCGAAACCAGTATGCTCTTTGATGGCATCATACATGGTTACTCTCTTGAAAGGAGCTTTGAAACTGATGGTCTTTCCATCCACTTCAGTATCTGTTGTTCCATTTACATCAATAGCTGCTTTTTCAAGTACTTGTTCAGTGGTGTCCATCATCCACAGATAATCCTTGTATGCAGTATAAAATTCAAGTACAGTGAACTCCGGATTATGTGTACGGTCCATCCCTTCATTTCTGAAGTTTCTTGAAAATTCATACACCCAATCAAATCCACCTACAATCAGTCTTTTCAAGTATAATTCATTCGCGATGCGCAGATACATTGGAATATCGAGCGCGTTATGATGTGTGGTGAATGGCCTTGCTGCTGCACCACCAGGTATACTTTGTAAAACTGGAGTATCTACTTCAATTGCACCTCTGCTGTTCAAAAAGTCTTTGATTGAATTGATAAGCTTTGATCGCTTAAGAAAGGTTTCTTTTACATGCGGATTGATGATCAGATCAGCGTAGCGTTGACGGTACCTGAATTCTGGGTCAGTCACTGCATCAAATGTTTCTCCCTCTTTTTCTTTAACCACAGGAAGTGGTTTCAAAGATTTACTGAGTAACGTGAGTGCTTTAACATGAACAGATGTTTCACCTGTCTTTGTAGTGAAAACAAATCCCTTCACACCAATGATGTCACCAATGTCTAATGTTTTCCATAATTGGTCGTAGAGTGTTTTATCATCACCCGGACAAATATCATCGCGTTTAACGTAAATCTGTATTTTCCCGGCGTGGTCTTGTAATATTGCAAAGCAGGCTTTGCCCATATCACGAATACCCATCAATCTGCCTGCAAGACAGACGTCAGCAAAATCTGATTTGTTTTCTTCGCCTAAATACTTTGATTTGATATCAACTGACGTAATGTTAACCGGGAATGCTGGTGCAGGATATGCATCAATTCCTATTGATTGTAATGCTTCAAGTTTCTCTCTGCGGATCAATTCCTGTTCTGATAAATGCTGCGTACTCATGCTTGTAAATTCGCTGCAAAGGTAATTAGTTTGAAGAACTCAATAAGGATCTCTTGAAACACCCCAGCCAAATAAGGCAATATCATACTTTACAGGGTCGATAGGGTCGAAAATTTTCAATGTATTTGTCAGTGCTAATGCAGCTTTCCAATCACTTTTAACTGCTGTAATCAATTTAAGTTCTTTTGCCACTCTCAATACATGAACATCAAGTGGACAAACCAATTGGCTGGGTTTGATTTTTTTGAATATGCCAAAATCAATACCAGCTTTATCCTTTCTAACCATCCACCTCAAATACATATTCAGTCGCTTGCATGATGAATGATTGATTGGGGCTGGAATGTGTTTCTTTGTTCTGGTTGGACTATTATCCAATGAAAAGAAATAATCATGAAAGTGATTCAGTGCATTTTCAACTGTTTCGTCACTTGAATGCATGCCTTTTACGAAAGCAGGTTCAAGTGAATCGTGTTTTAAGTAATGCTGCTGAAGGAACCTGATGAAATGAAGCAAGTCGGTTGTTTGAAACGTTCTATGCTTGAATGTGAGCAATTGCTTGAGATCATTATTGCTGTGATGTAAAATGAATTGATGTGGTGCATTATCCATTTTTGTAATCAATTCATTGCACTTATTGATGATGGTCTTTCTATTGCCCCATGCAAAAACAGCTGCAAAAAATCCTGCGATTTCAATATCTTGTTTTGAAGAAAAACGATGCGGAATAGTAATGGGGTCGTTTTCAATAAACGAATGTTGATTGAAGCGTTTAAAAAGACTGTCCAGGATTTCTTTTCTTGATGAATCTGTATGAACCATTATTTCACCTTCTCTGCCAATTGGATTGCTTGCTTTAAATCTTCAATCAAATCATCTGGATCTTCAATGCCTACAGATAGCCTTATCAAGGTATCGCTCAATCCATTCTTGATTCTTTCTTCTCTTGGGATAGACGCATGTGTCATGCTTGCAGGATGGTTGATCAATGATTCAACTCCTCCAAGGCTTTCTGCAAGTGAGAACAATTTAGTGCTCGAAAGCAGTTTGCGTGCAGCTTCTATTGCATCGTTTTTTAATTCGAAAGAGATCATTCCACCAAACGATTTCATTTGTTTTTTTGCAATGGCGTGTCCTGGATGATCTGTGAATCCTGGCCAATACACTTTTTTAATTGCAGGGTGTTGTTGTAAAAATTTTGCGATGACTTCTCCATTTGAAGCATGACGATCCATTCGGATACCCAAAGTTTTTATTCCACGCAAAACCAAAAAGCAATCCATTGGTCCGGGTACCGCTCCACAACTTTTCTGAATGAAATATAATTCATCTCTTAAAGCCTTGTCGTTTACAATCAGCGCACCTTGAATCACATCACTGTGTCCTCCTAAATATTTTGTTGCAGAATGCATCACAATATCTGCACCCAGTGTAAGTGGATTTTGAAGAGCAGGCGATGCGAATGTATTGTCTACACAGAGCAATAACTTGTGTTTTTGGGAAATAGCAGCGATCGCTTCAATATCTGCAATGTTCAGCAATGGATTGGTCGGTGTTTCTACCCAAATCAATTTTGTTTGTTGGTTGATGTGATTTTCAATACTGTTTAAATCTGACAAATCGATGTAATGAAAATGAATGCCAAATTTTGCAAATACTTTACTGAACAAACGGTAAGTGCCTCCATACATGTCACTCCCAGCTATTACTTCGTCTCCAGGTTTCAATAATTTGATCACAGCATCCGTAGCAGCAACGCCACTGCTGAATGCCAGTCCGTATGCACCTTCTTCGATCAATGCCAATGCCTCTTCCAATGCCTGGCGTGTTGGATTTTGTGAACGGGCATATTCAAACCCCTTGTTTACTCCCGGTGCCTCTTGAACATAGGTTGACGTCTGATAAATAGGCGTCATGATTGCTCCGGTACTTGGATCAGGATGTGATCCTGCATGTATGTATTTGGTATGTTTTTTCATGTATTGATTTCTTGCCACAAAGATAAATCAATCGTACCTGCCAGCTGTGTTCTTTTTATCTTTGCACCATGCTGCACATTTACCACAAGAGCGTTATTCCGGCTGCATTTGAAGGGATGCTAGATGCGAAGCAATTGCTACAGGCAGATGACAATACTTTTTTTGTGTTCGATTGTTATCAGGATGATGCAAATGCAGCGTTATCATTTATCGATAAATGGAAAGAGCGGAAGTGGCTGAAGCGAAGCATTCCGCAAGCTTATAAAATTGTAGTGTTTTCTGAATTCACTGCCGGGCAGCTAAGAAAGTATTATCCTAAAATTGCCTCAAATATTGCAATACAATTTCCAAGGATCGAAGAAATATTTCATCCAATAGATGAAGATGCCAAAGATGCAGTTCGTTACAGAGAGACCAATGGTGATGCATACTTTATTTATAGGGGTCCTATTCATCCTGCTGCTGAATTAAAAAATTTATTGAAAGGGTTTTCCATTTTTAAAAAGAAAATGGGCAGTAATATGAAATTGGTTTTATGTGGTAGCGTATCGTCTAAAAGTGCAGCTTTTCTGGCAGAGCTTGATACATATAAGTATAAAGAAGACGTGCTGATCAAAACAGATTTCAATCAGACTGAAGAGTCTGAATTAATTGCTGCTGCTTATGCCTTGGTGCATCCATGTCGTTGGGAACGTTTTGGTTTTTCACCATTAAAAGCCATGAAAGCTGGTGTTGCTGTTCTTACTGTTGAAAATTCTTCAATGAGTGAATTCACCTCCATGGCTGGGATGTATTTTAACGAAAAGGATCCGAGCGATATTGGTGAGAAAATGATGAGGATATACAAGGATGAGCAAATGAGGATGGATATGATAGGAACCGGGCTCTCAAAGGGGCTTTGAAATCACTTCAGTAACTTTGCAAAAACCATAATATGAATCAATCCACTATAACCATTGATGTGAATCTGGATGAGAATAAAATTCCACATCAAATCAGTTGGAATGCAACACAATCCAATTCCGCTGAACCACAGGATGCAAAAGCAATGATGATCTCTTTTTGGGATGGTAAAGAAAAGGCAGCGTTAAGAATTGATCTCTGGACAAAAGAAATGATGGTTGATGAGATGGCAGATTTCTACTACCAAACCCTCATGACCATGGCAGATACTTTTGAAAGAGCTACTCATCAAAAAGAATTGGTAGGAGACATGAAGTCTTTTGCAAAAGATTTCTTTACAAAATTTAAAAAATCACAAGAACAATGAGTTTAGAAGTTACCATCAATGAACACTTGAAAAAAGCAATGCTTGCAAAAGATGAGAAAGGGCTTCGCGCACTTCGTGCAATCAAGGCAGCCATTTTACTGGCAAAAACTGCAGAAGGTGCTGGAGATGCAATGTCGGCAGATGCTGAGATTAAATTGCTGCAGAAATTGGTGAAGCAAAGAAAAGATTCAATTGAAATTTTTGAGCAGCAGAATCGTGCTGATTTGGCTGTAAAGGAAAAAGAAGAAGTAGAAGTGATTGAGCAATACTTGCCAAAACAGTTGAGTCATGATGAGATCAAACAAGCAATAACAGCAATCATCACACAAACAGGAGTAAGCAATATCAGTGGATTAGGACAAGTGATGGGTATTGCTTCAAAGCAGTTGGCTGGTAAGGCTGATGGCAAAACAATTTCAGCAATTGTAAAAGAACTCTTAACTGCAAACAGTTAACTGTCAACCTATCATCATGGTAATCGATATCATAACAGCTGTCATACTGGTTTTCGCAATCTACAAAGGTTGGACCAAAGGATTTACGATGGCTATTTTTACACTTGCTTCTTATTTTGTTGCAATATTATTGGCACTGCAGTTTTCTGGGATGGTTGCAGGTTACATCAAGACCTATGCAAAAACTGACAGCAAATGGTATAGCTTCCTTTCATTTGTGTTGGTATTGGTTGCAGGAATAATTGCTGTTCGCATCATTGGAAAACTGATTGAAAAATCTGCTCAGGTACTTTTATTGGGATTTGTAAATAAACTCCTTGGCATTCTCTTCTTCGCCTTTATTTATTTAATGGTATTTTCTGTTTTCTTAGTGTACGCTGAGAAATTTGAAATGATCGATCAATATAATGTAGGTGATTCAAGAACATATTCCTACCAACTCAGGTTTGGAAAATGGTTGATTGAACAATTGAGTGAATGGCTTCCAGCCATTAAGAACCTTTTTAGTGATACAAAATCAGCTATCGAAGAACAGATTCAATCTAAATTCAAATAATATCATATCTTTCGGCTATGAGTCTCGCATACGAAGTAAAAATCGATGGTAAGTTTAAGTTTTTGGAGGAAGGGCAGGGGGAACCTTTGCTTCTCTTACACGGACTTTTTGGCACCATGAGCAATTTCACTGGTATTATTGATCATTTCAGGCATACCCACAAAGTGATTGTTCCATTGCTTCCATTGTTTGAATTGGATTTGCTGCACACAACAGTAGGCGGACTTGAAAAATATTTGTCAAAGTTCATTGACCAAAGAGGGTATAACGGAATTCATTTGTTGGGTAATTCTCTTGGCGGACATGTTGCGTTGGTACATATACTTAAATCACCCGGAAAAATCAAGTCGCTTATTCTTACCGGTAGCTCAGGACTTTTTGAAAATGGAATGGGAGAAACCTATCCGAAGAGAGGAGATTATGAGTACATCAAAAAGAAAACAGAGATAACTTTTTACGATCCTAATGTGGCAACAAAAGAGTTGGTTGATGAGGTATACCAGATCGTAAATGAGCGCATGAAAACACTTAAAGTGATCTCACTCGCTAGAAGTGCGATCAAACATAATATGCAAAATGAACTCGTCCACATCAATACGCCAACTTTATTGATTTGGGGCAACAATGATATCATTACGCCACCATTTGTTGGAAGAGAGTTCAACAAATTGATCAAAAACAGTGAATTGCATTTCATTGATCATTGTGGACACGCACCGATGATGGAAGTGCCTCAAGAGTTCAACAAAATTCTTTCAGAATTTTTACAAAAATTAAATAGTACTGCAGCAAATTAGGTGTAATATTGGTCTATCAAACAGAGATATGACATTCTGTAGTCAACTGCTAGATAACTCTTTTCAAACATTTGATCTTCATGATACCGTTTCCCATGCTTTGGAAGTCATGGACATGCATCACATTGAATACACGGTTGTGTTGGATGGATTGAATTATTTGGGGGTATTGGATATTGTAGATCTTGAAGAAGCTGATCCCTCCGCAGAACTTATTGCTTTAGACCAGTTTTTCATCAAGGCCCATGTAAAGTCAAATGATTTTTTTCTTCAGGCACTTAAAATAAAATCGAAGTATAACATTGATGTCATTCCCGTTTTAAATGAAAAAAATGAATGGGAAGGTGTCATCAAAGCTGATACTCTTTTGGAACAAACTTCATTGTTGCTAGGCGCTTCAACAACTGGTGCGTTTATAGTATTGGAAATTCCAAGGATTGATTATTCTCCAGGACAAATCAATCGTTTGGTCGAATCCAACGATTGCATGATCATGCAAATGAATACCATTGCAGATCAGTTGAACGGCGTGTTACAGGTAGTGATCAGGGTCAATAAGGAAGAGGTTTCCGATCTTATTGCAACTTTTCAGCGACATGAGTATAACGTGTTGTATTATTATGGTGAAGAAACTTTTGACAATACTTTACAGAACAATCTTGATCATTTGTTGAACTACCTCAACATCTGATTTTTATCCATCCACTCATCGGTTTTAGCTATCTTACATGCATGAAAGAAATGAAAATTTCTTTATTGGTTTTATTGGCATTTGTTCTACCTCACCTGGTATTTGCCCAGGAAGAGGAAGAGGTTTTTCAGCATTCACCTATTTTGAACGAAGCCCGTGTTACCATACGTAATGTTATTGTTCATGGAAACAAGATTACCAAGCGATACATGGTCACAAGAGAGATTGTATTAAAATCAAACCAAACATATACTGTTGGCGAAGTGTTGGAAGGGCTGGAAAAGAGCAGACAAAATCTCATGAACACTTC
>JACCDK012174466.1_pt1 | contig 10427 bp, 10 predicted proteins | sample 7445871 | NCBI WGS metagenome assembly JACCDK01 (sample SAMN15323436, study PRJNA562643) | freshwater metagenome | isolation source: river surface water | place: USA:Blue River Watershed | collected 2017-08-15
ATGCACGTTTAAGAGGGTTACGTGCCATCAAGGCTGCATTATTATTAGCTAAATCGGAGAAAGGTGCAGGCGATGAATTAACCGAGGAAGCAGAGTTAAAGGCAGTTCAAAAACAAATTAAGCAACGCAAAGACTCCATTGAAATTTACAAGCAACAAAACAGAGCCGACTTAGCAAAAATTGAAGAGGAGGAATTGCAAGTAATGGAAGAATTTATGCCTAAGCAATTAAGTACTGAGGAATTGCGTGCAGAAATTGAACAGTTAGTTTCTAGCTTAGGTGTTACTGATTCTAAAGAAATGGGTAAAGTGATAGGTGCTGCTAACAAAGCTTTACAAGGCAAAGCCGATGGAAAGTCGATTGCCGATATGGTAAAAACGGTATTAAATAAATAGTGATTTTATTTATAGACAACTACGATTCTTTTAGTTACAACTTAGTCGATTTATTAAAGCAACACTACCATAATGTGGTTGTTCGCAGAAACGACGAGTGTACACTGGAGGAATTACACATGTTAAATCCCAAAGCATTAGTGATTTCACCTGGTCCTGGTAGACCAGCACAGGCGGGTATATTAATGCCCATTTTAGAGGCCTTTATTGGTAATATTCCCGTACTTGGAATTTGTCTCGGTCAACAAGCCATCGCACAATATTTTGGCGCCAAGGTTGTGCACGCAAAAAGAGGTATGCATGGAAAAGTTTCTACGATAAATTTCAGCGAACATCCCATGTTTAACGACATTCCTCAAGGTGCAGAAATGATGCGTTACCACTCATTAATTGTTGAAAATTTGCCAAGTAACTTGCTGGGCATTGCATTTACGCAAGAAATGGAATTGATGGCCATTGCCCACCCAGATTTACCTGTTTGGGCTGTCCAATTCCATCCTGAATCAATTTTAAGTGCGCATGGACCCAAAATAATACGTAATTGGCTCTCTCATTTTCAGTTAATTAAGACCTAGTGTTGCCTTTGTTGAAAAAAATATATATTTATGACGTTTAAAAAGCGATTCTGCATATGAAATTTCATATTTTAGCAGAAATAAGAATCAAATCATGGGTTTGACTGTAAAGAAAGATAAGGATTTTAGTTTTGTAGAGGAAGGAGAAGGGCCAGTATTACTATTGCTTCATGGGCTTTTTGGTGCATTAAGTAATTGGGAACATGTATGTGCTAAGTTCTCTTCGAAATACAAAGTTGTGATTCCTTTAATGCCGATTTACGACTTACCGCTCTTAGGTGCCAACGTTGAAGCATTGGCAAAGTTTATACATAAATTCGTCGAGTATAAAAAATTCGACAAGGTAACTTTATTGGGTAATTCATTGGGAGGACATGTGGCCTTGGTGTATACCTTAGCTTATCCAGAACGTGTACACTCGATGATGCTTACTGGAAGTTCTGGTTTGTATGAAGAAGGAATGGGCGGAACCTATCCTCGAAGAGAAGATTATAATTATATTAAAGAGAGAGTGGAATACACTTTTTATGATCCGAAAACAGCAAGTAAAGAGTTGGTGGATGAAGTGTATGAAATCGTAAATAATAGAAGTAAAATACTACGAATATTGTCTATGGCAAAATCGGCCATAAGGCATAATCTAAGAAAAGAAATACCAAAAATTACCGTTCCTGTTTCACTAATCTGGGGAAAAAATGACACCATTACACCACCTGAGGCAGCGGAAGAATTTCATAGTTTATTTCCAAATTCAGAATTAACTTACATTGATCAATGTGGACATGCAGCTATGATGGAGCGACCTAAAGAATTCAATGAAATTTTAGATAAATTTTTAGTAAAACTTTATCAATCATAAGGTTGTTATTATAACAACAGATATATGTTAAGTGCAGAACTCGTAAATGATTTAATTCCCTCGCTGAAAACTTCCGATACAGGCGATAGAGCATTGGCATTGATGCACGATTTCAAAATTTCTCACTTACCTATTGTTAACGAAACACAATTTCTTGGCTTGATTTCTGAAGATGAAATCTTAGAAATGTCAGATACATTTGAAGCTATTGGCTCTATTGAGTTACGGCTTGTACATCCTTATGTGTATGCTTGGCAACACTTATACGACGTTATGAAATTGATGTCGACACAAAAATTAAGTATTGTGCCTGTATTAGACGTCAAAGAAAATTACCTTGGAATGATTAGCATTAATTCTATGATTAATTATTTCTCGGAAATTACTTCTTTGGAAAACCAAGGTGCTGTTATTGTTTTAGAAATTGATCAACGTAATTATTCTCTCTCTGAAATTGCACGTATTGTTGAGTCAAATGATGCTCATGTGTTAAGCTCATACATTAAAACAATCTCCGACTCTACTAAATTAGAAATTACATTAAAAGTTGATAAAGAAGATGTGAATGGAATTGTTCAAACTTTTGAACGATTTAACTATATAGTTCATAGTTTTTACAAACAAAAAATAGATATGGATGATACGATGGATCGTTTCGATTCTTTTATGAAATATCTAAACATTTAACAATGAAAATAGCAATCTACGGACGCAAGTATAACGATTCAGCTACTGTTTATATGCAGCAGCTGATCGACTGTTTAGTTGAAAACAAGGTGGAGATTGTTATTTACAGCGCATTTCATGCTTTTCTGAGTTCCCGCATAAAACTTCCAAAAAATGTTGCCATTTTCACATCGCACGATGAACTCAAAGAGATAAATTACTTGATGAGTGTAGGTGGAGATGGCACTTTATTAGATACGGTTAGTTTTGTTCGCGATTCGGGTATACCAATTATTGGAATCAACATGGGGCGTTTAGGTTTCTTGGCTAGCATCGCTAAGCAAGAAATTAAAACAGCTATCGAAAGCTTAATTAAAGGTCATTACACTATTGATAAACGCTCTTTAATACGCGTAGAATCGAACATGCCCTTATTTAATGGAGTTAATTATGGATTGAATGAAGTAACTATACACAAAAAAGATACTTCATCCATGATCATCGTACATGCATACTTAAATGGGGAGTTTTTAAACTCTTATTGGGCCGATGGTTTGATATTAGCCACACCTACCGGTTCTACTGGATATTCATTAAGTTGCGGCGGCCCCATCATCTTTCCTAATTCGGAGAATTTTGTGATTACCCCTATATCTCCTCATAACCTAAATGTTCGTCCGATAATTATCTCAGATAACCAAGTGATTACCTTTGAGGTAGAAGGTCGTAGTGCGTACTATCTTGCAACCCTCGATTCTCGTACAGAAACTCTTGAAACTTCGGTTCAATTGGCAGTACGAAAAGAATCATTTCAATTAAATTTAATTCGTTTAAGTACTGAAAACTACTTGGGTACGTTAAGAAACAAGCTAATGTGGGGCTTAGATACCAGAAATTAATCTAATTCCTTATTTTAGCGCTTCAATTAACCAAACTCATGCGAATTAGTAAAATCGTATTATTTTTTATGTTGATGTCGGCTAAGCTCACTTTTGCTCAAGAATGGGAGCTAGGCACCAATATTGGCATGATGGGTTATATTGGCGATTTAAATAGAAACAATCCGGTTAAGTTTACAAATTTTGCAGCCAATGTTAATGTACGTTATGCTGTAACCCCCTTTCATGGTCTTAAATTAAGCTTTACTCAAGGTGGGGTACAGGCCAATGATAAAGATTCCAAAATAGCTTTTGAACGTGAACGTAATTTAAGCTTCAAGAGTAATATATCGGAGCTTGCCCTCCATTACGAATACTACTTTTTCCCCTTCCAACCGGGTAGTGGAAAATTTAAGTATACTTTTTACTCCTTTGTTGGTATTGCTGGATTTCGTTTCGAACCCTTGGCCGAATACAACGGTATTACCTATAAACTTAGAGAATTAGGTACCGAAGGGCAAGGTACAAGCTTCAATAAATCAGCAAAATACGATAATCTTGCTATTGCAATTCCATTTGGAGTAGGCTTTAAATACAATATCATCGACAATTTTAATTTAGGAATAGAATTAGGATATCGGAATACATTTACCGATTATTTAGATGATGTTAGTAAAGTTTATGCCGATAAAGACAAATTAACTAATGATAATGGTTTAATTTCGGCATTATTGTCGGATCGTTCGGGAGAAGTGAATAATGGTGTTTACACTGGAGAGGTGAATACCGAAAGAGGTGATGCCAGTAGGAGAGATTTCTACATGTTTACTGGTGTGACCATTTCATACACCTTTACACCCATTAAATGCCCGAAATTGAGTATTTATAAATAAATCGAAATGAGCATTAATAAAGATAATTTACCTCAACACATCGCCATTATTATGGATGGCAATGGACGTTGGGCGAAAGAAAAAGGTAAACTTAGGGTATTTGGTCACCAAAACGGCGTCAAAGCAGTGCGCGATACCGTTGAGAGTGCCGCTGAGTTAGGCATTAAACATTTAACGCTATATGCTTTTTCTACCGAAAATTGGAATCGTCCGAAGTTCGAAGTAAATGCCCTGATGGAGCTGCTCGTTTCTACCATCAATAAAGAAACAAAAACTTTGATGGACAATAACATTCGCCTAAATGCGATTGGAGATTTGGAACAACTCCCTGGCACGTGTTTGCGTGAGTTGAAAGAAGCCATGACGAAAACGGAAGGGAATACACGAATGACATTGCACTTGGCGTTAAGCTATTCATCGAAATGGGAAATAACCAATGCTATTAAACAAATTGCCCAGAAAGTGAAAACTAACGAATTGGCACCCGAAGACATTACCGATGCGTTGATTGATGAAAACCTTATGACTAATGGAATTCCCGATCCAGAATTGTTAATTCGTACCAGTGGAGAACACCGAGTAAGTAATTTTTTGCTATGGCAAATTGCTTATGCTGAATTATATTTTACGGAAAAATTATGGCCTGATTTCAGGAAAGAAGATTTACATGAAGCTATCCTCGATTATCAATCGCGCGAGCGTAGGTTCGGAAAAACAAGTGAACAAGTTAAGGCCTAAGTCCTATATGAAGAAATTATTTTTTGCATTAATAATATTTTTTGTTTTTAAAATCGATGGATATAGCCAAATAGTAATTGGTAATACCGATGATGAATTAAACTTTGAGCTCGACTATAATAAACCTCGAGAATTTGAAATTGGTGGAATCACCGTTTCGGGTATTCGATTTTTAGATAGTTACGCTTTGGTCAAACTGACAGGTTTAGAAGTTGGCGATAAAATTCAAATTCCAGGTGATAAAATAGCAGGCGCTATAAAAAAACTGTGGGTTCAGGGTTTGTTTGAAGACATTCAAGTGTCTATAACTAAAATTGATGGTAACCTTGCTTTTTTCGACATCAAATTAACCGAGCGCCCACGTTTATCGCGATTTAGTTTTACTGGAGTAAAAAAATCAGAAGCCGATGAAATACGTGAACGTATAAAGTTAGTATCGGGTAAAGTAGTAAATGATAACCTCATCAACAATACTCGCCAGTCGATTTTAAAATATTATACTGAAAAAGGTTTCTTGAATGCACAAGTGAATATCGTGGAAACGAAAGATTCCATCATGCAAAATTCAGTAATGTTAAAAATCAACATTGATAAAAATCAGAAAGTTAAAATTGAAAAAATAATCATTAACGGTAATAGTAGTTTATCAGCTAAAAAAATAAAAAAGCTGATGAAAGAGACCAAGGAAAAAGGCTGGTATAAAGTATTTAACTCATCGAAGTATCAAGAAAAAGAATATATAACCGATAAACAAAGCATTATTGATAAATACAATGAGTTGGGTTATCGCGATGCAAAAATAATTCGCGATACAGTGTTCGATGTAAATAAAAAAGCATTACGTATTGAACTTGATATTTACGAAGGACCAAAATATTATTTCGGTAATATTAATTTTTATGGCAACATAAAATACAGTACCGAAACCTTACAGGGAATTTTAGCCATCAAAAAAGGCGAAACCTATAGTAAGAAAACCTTACAAACCAGACTAGAGATGAATCCAAATGGGAGAGATATTTCTTCCCTTTATTTAGATGATGGTTATTTATTTTTTAATGTCGACCAACAAGAAAAATTAGTTTATAACGATACCATCGACCTTGATTTAATAATTAGGGAAGGACCACAAGCAACGATTGATCGTGTGGTCGTGAGAGGTAATGAAAAGACAAATGATAAAGTAATTTTAAGGGAGATACGTACTAAACCAGGGCAAAAATTTTCACGTTCGGAGATTATAAGAACAAATAGAGAATTGTCGCAGCTGGGTTATTTTGATCCAGAAAAAATCGGAGTGCAACCCAAGCCCGATCCAATTAAGGGTACGGTAGATATCGAATACACAGTGGTGGAGCGTCCATCCGATCAAATTGAACTCTCAGGAGGATTTGGTGGGGGTAGGGCTGTGGGTACCTTGGGTTTAAGTTTAACCAACTTATCCATGAAAAATGCCTTAGCAGGCAAGTTCGATCCATTACCTACTGGTGATGGCCAAAAGTTAAGCATCAGAGCACAAACCAACGGTTTGTTTTTTCAATCATACAGCATGTCGTTCTCGGAGCCTTGGTTGGGTGGTAAAAAGCCAAACTTCTTTACGGCCTCTATTTTTAGAACCACTCAGTCGAACGGATTTAAAAAAGGTGATGCCAACCGCCAGTCGATTGAAATAAACGGGGTTTCTGTAAGCTTAGGTAAGCGACTCAAAAAACCGGATGATTTCTTTTTAATTAACAACTCATTAAGTTTCCAAGTTTATAATTTAAATAATTATGCAGGGTTCTTGTTTGCAAATGGTAATTCTAAAAACATCAGTCTTACCAATGTTATATCTCGTAATTCGACCGATCAACCAATTTACCCTCGCTCAGGTTCAAATATTTCTTTGAGTTTACAAATTACGCCACCATTCTCCTTGTTTACTGGTATAAACTATGCAACAGCAGCACCTAATGTGAAGTATGAATATATTGAATACCACAAATGGAAATTTGATGCATCATTCTTCACTCGTTTGGTTGGCGACTTAGTATTAAATTCGAAAGCCAATTTTGGTTTTTTAGGGTTTTATAACGATGACATCGGTGTATCTCCTTTCGAGCGATTTAAACTGGGAGGCGATGGTCTAGCAGGGTTCGATTTCTTACGAGGCTCAGAAATTATTGGTTTGCGTGGTTACCAAAATAATTCTATAGTGCCTAATCAGAACTTTGGTAGTATAGGGGCACCAATTTACAATAAGTTTACCTTAGAATTACGTCATCCTATTACTATGAACCAATCGGCAACCATCTTCGGATTGGTCTTTGCCGAAGCAGGTAATACCTATGCAACCTTTAAGAATTTCAATCCATACAATAACATGAAACGTTCTTTGGGAGCAGGGGTACGTATTTTCTTGCCTATCTTTGGTTTATTGGGCTTAGATTATGGTTATGGATTCGATCAAATACCTGGTGACCCAGGAGCGGGTGGTGGACAGTTTCACTTCTCGATTGGTCAACAGTTTTAATACTAGATAAAAAGCTATTTCGTTATAAGGACAGAACATCACATAAAAAGCATATGAAAAAGTTACTATTTTCTTTGAGTTTAATCGTATTCGCATTTGCTTCTCAAGCACAAACAAAATTCTGTTTTGTTGATTCTGAATACATTTTAAAACATATTCCAGAGTATAAATCGGCTCAAACCCAGCTCGACGATCTTTCTGCTGAGTGGCAAAAGGAAATTGATACTCGCTACGCTGCCATTGAAAAAATGTACAAGGCTTATCAAGCAGAACAAGTATTGTTGTCGGATGAAATGCGCACAAAACGTGAACAAGAGATTGTCGACAAAGAAAAGCAAGTGAAAGAATACCAAAAACAAAAGTTTGGCTTTCAAGGAGAATTGTACAAAAAGAGAGAAGAACTCATCAAACCGATACAAGACAGAGTGTTTGAAGCGGTCAATAAATATGCTGACCAATACTCATACGGGGTTATTTTTGATAAATCGGGGGATGCTACGATGTTGTATACCAGTAGTAAACTCGACAAGAGTAACGATATTATCTCGGCTTTAGGTTATAAACCAGGGGATTATTCAGGTGCTAAAACTGGCTCAAAATCAGCAGATAAAACCGAAAAAACAACAAAACCTACGCCCCAGAAAAAATAAATAGTATATTGCCCCAAAATTTTAATAAATGAAAAAGACTTACAAGTTTACCATCTTACTTTTAGTATCCCTATTTACAGTACTGGGCGTGAATGCACAAGGTGCAAAATTTGGCCATATTAACTCTGCTGAGCTTTTAGCTTCTTTAACAGAGGTTAAGGACGCTGATAAAAAATTACAGGAATTTGCTGCATCATTAGAAAATCAATTGAAATTGATGACTAACGAGTATCAACAAAAAGTTCAGGCATACCAATCGCAAGTAGCGAACATGGCTGATCCTATTAAAGATGCCAAGGTGAAAGAAATTTCTGACTTAGAAGGCCGTATACAAGAGTTTCAACAAACTGCTCAAGAATCCGTTTCTAAAAAGAAAGAAGAGTTATATTCTCCCATTTTAAAGAAAACGGAAGATGTGATCGTTGAAATTGCAAAGGAAAAAGGATACGCATACGTTTTTGATACAAGTGCTGGTGCTGTTATCTATGGACAACCATCGGATGATATGATGGAGATGGTTAAGAAAAAATTAGCAACTATGCCAGCAACCACTCCTGCTGCACCTGCTACCACTCCTCCTCCTGCAACAAAACCTGCCGGACTAAAAAAATAATCGCATAGATTTTAATTAATTTTTATATTTAAGTCGCCTTAAGCAAGGCGACTTTTTTTATGAACAAAACTGAACAAGCAATTGGAATTTTCGATTCGGGTATCGGCGGTCTAACCGTCGCAAATGCCATCAATACTTTACTACCCCAGGAACAAATCATTTATTTTGGTGATACCGCTCACATGCCTTATGGCGACAAATCCCCTGAGGCTATTAAGTATTACTCCTTGAAAATAGGTCAGTTTCTAATGGAGCAAAATTGTAAAGCCATTGTAATTGCTTGCAATACAGCATCCTCTTTAGGTTTCGACGATTTGAATAGCATGATTAAAGGTAAAATTCCCATCATCAACGTAATTGATCCTACAGTAGACTATATCATTTCTCATAAAAAGCTAAAGAATATTGGGGTAATTGGAACCAAAGCCACCATTAAATCGAATGTGTATGCCCGAAAAATTAAAGAGAAAAAAGCCGAGCTTGAAGTAAATTCATTAGCTACACCCTTGCTCGCGCCGATGATCGAAGAGGGTTTTTTTAATAATAATATTTCCAAAACGATTATCAACTCATACCTGTCTAAATCAAAAATTAAAAAGGTGGATGCTTTAGTGTTGGCTTGTACACACTATCCATTAATTAAAAAAGAAATTTCAGCATTCTACGAACGTGAAATCAGTATTCTCGATTCGGCAGAAATTGTTGCTCAACACGTGAAAAAAATATTGGCAAAGAAAAAATTATTATCTACTAAACGCCATGTGGAACATAAGTTTTACGTATCTGATTTTACTAGTTCTTTCGAAAAAAGCACCAAAATTTTCTTCAAGGAGAAAATACATTTGGAGCTGATGAATTTGTGGAAATAGGTATTCTAAAACATAAACCCTTTCCAATTGTCATTTATACGATTTTACGCCCCATTTTAAGTAATTTTAGTACTTTTGATTGTAATCCTTAAGAATGACTTTTTACATCATATCCTTATCATTATTAGCTTTTGTGGCGGTTTATGCTCTCTTAGGCGTATGGGCTGAGCGTAAAATATCAGCACTTATCCAAGACCGTGTAGGTCCGGTGGAAGTAGGAAAATTCGGATTGCTGCAGACCTTTGCCGATATCATTAAACTTCTGCAAAAAGAAGACATTGTTCCGACTCGTGCTCATAAATTTTTGTTTGCATTGGCTCCTCTATTAGTCTTTACCTCTGTGTTCATGGGATTTGCAGTGATGCCTTTCTCTCCAGACTACATCAGTGCCAGCATTAACATCGGCTTGTTTTATTTTTTAGCCATCGTTTCAATCGAAGTCGTGGGTATTTTAATGGCCGGTTGGGCATCAAATAATAAATATGCATTTTTTGGCTCTATTCGTTCCATCGCTCAAATTATTGCTTACGAAATTCCTGCAGGCATATCAGTGTTAGCCGCAGTGATGATGTACCAAAGCTTGAACCTACAAAACATCTCCTACCAGCAAGGAATATACAGTGCAGAAACGCTTTATTTTATGGGCTTCTGGGAGGTGACTAAAGTTGGCGGTATTTTTTCTTGGGGGATTTTTCAAGCGCCTCATTTATTCATCGCTGCCATCATCTACTTTATCGCTTCGCTAGCCGAATCAAACCGTACACCTTTTGATATACCCG
>JACCDK010504222.1_pt1 | contig 10425 bp, 9 predicted proteins | sample 7445871 | NCBI WGS metagenome assembly JACCDK01 (sample SAMN15323436, study PRJNA562643) | freshwater metagenome | isolation source: river surface water | place: USA:Blue River Watershed | collected 2017-08-15
GTGTGCTGCATTACCATCCAATCCGAAGTAATATTTCAATACATCGCGTTCTTTGTCTGATAAGGTAGAAATAACACGATTAATCTCATTTTGAAGCGACTCATTTAGTAGAGGCATATCGGGATTGGGTTCGTCGTTTTGATCCAATACACCCAATAACGTATTGTCTTCACCTTCGGCTAAAGGAGCGTCGATGCTTAAGTGCCTACCCGATGAACGCAAAGCATTTTCAACTTCAGTTAATGGAATTTCCAAGGATTCCGCAATTTCCTGTGGCGTTGGTTCACGTTCTAACTCTTGCTCTAATCGAGCGGAAGCTTGGGTGATTCTGCCTAGGCTACCTACTTTGTTAAGAGGCAGACGAACAATACGGCTTTGATCCGCTAACGCTTGCAAAATGCTCTGACGAATCCACCATACAGCGTAGGAAATGAATTTAAAACCGCGGGTTTCATCGAAGCGTTTAGCGGCTTTGATTAATCCCATGTTTCCTTCGTTGATTAAGTCACCCAAGGTTAAACCTTGGTTTTGGTATTGCTTGGATACGGATACTACGAAACGAAGGTTGGCGTTTACTAATTTTTCCAATGCTGCTTGGTCACCTTCGCGAATTCTGCGCGCCAATTCAACCTCTTCTTGAGCGTCGATCATTGGAACTTTAGAGATTTCGTTTAGGTACTTGTCGAGCGATTTGTTTTCGCGGTTGGTAAACTGTTTGGAAATTTTAAGCTGCCTCATCTATTAATATGGTATCTAAGATATGTTATCGAGAAAGGTTGTTTTTGCTGGATCAAATGCGAATATATTCAGCCTTGCAAATATACAAAGATTCTGTGAAATTGTTTTTAGAAAAAATGGAATAATTGATGGGTAACGGTGGCGACATTATCTGGAATTGTATCTACGAAACGTTCAAGATAAGAAGCGACTTTAAAAACAATAAAAGCGCCGATATAAGCGATTAATCCATAGGCGAGGAATTGAATTATGGGCCATTTCCAACTTCCTGTTTCGCGTTTCATTACGGCCATCGTACTCATGCATTGTAAAGCGAAAGCATAAAAGACGATTAAGCTTAAAGCATAGGGAAGTCCGTATAGGGGTCTGCCTGTTTCTGGGTTAATTTCGGCTTGCATTTTATCTCGAATACCTTGGGTATCGTCTTCTTCGCTTTGAAATAATGTGCCCATTGTTCCAACAAAGACTTCACGTGCGGCAAAGGAAGAAATTAATGCGATACCTGTTTTCCAATCATAACCCAAAGGCTCAATGGCAGGTTCAATGAACTTCCCGATATGTCCTGCATAGGATGCTTCTAATTTATTGGGATTGTTTTTCATTGCATCGCGGGGGCCGAAATTGGATAGTCCCCACAACACCATTGAGATTAAAACAATTACTTTTCCTGCCTCGGTAAGAAACGATAGGCATTTAAGCCAAGCTTGATGAACGACTGTTTGCAGACGGGGTTTTTGGTATGTGGGTAGTTCCAAAATAAACTCTGATCCTGTGGCTTTGGATTTAGTGGATAAATTTAGAAAGAAAGCTAGGATAATTGCAACCACTATTCCCGACATGTAGGCTGCAGTAATTACAAAAGTCTGTGCATGAAAAGGACCCCAAAACTCGCTTAGTGGTATTGCAATGGAAACTAACAAAACATAAACGGGTAAACGCGCACTGCAGCTCATAAGGGGGATTACCAACATCGTGGCAAGTCGTTCAGATTTACTTTTGATGCTTCGGGTAGCCATTATACTGGGTATTGCGCAGGCAAATCCTCCAACCATTGGGATGATGCTTCGGCCATTAAGCCCCAATTTGCGCATGATTCTATCGGTAATAAATGAAGCTCTTACCATGTAGCCGGAATCTTCTAAAATTCCGATGAAAAAGAATAATATGAAAATTTGAGGTACAAAAACGATTACCCCTTCTAAGCCGCTGAGTAAACCGTCTGTTAGGAAGTTCGTAACCAAGGAATCAGGTAATGCATCGGTTAATGCATTCGAAATCCATTGAAAACTGGTTTCTATCCATTCCATGGGATAGGCCGCCAAACTGAAAACTCCCTGAAATAAAATTAACATTATTAGGGCGAACAGAATATATCCCCAAATTGCGTGTGTGGCCCATTGATCGAATTTTAACGTGAGACTTTGCCAGTTGTTCAGTTTTTTTGATGTACAAGTTCTAACAATCTCTTCGATATACTTGTATCGATTCAACGTTTCTTGACTTAAGCCATCCAATGTAGCTCCTTGCCAATGCGCAGAAAGTCTTTCTTTTAATTGGGTTTCTGGAACAATGGATTTTGGAACGCTGGCTTCATCAATTATTTTCCAGACCGGTTCGGTGAATTTGTCGTTTCTCGGATTAAACCAGACACAGGGAACGTCTAAAGTGTTTTTTAGTGATTCTAAATTTATATCAATTCCCCTTCTTTCTGCAGTATCCTGCATTGTTAAAACGCAGGCGGTGGGAATGCCGAGTTCAGCAATTTGTGAATACAGCAATAAGTTTCTTCTGAGATTGGAAGAGTCTAACACTACCAATAAAACTTCGGGTTTTTCCTGTTTCTCTAGACCAAGAATATATTGTACAACAAGTTTTTCATCCTCGGCTTGGGAGTATAAACTATAAATCCCTGGTAAGTCGATTAAGGAATAGTTTGTCTGGTTATGCGTGGTTTGGCTTTCAAAAGCCTCCACCGTGGTACCCGGTAAATTGGATGTTTTTTGTGTTAAGCCGGATAAGCGATTAAACAACGTAGATTTTCCGCAGTTGGGATTACCAATGAAAGCTACGCGTTTGGATGTATTCATCGGTTTTAGTTCTCGCAGGGAGCTACTTCTAGCAAACTTGCTTCTTCCGCACGTAAACCTAATAGGTAACTATCAATTTGATAGGCTATTGGACTACCTCCAGCTGCTGAGAAAACACGGGTGATTTCAGTGCCAGGGACACAGCCCATTTCTGCTAATTTTAATGAAAACGCACCTTCTTTGATTGAGGTAATTCTGGCTTTCTGACCACAACTTAGTTGCTCAGCCGTATTAGAAGAAAAATCCGTTTTCTCGGTTCTCATTATTGCAAATTTAGAATGATTTTAAATAGTAAACAAGTAGGCTTACAAATGTTTATTATTTCGTGGCCAAAAATAGTTTGGAGCAATGCGATAATACCATGATAAAAATCAGATTTATTGATAACTCTAAGGTTACGAAGATGTTTGAATGACAGGGTAAAATCTGAAAATTACTAGCAAGAGCAATAGATTTGTCAAACCATGATAGATTTGTCAAGTTGTTGACTAGTGTCAAGTTGTGGATTATTCAGTTATTGATAATTTAGCAGACAGCTGAAATAAATTCCAGGCATGTTTGGCTTGAGAGGTTAACATGATCCAGCCGTTCCGTGTTTGGGCGCCCTGTTGTTGAAAATGTTGCATCAATTTGGTTTCCTCGGGATTGTAAATTAAATCGATTAAACTGTCGGTTGGATGTATGCAAAATTCAGGGATATCGGGCATGGAATTTACATTTGGCAACATCCCCGCTGGACTGGTATTTACCCAAAGTGTATTGGCGCTTGGTTTTCGGTTTTGTAATTCAGCCATGCTATGAACTGAGGAGGTGTAATCTGGGGTTCTGCTAAAATGTAAAAAGGGAATTCCTTTATTGGATAATAACTGCTTAACCGATTTGGAGGATCCTCCATTTCCAATAATTACTGCTTGATTAAACGGCTTATTAAAGCTGTTTACCGAATCTTCAAATCCCAAAATATCGGTATTGAAACCGATAAGATAATGGGTGTTGATTACTGTATTGAGTTTTTTTTCGGAGGAATCATCGTTTTCCGATGGCGGAGGAATTTGCGAATTGAGTTCCAGTAAACTCAATTGTAGATTTTGAAGTAGAAATCGAAGTTGATTTAATGGTTCCTCTTTTTTTGGTAGGCATATTACCGTATTCACCGATTGCATGCGATACGCATCGGCCGCTATAAAATTAAGGTACGGTATGATGTTGGTTTTATGGGGTAGAGTGACATTAAAGCCCCGAATATTGGGGGATTTAACAATCGCGTTTAACGCATCAATGTTGTGTAAATCCCATAACTGGTAATTCCATTGCTGCTTGGGTGTTTGCAAGAAAAAATCACGGAAAATTTCGGGCGATTTTGAATGGGAAACAGGGTGTCCAATTAAACCAATTTCGTGTTTCATTGTTAGCGTTGGTTGCGTTATGGACAGAATAACGGGTGATGGAACTGTGTTCTGCGGGTCTCAGGCCTAGGATCAAGCCCGGCGGGATGACTGCGAACGTTTTGTTATTTACTGAACTTTGCTTTAATAGCTTGAAAAACGATGGGCAGTAGGCTGATTCCAATGATACCAAAAACAACCAGTTCGAAGTTTTTTTGAACCCAGGGAAGTTTTCCGAAAAAATATCCGGCGCTGCTGATGGACGTTACCCATAAAACTGCCCCAGATATGCAATAGCCAATAAATTTTCGGTATGACATAGTGCCCAATCCTGCGGCAAACGGAGCAAACGTTCTTACAATGGGTACAAATCGGGCCATAATAAGTGTGTAACCACCATGCTTTTCGTAAAACTGTTCGGTTCGTTCTAAGTATTCCCTTTTTAGTAATTTCCAATTTAAATCGAACACCTTGGTGCCAAATTTCGATCCAATAAAATAGTTGATATTATCGCCCAACAATGCCGCACAAATTAGCAAGGGGATAAGGATGAAAATATTCAATGTATTGTCCATGGCGGCGATACTTCCTGCGGCGAACAATAAGGAATCCCCAGGAAGTAATGGCATTACCACCAGTCCGGTTTCTACAAAAACGATTAAAAAGAGTATTACGTAAGTGAAACTTTTGTACTCTGCAACCAATGCCTGTAGGTGTTTATCTAAGTGCAGCAGCCAATCTAAGGCAACATCAATAACGGATAGCAATGTCATTACTGCAATTTTACAATAAGAAAGCGATTCCATCGTTATGAAAATGTATATTTGTATTGAAACTAAAAAAGGGATGTTGATTACAAACAAAAATGCTCGAAGATTTGCCGTGTGGGTGGTAATGTTGATGGGAGTTATGGTTATTGGCAGCAGTTGTGGATCAGCGAAGCATTCAACGGCTAAAAAACCAGGCGGTTGCAATTGCGGCTTTTAGGTCTATTTTCGCTAATTTTGCGGCGCTTTTAACAGAACATGACAACTCAAAGTACATACATTCCTTACAAGGTTAAGGATATTTCTTTGGCCGAATGGGGTCGTAAAGAAATTAAAATGGCCGAGGCTGAGATGCCCGGTTTAATGGCTTTACGTTCCGAATACGGTCCGTCCAAGCCTTTGGCAGGTGCCAGAATTGCTGGCTGCTTGCACATGACCATCCAAACTGCGGTTTTGATTGAAACATTGGTTGAGTTGGGTGCGGAAGTTACCTGGAGCTCTTGCAATATTTTCTCTACTCAAGATCATGCTGCTGCTGCTATTGCTGCTGCCGGTATTTCGGTGTATGCTTGGAAAGGTATGACCAATGAAGAATTTGATTGGTGTATCGAGCAAACATTGTTCTTCGGCGAAGGTCGTGAGCCTTTAAACATGATTTTGGATGATGGTGGTGATTTGACTAACATGGTGTTGGATCTTTACCCCCAGTTGGTATCGGGTATCCGCGGAATTAGTGAAGAAACTACAACCGGCGTTCACCGCTTGTATGAGCGAGTAACTAAAGGAACTTTGCCATTGCCTGCAATCAATATCAATGATTCTGTTACCAAAAGTAAATTTGATAACAAATACGGATGTAAAGAGAGTTTGGTAGATGCAATCCGCAGAGCTACGGATATTATGTTAGCGGGTAAAGTAGCGGTGGTATGTGGTTATGGTGATGTAGGAAAAGGCAGTGCGGAATCATTGCGTGGTGCTGGTTGCCGAGTTATCGTAACGGAGATTGATCCAATTTGCGCGTTGCAAGCGGCTATGGATGGTTTCCAGGTTTTGCGTTTAGAGACCGCAATCCCTATGTGTAATATCGTGGTAACTGCAACGGGTAACTGTAATATCGTTGCCCCGAAGCATTTCGAAATGATGAAAGATAAAACCATCGTTTGTAATATCGGTCACTTCGATAACGAAATCGACATGGCTTGGTTGAATGCAACACACGGCGCAAGCAAGTATACCATCAAGCCTCAGGTGGATGTATACAATGTAAACGGTAACGAGGTGATTGTATTGGCAGAAGGAAGATTGGTGAATTTAGGTTGTGCGATGGGTCATCCAAGTTTTGTGATGAGTAATAGCTTTACCAACCAAACGTTGGCTCAAATGGAACTTTGGAACAATTCCGCTTCCTATGGTAATGATGTTTATGTGTTGCCTAAGCATTTGGATGAGAAGGTGGCTCGTTTGCATTTAGATCAAATTGGTGTTGAATTAACAGAATTAACCAACGAGCAAGCCGATTATATCGGTGTAACAGTAGCTGGACCGTTCAAAAAAGACCAATATCGCTATTAATATAGATTGAAATCCTCTAATCTAAGAGGCAATCCCCTAAGCTAGAATAAAATCCGGAAGGGGAAGTTGAATAAAGAGAAAGGGCTACCCATTGGGTAGCCCTTTCTCTTTATAAAGGTTAAACGTTAATTCAGTTCAGTAGTGGTGATGATTAAGCAGTTTCCAGGACCGTTTGAATGATTTCAGGTTCGGTGTCTTTCTCTACTACCAAGTTATCGATGATGAATTCTTGTCTTTCTGGAGTGTTCTTGCCCATGAAGTAATTTAACATTTTTTCGATGTTGGATTCTTGGCTCAAAATCACTGGCTCCAGACGTATATCTCCGCCAATAAAACCTGCAAATTCGTCTGGAGAAATTTCTCCCAATCCCTTAAATCGTGTGATTTCTGGTTTATTGCCCAATTTGGATATGGCGTTTCTGCGTTCTTCATCGGAATAGCAATAGATTGTTTCCTTCTTGTTTCTAACTCTAAACAAAGGGGTTTGAAGAATATATAAATGCCCGTTTCTCACTAAATCGGGGAAGAACTGCAAGAAAAAGGTCATCATTAGCAAACGAATGTGCATTCCATCCACGTCCGCATCGGTTGCAATCACAATTCTATTATAACGCAAATTTTCCAGTGTTTCCTCAATGTCAAGTGCGTGTTGCAATAGGTTGAATTCTTCGTTTTCGTAAACAATTTTTTTCTTTAGGCCAAAGCAATTCAACGGTTTTCCTCGTAAACTAAAAACGGCTTGTAGATTGGGGTCTCTACTTTTGGTAATAGAGCCACTCGCCGAGTCACCTTCCGTGATAAACAGGGTTGTATCGAAGCGCGTTTCTTGTTTTGTGTCGGGTAGGTGATAGCGGCAATCGCGGAGTTTTTTGTTGTGTAAATTCGCGCGTTTTGCACGTTCTTTCGCCAATTTTTGTACTCCGGCCATGTCTTTACGCTCTCGCTCGTTCTGTAGGATTTTTTTTAGTAAAGCATCGGCAACGGCGGGGTTTTTGTGCAAGTAATCGTCAACATGCTTCTTTACGAAATCCATCATACCTGTTTTGATGGACGGTCCTTCAGGACCCATATCGGTTGATCCTAATTTGGTTTTGGTTTGACTTTCAAAAACGGGTTCGATAATTCGGATACTTACGGCAGCGGTAATAGAACCACGGATATCGGAACCATCAAATTCTTTTTTGTAAAAATCTCTAACAGTCCTAACGATGGCTTCACGAAATGCTGCTAAGTGCGTACCGCCCTGCGTGGTATATTGACCATTTACAAACGAGTAGTATTCTTCGCCGTAGCTGTCTGTATGGGTGAATGCGATTTCGAAATCTTCGGCTTTTAAATGAATAACGGGGTAAAGGGCAGTTTCTGCAGGTACTTTATGTTCTAATAAATCCAGCAATCCTCGACGTGAAGCGAAAGATTCTCCATTGAATTTAATGGTAAGATTGGAATTTAGGTAGGTGTAATTTTTTATTTGTTCCTTTAAGAATCCCCCTATAAATCGGTAGTTTTTAAAGATGGAGGCATCGGGCTCGAAAGAGATAGCTGTTCCATTTTGGTCGGTGGTTTCAAATTCGGGTACATCGTCAATTAAAAATCCTTTTTCAAATATTGCTTTTTTGGATTTGCCATCCCGAAAACTCTGAACCATAAAGTAATTGCTTAATGCGTTTACTGCCTTGGTACCCACCCCGTTTAAGCCCACTGATTTTTGGAATGCTTTGGAATCGTACTTACCCCCTGTATTGATTTTGGAAACGCAATCAATTACTTTACCTAGGGGAATTCCTCGGCCATAATCTCGAACATTAACTCGTTTTTCATCGATTTGAATATCGATTCTTCTACCATGCCCCATCACGTGTTCGTCGATGGAGTTGTCCAGAATTTCTTTTACCAATACGTAGATACCGTCATCGGCGGCGGTTCCATCGCCTAATTTACCGATATACATTCCGGGTCTTAACCGAATATGGTCTTTCCAATCCAGACTGATGATTTCATCTTCGGTGTACCTAACTTCCTGGCTCATATATGCAATATTACGTCTTGGAAATTTGAAATAGTCCTTGAGTTTTTCACAATTGGTTGGAGTATGTTAAATCCGGGGTAGTATCTTTGAAAGCGGTAAAAACATGAAACACGGTAGCAAATTTTGGGGAATTTACAGATGGCTGGGACTGGCTTTTTTGGTAGTGGGATTGATTGGTTGTGAGGCAAAAATCGATCGTGAGTATAAAAAGGTTTTGCCTTTTATGAATCATGTTAAAAAATTGCAGTGGGATTCGTTGCCAGATTCGGCGGCTACGGTGATGATGAAGTTTGTAAGAGATTTTCCAGAGCATGCCGATGGAGGTCCGATGACGATTGCGAGTTTTCGGATTGCGGAACGAAAAAACTGGGTATTTAAAGCTTCGGAGTGGTCACAATTCTATTTAGATACCTACAAGCCGAATGGTCAAGGTTACTGGGAAATGTTGGTGATTTCGGCTCATTTTCATGAACAGGCAGGATTGTACGAAAAAGCGATAGCTAATTATCGTTTGTTGAAAGCCGAGGTAGATTCCGGCCGATTGGCGGGGAAGGATTATGCCGATATTTACAAGCAGGCATTGATTGTTTTAGAAATGTTGGAAAAGGGATTGGTTACACCGGAACAACAAGCGGAATTTATTATTAAGAGGGCTATCTCGCAGGATAGTAGCTATAGAGAGAATCCGGCTGTTAATTAGCGGTAGGTTTTTCTTTTGTGTTTTCGCGTTTACGTATTAGAGCACTTCCGCGGTTTAGTAATTGGGCGTTTGTGAGTTGCTGTAATTGAGTGTTTGCGTATTTCTGCAATAATATCATTTAAGCTGATAGGAGATGAGTTTGGCGTTGACTAGTAGTTGGGTTTCTGAGGTTTTTTCTTTTTGAAATCGCCTCGTTTCCACGCTTCTATAAATTGTGCCCAGGCTGCGGGGCTGAAAATTTGTTGCGGAGGCGCTTGTTTGTAGTAATATAACTGATTTGCACGGGCTTGAGTGAGGTAATTTTGAGCTGATCCTGCATCGGGAGCGCGTTGTTTGAATTCTTCTTTTCTACGTTCGTTTTCTAGGTTTTGTCTAGCAATTTCGTATTTGTCTGAAGCAATTTCTTGTTTGACGAAGGTGTTGTCGAACAAGGATTTAAGCGGCATGGCTCGGATGTAAATGGTAGGTAAGGTAAGCGTGTCCTGAACCATAAGCGTCACTACGTGGTATCTGGAATTGGTGAGCGTATCGGGGACTATATGTCGAACGGGTTTTTGCTCGATTTGGATGAAATCCACGGTATCGCCTTTTCTCACAATTACGTTAAAATATCCGCTTTGATCGGAATGGCCTAACATTCCTAATTGACTATTCCTGATAACAACGTATGGAATAGCTTTTAGGGAATCGGAAGTTAAAACTAACCCAGTAAATAAGATGTAAGGATTGTTGGGGTTGGGTTTAATGGGTTGGGCCTTGACGGATTTATTGAATCCGAAAAATACCAATAAAGCAATAGGTAGGAGCGTTGAAGTAAAGTGTTTTCTCAACGAAATCATTTAGTACAAATATATCGAATTGCAATTAGATGGGCATTAACCATCCAACGAGTATCGCAAATAAAACGATAAAGGGAGTATGTACCTTTTTGGTGTAGAGTGCAAGCAATGATAAGGAGAATATTCCAATGTTAATGACATTCATCCAATTTGGCTGGGTGCTTATTTGGTGGATTTGCTGTTGAATAAAGTGTTGATTGATTAATAAGCAGGCTGTTAATATAAAACCCACAGAGGCCGCAAAAATTCCATCCAAAGCCAGTCTGATTTTTCGATAATGGGCTAAGGTATTCCAAATAGGGTAGGCA
>JACCDK010472075.1_pt1 | contig 10423 bp, 9 predicted proteins | sample 7445871 | NCBI WGS metagenome assembly JACCDK01 (sample SAMN15323436, study PRJNA562643) | freshwater metagenome | isolation source: river surface water | place: USA:Blue River Watershed | collected 2017-08-15
CAAGGCCGAAGCGCGCTTCAGAAAGGCGCGGCGTGATTGGTCCATGGTCATGTCCGTCTGCCTCCCCTTACCGCTGCACGAGATATTCGGGCGAGCCCATGACTAGAACGATCGCGGCCTGAATGCGGTTGTTAATGCCAGTGCTGGTGGCAATCGAGATGGTGTCCAGCACGGCCTTCATCTGGGCAATGGTTGCGGCGCTGATCTGGCCAGCTGCCAGGATCAGGTTAAGCTCGTTCAATAGCGCCAGGCTATCGGCCGCCAGGGGCGTCAGCTCATTATAATTCGGCTTGGCCTCGCCCGCGCCGTTGACGATGAGGCTTTGCATGTAATTGATGTAACCAATCACCGACGGCTCATTGGCGATCTGAAACTCAGGCGCGACAAGGCCCTTGGTGGCAATGGCCGTTCCGGGCGGGGTGTAACCGGGCCGGAACCAGTTGAAAACGCTTGGCGCATGACCAGGCCCTTCGGCCAGCCTGGTTGACGAAGACGACGTATTGCCAAACGGCCAGACGTTGGTGGGCGATGTCACGCCAAATGCTCTGGCCCACTGGACCAGTCGCACGACGGGCTCGCGCAGCTTGCCAAATGTGGCGCTGTCGACCTGGCTATCGTCACGCGCCTCGGCATCGGTCAAAATCGCCTGGATCACCGCCTTCATATCGCCGCGCACGCCACTGCCATTGTTGACGAAGACATTGGCGACCCGGTTGACGTAAGCGGGCGACGGGTTGCTGGTTACCATCCGCTGAATCAGCTGCTTCGATACGAACGGTGGCAGGCTGGCATGGGCAAACAGGCCATCCAGCGCCAGACGGCGGGCGGTGGCGCCATCATGGCCGGCCGGGATCGAAATACCGAGAAAACTGATCGCACCGGTTTCGTGCTGGGCAGGATTAATCAGCAAAGGCAGCCGCATCCGGGCAGGTGTAAGGTTATCGCCCAGCGCCAGATTGTAACCCGTCCAGACCCTGGCATGCTGGCTGACATCGTCCTGGCTATAGGTAGGGACCGGGTTCCCGCCCGACATGACCGGGGTGCCATCCATGTTCAGTTGATACAGACCGATCGTGAACAGCTGCATCAATTCGCGCGCGTAGTTCTCATCAGGGATCGAACCCGTCGCGGGATTGGCCTTCTGGTTGCCCAGGAAGGTCAGATAATAGCCCATTGCGACACTGGTGGAGACGCCCTCCATGATATCGCGGTAATTGCCGAAGGCGTTGTCCCAGAGCACATCGAGATAGGCCGCCATAATGAACGGCTCCCACTGCGCACCGAACCCGTCGATGGACGTGACCCACATGTTGAGCAATGACAGGCCAACGCGCTGGCGCAGGACATCGCTGCTGCTGATCAGCTGCGACCAGATCATCGGATCAAAGCCGTTGTTGGTGTTGACATTGGCCGCGGCGTCGTGGCCGCCGGCGATCAGGAAATCCCAGAACTTTTGCCCACGGGGCATGGCAAACTGGTTAGCAAGCCAGCTCGAGATCGATGAGCCTGCCAGCGCGGCAATGTCGGCCTTGCCATAGCCAATCGCGGCCTGCGACAAGAACCGTGAGGCCTGCGTCTGCGACAGCGGCGCGGCCGTCGGCGTGGGAGTTGGCGCGGGTGCCGTTGCTCCAGTCCCGCTGCTGCCAGATCCGCAAGCGGCAAGCGACAGCGCGGCGGCCGCGGTAATCCCGCCCCTTATCCCGGCAAGGACGTCCTGGTTTTTGGTCGCGGCATCGTCGCCGTGAAACAGATGCGGCTCTGCCTGGAAATCGGCTTCCGCCTTGGCCGCAATTGGTGCGTCGGTCATTGCCCCCCCATCGGCAATAATGACCGCATTGCAGCTTCCCGACTGCGATCGGTCATTGCCGCTTGCCCACCGGCGATCGCCGAAGGAACCCTGACCCAGACGCGAGGCTAGGAAAGCGATTGTCGAAATGGAATAAGGAGATGGGGACTTTTCCGCAGCTGCAATTGCCCATCAACTGCGCGTCAGCAGCACTTGCGCGATCCTGCGGCGCCCGTCCTTGCGCTCAAGCTGGACAATCGCATCAATCGTATTGGTCACATAATCGACAATGTCGGTGCGGATGAGCCGGGTTCCGGCCTGCAGCGCAATCAGGGCCAGCTGTTCGATCGCGCCGGCCGGACTATCAGCGTGAATGGTGGTGAGTGAGCCTGGGTGGCCCGTGTTGATCGCGCGCAGGAAAGTCAGCGCTTCGCCGCCCCGTACCTCTCCCAGAATGATGCGGTCCGGCCGCATTCGCAGCGCGGCCTGGAGCAGATCGTCTGCGGTTATCCGCGCTTCGCCAAGGGCACCCTTGACCGCCAGCAATGCAACTGAGTTGGCAACCGGGATCACGACTTCCGCCGTGTCTTCAATCAACAACAGTCGCTCCTGGGGCGGGATCTCCTTGATCAGGGCGTTCAGAAAGGTTGTCTTCCCTGTGGATGTGCCCCCGGAAATGAGGATGTTCCGGCGGTTGCGAATCAGATCGCCAAGATAGGCCGCCAGCGCGGCTGGGCTATCATCGATGGGGGCAGCCAAGGCCGGGCGCTGAGGGCGGCCAAGAGCAAAGTCCGCCGCCTCAAAAGCGCCATCCTCCAGATAGTCAGCCAGTGTTAGGTCCGGCACCACATGTTTGCGGATCGCAATTGCGAAGCCGGCCCGGGTTGCAGGCGGCGCGACAATCTGGACGCGTGCGCCGTCGGGCAACGTCGCCGCCAGCAGCGGGTATTCTCGGTTGATCCCCTGATGCGCCAAGCCTGCAACCTGCCGGGCAAGCCGCCACAGACTGTCTTCATCCAGCTCGGGCACGGCGTGTTGCTCCGTCGCGCCGCCAAGGGTTTCGACCCAGAGCTCACCCGGTCGGTTGATGAATAGGTCGGTCACTTCGCCACGGTCGAGGAAGCCCTGCAACGGCGCCAGGTAGGCATCCAGAAAACGCAGAGGGGCTGGTGCAGTCATCGGACGGGCGGGGTCCCGCCAAAGTCCAGATCCCGCGCCACCAGCACGGCGATCTGAGCCCCTTCACGAACCTTGACCGTGGGCACGCGCTGGCTGCTGGGCGCCAGGGATCGTCCGACTTCTGCGGCAGTGGCCGGCAAACCAACATAGACCCCGCTATCGCGCGGCAGCGAGGCAAGGTTCACGCCCACGGTCAGGGCCGATTGCAACACCGCATTGCCGAACCTTTCCAGGAAATGCGTGTTGACCCGCCCGGGGACGCCCGCCCCGCCCATGGCGTCGGTTACGGGAGAACCGATCCGAATGGCTACGCCGTCGGGTCGAATAAGGCGGTTCCAGGTCACTAGTACCCGGCGCAATCCTGGCCCCGTTTCGGCCTTGAATTCACCAATCAGCCGACTGCCGCGCGGGATCAGCACGCGGGTTCCGTCAAAGCTGCGAACATCCTGCGCCGTGATCGCCCGCGCCAGGCCGGGGCGATCGGAATCAAGCGGCGTTTCCAGCGTTGCCGCGATGATTGCCCCTTGCGGAATGATCGAGCCGCGGTTGCGGATGATCGTGGCCCGAACCGCATCATCGCCGGAATCGCCAACGCCAGCATTCGCGCCATTTACCGGGGCGCCGACGCCAGCGGTCGTGTCGACAACGAGGGCAGGTTCATTACCCCGCGCGCGCCGGAACATGACCGGACCTGCGTTTTCGGGGGGGCGGCCCATGCGGATCGTTCGAGGCGCAGCAGTTTGCGGCGCAACCGGCGCGGACGCGCTGGCGGCGGCCTGCGGCATCTGGGCCGGCAATGGATCCGGCGGCGGGATGACAAGGTCTGGCACCGGCGCCGGCGGTCCACTGACCTGGCTTGGTTTGGATGCCGCAAAATCACCCAGCATCTCGCGACGATGGGAATCCAGGTAAAGGAACAGCCCCGCCCCCAGCAGCAGGGAAAGGCCGATGATCAGCGGCAGCGGGACGGCATCCCGCGGCAACTCGATCTGGGGGGCTAGATCATCCGGCATTTCAGTCATGGCCAGGCCCGCTCACTCTGATGGCGGAGGCGCGGGCCTTGCCTTGGATGAAGACCAGTCGACGCGGCACCCCTTCGAGCACGAACACGCCGTCACGCATCAGGCCATTGACCAGCGCCAGGCTTCCTTGGGCATCCTCTTGGTAGATCGCTGGCAAGGCTGCATCTTCGGCCCAGCGTAGCGAAGTGAACTGGCCATCATCGGCAATGCTTTCGGGCCACAGAGAGCGCTCACCCTTCAGCTCATAGCGGGCGGACTTTTCAATGGTCGCCTTTTCGGGTCCGGCAGGCGTGGCTGGGTAAACAAAGTTCAGCACATAGGGCTGGATGCGCGCCGCGCCGCTGCTTTCGGACAGCGTGAAGGCATAGCTGCGCTGGTCGGTAATCACGGTCAGGTTGGTCGGCAAGGCGCCCGAGGCAGGCTTAACGACCAAGGCATCGGCCCGCCGACTGACCTGGGCCTGCCAGCTGCCAGGATCGCCCAGCGTGACCATTTCGATCCGCTCATCTGGCGAAAACCGGATTGTCACAGCATAGCCTTCAGCCAGACGCAGAGCTACGACCTCGTCCGGATCGTAGGCGACCGACTGAATGCGGGGGTCAGCCAGCCCCGGGGTCGGTACGACCTCGGCAGCGAGCGGAGCCGAAAGCAGGCCAACCGCAACCAAGATGGGCACAGGGCGCATCAATTGCCGCCTGCCCGCCGCACGGTGGCACTGACAGCGCTGGTAGCACTGGGCGCGACGAGCGGTGCAGGTAATGGCAGGGCCTGTGGCGCCAGTTCCTGATCCCGACGATATTCAATGACCTGAAAGCCCAGTGGATTGGCCAGGCGGTCTTCCAGCGACAGCGGCTCGCCCGAATAGCGGAACCGGATTTGCGCGACATAGCGCCCAGTGGCGACTGCCGTCTGTCCCTGATCGCGCCGCTCGGCACTGAAGCGCACCTGCACGCTGTCCGGACCTGAAGGCGTGACGCTCTCGATCGTGGTGTTAACGAGCGCCGAGCGCGGGTAAACGTTGAGCGGGCTCAAGGCGTTCGACATCGGCATCAGGGCCAGATAGTCGCGCCGCGCCTCCCCCCCGGACCATAGCGCAACTTTCTTGTATTGCTGCGCCAGGCTGTTGATGTCGAAACTCTCCCGCGCGATCACGTACTGCGCCAGCATCGAATGGGTCAGCGCGGTATTGGGTTTGACCGTCGCAGGATGCGTGCCTTCAAGGACCTGCACAAAGCCGGTCGTTCGGTCGACCATCACGGTATAGGGAACCACCGTCTTGATCGGCGCCAGCGCGATCAGCGCCAGCGCCTCGAGCGCGGCAATAGCCGTAGCGATCGAAGCGATGATCCAGGCCGTCCGGCGCGACTTTGCGGCATCCGCCAAGCGATCTGCCCCCCAGCTGCGGGCTTCAACGTAATAGGCCTCGCGATCTTCGGCCGGTTCGATCTGGTCTTTGTTCTTGGTCATCTCAGGTCATCCCGCCGCTGCGCCGTTGTCGATTGGCGAAACGTTCGGCGCCGCCCGGCCTGGCCGAGCGGCACGTTGGCGAATTGCTGTTGCTGTGCGGAGCCCCCGTCTGCCGGATGTGGCATCACCGACCGTCTAGGTGGAGGGGCGAAGGTTGCCGGCCGCTCTTCGCGCAGGCCATTCGAAGCCACGGCCATCGCGATCTGCCGCGCACGCGGAATCGACAGCTCGTTCGGGCGGGGCTGGGTGGCCCACGGCGCCGCTCCAGCCGCCTTGTCTTGCAGTAGGCCGGATAACCTTCCACGCGGCCAGACCAGGCCCAGGCCAATGCACGCGCCTGCAGCGAGCAGGGCCAAGACCGCAATGCCGAAAACCAGGGTCGTGGCGGCAATCTGCTGGGGCAGCGCGCCGACAGGTTGTGCGGCCTTGAGCAAGGTCTGAAGCGCGATGACCTGGGGTTCCAGAATGGCCAACTGCAAGGCCAATGCCGCCGGCACAGCCAAGGCCGCAAACAGAGTGCCGACCATCGCCCGCAACCATCCCACGAACAGACCACGTGTGCCTTCGAACAACAGGCAGGCAACCAGCAGCGGCCCGATCGCCAACAGGAACCCCATCACCATCCGAACGCCGACAAATCCGGCCAGGGCCGAGACAACGAGTGTTCCCGTTGCGGTACTGGCGCTGGACAGCGCCGCCTCGTTCAGGATCGGCGCGGCCGGGCTGCTTGGCTGGGCCTGCACCATAGCCGCTGGCGCTGGCGCTGGCGCGGGTGTGTTGCTGATCATGGCGGCCAAGGCGGCATTTACACCATCAACCCGCGCAGCAAGCGTATCGGAGCCTCCCGCGCCCAGGCCCGATGCGCGCAGCAGACCGGCGGTTGCCGCCTCGGGCGTCTTGGTGGCAACGTCATAGACCAGCACGCGCCAGGCCGGCCACTGGGTGCTGAGCGCCAGCACCAACCCGATCTTGAGCGCGGCGAACATGCCTTCCCGCACAGTCAATTCGCCGCCTAGCAGCAGGCGATAGCCGATCAGCGCCACGTAAATGGTCAGCAGGCCGGTCAGCGCCAGACCGAAGCCGGTTCCAGGACCGAGCGCGCGAAATGCCTCTTCGCCCAGACCAAGGGTGCGACAATCGACCCAAGCCAGGACATTGCTGACATAGGGGCCCAGCGGATCAAACGGCGCGCAGGCTGGCATCACGCAACCTTCAGCAGTTCGGGCAGCCAAGCCGACGGATCATCGCCGGTTCGCGCGCGGATTTCATCAAACAGCCGGACAGTCGTTTCCCGTCCTGACAGGATAGTGAGGACCTCGCTTGCGCCAGACAGGTCGAGCCTGATCACCACGCTTTCAGTGCCGTGTTTGACCAGGAAGCAATGCGCCGTGTCCGGCAGGCTGCGGATCAGTTCATATTCGTGATCGGTCAGCCCGAAGCCGGTAACGTAATCCGCCCGCGCCGCCTTCGGATTGGCGGTAAAGATCTGGGTCGCCGCCTGTTCGACGATTGCCGAGCTGATCCGGCTGTCCAGCGCATCCGTGGCGTTCTGGGTGACAAAGCCGACGATGCCATTGCGCTTGCGGACAGTCTTTTCCCAATCGCGGATGCGCGTGACGAACACGTCGTCATCCAGCGCCTTCCAGCCTTCATCGACAACTATGATCGAGGGCGTCCCATCCAGACCCTGATCGATCCGGTGAAACATGTACATCATCGCCGGTGTCCGCAGGACCGGATCATCCAGGAGCCGGGTCATGTCAAAGCCGACCGTGTCGCGGGAAAGGTCAACCGCATCATCGGCGTTGTCAAACAGCCAGGCGTGCTCGCCCTTGCCCCACCAGGGTCGCATCCGGGCATAGAGGTCTTTGGCATGCGGCCTGTCACTGCCACGCAGCAACTCGACAAACGCGGAAAGCCGGCGCAGCGCCGGGGGCGAAGCCATCACGGCATCGACCGCCTCCTTGATCTGGGCCGTGTCCTCGGTGGTGGGCGCTGCCCCGCCGCTGCCAGCCAGCTGGGCGATCCATTCCATCAGAAACCGGCGATTTTCGGGCGTATCCGGCAATTGCAGCGGGTTCATCCGGCTAGGAACACCCGGTCGCAGGATGTCGTACACCCCGCCGATCGACCGGATAAACAGTTCGGCGCCACGGTCCTTGTCGAAAAACACAATCCGGGGGGAGAAGCGGCGGGCCTGAGCCAGCAGAAAATTGACAATCACCGTCTTGCCCGAACCAGAGGGGCCGATTGCCGTGAAATTGCCCAGGTCCCCGTGGTGGAAGTTGAAGTGATAGGGCCCAGCCGCGGTGGTTTCGAAAGTCGTGACCGCCTGTCCCCAGTGGTTGCCAAGTGCCTTGCCCGCCGGGAAATTGTGCCAGCTGGCAAGGCTGGCGAAATTGGCCGAACCGATCAGCACCCGCCGGGCGATAAAGCCGAAGTTACCCGGGAACTGCGCCCAGAATGCGGCTTCAAGGCCGATATCCTCACGCACGGTAACCATGCCGAGATCGGTCAGCGCCGATTGCACCTCGGCCACGCCATTATCGACCGCAGCCTGGCTTTCACCGCGGACCATCACGGTGAGGTGATGCTCCCCAAAGGCGGACCGCCCCGCCGCAACCTCATCCTTGGCCTGGGCCAGTTCGGAACGAAGGCTCAGCGCCTCGTCATCGGCCGCGCGCATCCGGCGCAGCGCAAGGTTCATCCGCCCAAGGCTGGCCTGGCGGTCAACAAAAGCGAAGCTTTGCGTCACCACCATCTCCGCCGGGATCCGAAGCAGCTCATCAAGCATTCCCGGGGTGGTCTGGCCGGGGTAGTCCTTGGCTGAGACAATCGCGGCCAAGCTCCGCGGGGCCTCGGCCGTCGGCCCCAGCTCTATCGTATCGGCACCAAAGCTAACCCGACGGTGCGGCAGCACTTCGCCCGCATCCCCATAGGGCAAGCGAACCGGGGCAAGATCGGCGTTGTACAGCAGCGCCAACAGCTCGAGCGGCTCCGAACAGGGGCCATGCGGGGTGTCGTAGACGCTCAGAACTGCCGGGCGGTAGACGGCCAGCGCCGCCAACAGCTGATCACCGGCGGCTTCGAGTGCCCGCGCCTCACCAAGCATCCAGGCGTCCTGCTCATCGCGGCGCGCGCCTTGGCCAAGCCAGCGTGCAAGCCGACTGCCCAACCCGACTCCACCCCGGAGCGGACGGCGGATCAGCGTGACGAACAGCTCGTTGGAATAGAGCGCTTTGGCAGAGAGCCGTGCCTGCCACATCCTATCGAGATCGGAACTGAAGGCATCCGGGAAGCTGCCGCCAGACGCCACATCAACGCGGCGGCGAACGATGTGATGATAGACCGCATAACGCGATGACCCAATCGCCCGCAGCATGGCATCGCGCAGGCTCTTGCGGTAGTTGATCTCGTCCGTCTCAGCAGTCTCGAACAGCAACCCCTGCATGCGGATCGCCAGCATCAGCGTGCCATCGCGCAGCCGGATCACCCGATCATTGACGTGATGGGCATAGGGCAGCCGCGATCCCGCGCTTTGTTCGCGTGCGAAGTCCGGTTTCGCCTGCTTCACGCGCGATAGGAATTGCATCGCCAGAACCGGTAATTGGGGATCCGCGGGCAGCGGGATATGCGGGTCAGCCACAAGTCAAAGAAGCGCGGCTCGCGCAGGCAGGCCAGCCAGCCGATGGCATGCACGATCGCGGCAAACAGGATGACCCAGGCCGACTTGGTGATCAGAAAGAACTCGGTCGAGACCACCCCGTTGATCACGCAGTAGCTATAGGTGACCCCGGCAAACATCTGCGGCCGGGTCAGGCCGACGAACAGCGGATCGCGCGCCAGACCATGGTCCACGCCGCAACGCCCCTTAGAACCCGGCAGCCGCGGACTGGATACCGGCAACAATACTGGCTGCGCCAAACAGGATGAAGCAGCCGAGGATCACGGTCGCGCCATAGCGCCAGTTCATTCTGCCAGTGAGCATCATCAGCCCGACCACAGCGACGGCGATCACGGCCACAACTGTGGCAACGGTCCCCAGCAACGTGCCCTGGATCCAATTGATTGCGCCGACGATCGGGCCTGAACCGGCCGGATCGGCATAACCCGACTGCGCCATTGCCGGTGATGCCGAAATGGCAGCGGCAACCAGGCCAAGCCGAGTCAGCAGATCTCTCTTCATCACGCCCCCCATCTGATCAGCATGGTCTATTTGGGGCATAGAGCCCGCGCAATACAAATCTTCGTAGCGCGGCAACAGATCAAGTATATGCAATCAGCGGCTGCATAACTCGCGCGATCAACAGCCGGTCAGTTCATAAAAATACGTATTTTTATTTATTTTATGGGATGGCCCAGTAGCGAAGACATAACGATCCGGTCGGACCAGAACTGCCGGCGCGCCATGGCGATCAAGCCATTGGCCAAGCTCACGCGAAAAGGGCTGCAAAAGCTCGCCAGCCAGGTCGTCGCGCTCAATTAGCCAGTGCCCGAGGCCCAAGACATCATCCAGCCGCGTGCCATCCGGGGCGATGGCCTGCGGAAAGTAGCTTCCGGCCGCAGGGCTGCCTTTCAGGATCAGCCCGGCCGAGATCGGTGGATAGACCGGCGGTCCATCGGGCAGCTTGCCAAGCGCGCGGGCCAGTTTGAACTTCATGTCGCGCAACCAGGCACCCAAGCGGCTGGTGATGCAGACGGTCTTGCCCATCATGATCGCCATGGCGATCGTCGCGCGCAGGTTGGGTTCGCGTTCAGGCTGGTAACTGTCGAGCAAAGCATCATCCGCCCCGCCGCGGATCACGGCCGCCAATTTCCAGGCCAGGTTCGCCGCATCGCGCAGGCCCGAACACATGCCCTGACCGGCAAAGGGCGGCGTCTGGTGCGCGGCATCACCGGCGAGCAGGACCCGCCCCTTGCGCCACTGCGCCGCAATACGCGCGCGGAAGGTATAGACCGCCTTGCGTTC
>JACCDK011774782.1_pt1 | contig 10420 bp, 8 predicted proteins | sample 7445871 | NCBI WGS metagenome assembly JACCDK01 (sample SAMN15323436, study PRJNA562643) | freshwater metagenome | isolation source: river surface water | place: USA:Blue River Watershed | collected 2017-08-15
CTTTGCAGCAGGAGCTGCAACAGCAGTCTTCTTGCGGCGCTTTGGAGCAGCCTTCTTTGCAGCAGCTGGCTTTGCAGCAGCCTTCTTACGCTTTGGAGCAGCTTTCTTAGCAGCAGCCATGTTTTGTTCTCCTAAATGGAAGGGTTCGGATCCGTCACCCAAACCTGTTTCGTGGATAAGTGTGACTGATATTGAAAAAAAATGCCACTACATAGTGGCAAAAAAGAGAGTGCGTGTCGTTAATTATTTTTTTCTTTTTTTCGTGCTGTTGCGAAAAATTTGCAGAATTTTTATTGCAACTGCCAATAGATTTCTACTCGATCACCGAAAAATGACCACTAATTTTCGAGATTTTTCCTATTTTCCCGCTCCTGCACCGCATATTTATTGGTTTGCGCGTCATATTTGCGAAATTGGGGCATCAGAAGAGCCAAAATGGCGACCACTAGTACGCAAATGATGCCTCCCGATGTTACTGAGAAGGAAAGTGAGGTAGCAGCCGCCATGGAAGCTGCACGCATCTGGCCTGCAAGAGGTCCGATTGAGTAGGAGAGCAATTCGATTCCCGCTAATCGACCTCGGAGATTGTCAGGGATTGTCTGATTCCAGATAACTTGCCTAAAGAGTGCGCTGACCTGATCGGATGCTCCCGCAAATGCCAGGCAGAGTAAGACAAGAATCAGTGACTGGGTAAGTCCGGAGAGGGCAATAGCGACTCCCCAGCCAATCGCTGCCCAGATGATCGCTCGTCCGTGGAATCGATAGCTCTTTGTCCACCCGCTGGTCAATGTGATAACGACAGCCCCAACAATTCCGGCAGAGTAGAAGAGCCCCAGAGCCCAATCGGCTTCGAGTTGGCTAGCCCAAAATGGGTAGAGGGCAACGGGCATTGCAAAGAACATCGCAGCAAGGTCTATGACATAGGTTGCCAATAAATCTTGTCGGGAGAATGCATAGCGCACACCCTCAATTAACGCTGCCAGAGTTGGTTTATCTGACTCTTTTGTTGGCGGGATTCTTCGCACTCGGGCGAGGAAAACTAGTGAAATTAAATAGGTAGCGATATCAAAGATATATCCGACGCTAATTGAAAATGTTGAGAAGATGATTCCACCAAGAGTGGGACCGATGATGAATCCAAATTGCCAACGAAGTGTCAGAAGATTGCTAGCGCTAGGAAGGTCCTCGTGAGAGACCAGGCGGGGCAGAATTGCATTCATCGATGGACGTTGCAGGCCATCAACAACAGCAAATAGCCCGGCGGCAATATAGATAGCAAGGACAGAGGGCTCTGCAAGTAAGGAGTTGCCGAGAAGGAAGGCGACGAGAATGAGGGCGCCTGCTTCGGTAGCCCAGATCATCTTCTTTCGATCGACTCTATCGGCTAGGACTCCGCCGTAAAGGCCGAAGATCACAAGCGGTGTGATCTCAATGATTCCGAGAAGACCGACGGCAAGGTAGGAGTCGGTGAGCTCTTTGAGTTGGAAGGGGAGTGCAACGTAGGTGATCATTGAGCCGAGATATGAGATCAAGCCAGCAGCCCACAGGTTGCGAAAATCTGGATACTTGCGCAGAGGTGAGAGATCTATTGCATACTTCGAGAGCTTGGCCATCAGGTCAAATGATGACTAGAAGGAGCGAATCGGACGCAGGGTGTCAGCGCCGGACTTGCCATTGCTCCACGAGTTTCCATTACCGAAATCTTGCTCATAGACATTTGTTGCAGAGACTTCAGATGAGCTCCAATAGGAAGTACTTGTAAAGCCTCCAACAGTTGCTTTGCGCAGGTAGAGCTGGTTGAGCTCATCCTTGGAAGGCACGTACCAATCGGTGCGACCTCCACCGTTATAGGCGCGAGCGCGGGTAATGACCTTATTGGCGGTGTTGTTTTGAGCAACTGCTGCCAATGTATTTCGATAACCCCAGCCAATAGCTGTAGCTGTTGCTGTATCTCCGCCACTAGAGCCTACAGATTGAGTCGTATTTCCTGACCACGAGATTGAGATTGCCGAATCATTGCCACCGCTCCAATTGGCAGGGGCTGCTTCGAGGTAGTAACAGCTATCTGAGCGGGTCGGGCCACAAGCAAAGGCAGATACAGATTTGTAGAAGACAATTCCTCCACCAGGTCCTGTATCTCCGACATTACAGATTCCCCCCGTTGCACAGGTGCTGAGCGAGCTCTCCACGGTAAATTTAAAGACAGAGGAGGAGATCACTGCAGGAGAAGTGAGGGTCACAATCAATGTCGTTGAAGTAGTGCCATATCCCGTCGCAGAGATCGTGCCACTATTGCTACTAAATGAACTACCGCTATCGGCAATTACAACTGTGCCCAGAGAGGCGGTGCTGGTATCTCCATAAAAGTTGATATTCAGGGCCTTATTGGCGCAACCATTTGAGGTGCTATCCAGAGAGCTGATTTCTAAAGATGAGAGCTTAAAGTTTCCATCCGAGTTGGAGAAGCTTGATCCAGGCTTGATGGTGAAACTTCCATCGCAGGCTGACGTGGCAAGAATGCCCTGGCCAAATTCTGTAGCTCCAGATGAGGTCAAGGTGATGTTTCCAGCAAAGGTGGTATTTGTGAAGATGGCGGCAGCCACGAGTGAGAGCACGACACCAAAGAGGACGTTTCTCTTACTGCCCGCCTCAGGAGAATCCTTGATTTCAATGGGGTCATCGGAGTAATGATCGTAATTACTCATTACCAACCCCCTGACTTTTAAGTCCGGATGGACTGTGGGTAGAGCCTACTTGAGAGAGGGATTAGTGAAAAGTCTGGTCCTGTGAGGGAAAGGCTCCGCTTCGTACCTCTGCGGCAAATTCAGTGGTCGCATCCAGCAGCTCTTTACGAAGGTTGCGATAGGCCTTAGCTAACTTCGGTGGCTTTGCCGTCAATCCAGCCATATCCGTCCAGACAAGCACCTGGGCATCGGTCACATTTCCCGCACCGATTCCAATTGTAGGAATTGCAAGTGCTGCAGTGATTTGAGCAGCAAGTGCTTCAGGAACAAGTTCAAGAACAATGGCAAAGGCGCCTGCTTCTTGTAGTGCGAGCGCCGCTGCGACCATGACATCTCCATCGCTGCGACCCTGCACCCGATATCCGCCTAATTGATGCAATGACTGCGGTGTGAGGCCTAGGTGGCCCATCACAGGAATGCCTGAAGTCGTTAACTTTTCCACTGTTGCAATATGGGCACCCTCAAGTTTTACAGCCATAGCACCTGCCTCTTTAAAGAAGCGAGTTGAAGTGGCTAGTGCCTGCTCGGGTGATGATTCATAGGATCCAAAGGGGAGATCTGCCACCACCATTGCGCGAGATGATGCGCGAACAACGGCGCGAGTAAGAGGAATCAATTCATCGACTGTGACGGGAATGGTGTTTTCTTCTCCGAGAAAATTATTGCCAGCGCTATCGCCAACGAGCAAGACAGGAATTCCCGCCTCATCAAAGATGGAGGCGGTCATCTGCTCATAGGAAGTCAGCATTGCCCACTTCTCACCACGCTCTTTTGCTGCCGAGAGATCTTTAATGGTGATGCGACGGTGCATAGCTCCGCCATAAAGGGTGGTCTGACTCATAGCTACTTCCTTCCCTCGAAGCCACATTGGGTCCCCGGGTTCAGTAGATAACGATACTCCCGTACTCTTGAACTATGAAGCTGCGGGTCGCAATGGCTCAGATCAACCCCACCGTGGGAGATCTGACTGGCAATGCCGCCCTTGTTCTGGCCCACGCTCAGGCTGCTGCCGATAACGGTGCACACATTGTTCTCTTTCCTGAGATGGTCCTCACCGGCTATCCCGTTGAAGACCTCGCTCTTCGCCTATCGTTCCAAGAGGCAAGTCGTAAATCAATTTCCGTCCTTGCGCAAGAGTTGCCCCCTCATATCGTCAGCATTGTTGGTTATCTCGATTGCGTAGATGGTGCACCACAGAACCGCGTTGCAGTGATTACAGATGGCAAGGTTACGGCTACATATACAAAGTGCCACCTTCCTAATTACGGAGTATTTGATGAGTACCGCAACTTTGTTCCAGGGGATCAAACTCTTGTAGTTCGTATTCACGGAGTCGATGTGGGAATTCTTATCTGCGAAGATCTCTGGATCGACGGTGGAATCTCCTCTCAATTGGCTGCTCGCACCCCAGGTCTTGTCCTTGTCCCCAATGGATCTCCATATGAGCGCAATAAAGATGACCTTCGACTTGCACTTGTTCAAAAGCGTGCCCGCGAATTTAACGCACCTTTGATCTACGTCAATATGACAGGCGGCCAAGATGACCTTGTCTTCGATGGAGACAGCATTGCAGTGGCAGCATCCGGTGCAGTCATTGCCCGTGCTCCGCAATTTGAAGATGGAATGGCATTGATTGATCTCGATGTTGAAGGTGCCACAAGCACTCCAGATTTAGTGATCTCCTCAGAGCCAGCAATCCTTGATCGAGTCCTGACTCCTGGTATTGCACATCGCCTTGGCGATGAAGAAGAGGTATGGAACGCCATTGTTGTTGGCCTTCGTGACTATGTTTCAAAGAATGGTTTTGAGAAGGTCTTGATTGGCCTTTCAGGTGGAATCGACTCAGCCCTAGTTGCAGCACTTGCCGTTGATGCCCTTGGCGCAGATAAAGTCCATGGCGTTGCAATGCCAAGTAAATATTCATCTCAACACTCGATTGAAGATGCCCAGGCCCTTGCTGCCAATACAGGTCTGGGTCTTCGCACAGTTCGCATTGAATCCATGGTTGATGCCTATATGCGTGAAATCAAATTGACGGGATTAGCTGAAGAGAACTTGCAAGCGCGCGTTCGTGGAACAACCTTGATGGCGATCTCTAATCAAGAGAACATGTTGGTCCTTGCAACAGGCAATAAGTCAGAGCTCGCCTGCGGCTACTCCACTCTCTATGGAGATGCTGTCGGTGGCTATGCTCCGATTAAAGATATTTATAAAGTCGATGTCTGGGCGCTCTCGCGCTGGCGCAACGCTGTGGCTATCGCAGCTGGTGATGTTCCACCAATCCCACAGCGTTCGATCGATAAAGAGCCAAGTGCTGAGCTTCGCCCAGATCAGAAAGACTCTGACTCATTGCCTGAGTACGAAATTCTCGATGAAGTCCTGCGCAACTATGTTGATGAAGACCACGGACATGATGCCCTCGTTGCAATGGGCTTTGAAGATGCCCTAGTCAAGCGCGTCATTGCCATGGTTGATAGGGCTGAATACAAGCGCCGCCAGTATCCGCCTGGAACCAAGGTCTCTAAGCGAGCATTCGGTAAGGATCGCCGCCTGCCTATGACTTCTCGTTGGCGCGAGCTGTAATTTTGTAACACAGGCGTAATCTCAGCCTGAGAGCATCTGACTATGTCTTCAGATCAGATGAGCAAGCAGCAGGAGTTCGTTCTTCGCACTATTGAAGAGCGCGATATTCGTTTTATCCGACTCTGGTTTACCGATGTTCTCGGCACTTTGAAATCTGTTGCTATTGCACCTGCAGAACTCAATGGCGCATTTGAAGAGGGAATTGGTTTCGATGGATCTGCAATCGAAGGCTTTGCTCGCCAATTTGAATCAGATATGTTGGCAAAGCCAGATCCTGCAACATTCTCGATCTTGCCATGGCGCACAGAAGCCCCAGGTGCTGCACGCATGTTCTGCGATATCACTTTGCCTAATGGTGAGCCATCACCTACTGATCCTCGCAACGTTCTTCGCCGTACTTTGGCAAAGGCTGCGCAGATGGGTTACACCTGTTACACACACCCAGAGATTGAATTCTTCCTCTTTAAGTCACAACCTGAGAAAGGCGTAGCACCTGTTCCTGTCGATCAAGGCGGCTACTTCGATCACACGCCAGCTGTCGTAGGACATGACTTCCGTCGGCAGGCTATTACTTTGCTAGAAGCGATGGGAATCTCAGTTGAATTTAGCCATCATGAAGGAGCCCCTGGCCAGCAAGAGATCGATCTTCGTTATGCAGATGCGCTCAGTACAGCAGATAACATCATGACTTTCCGCCATGTTATTAAAGAGGTCGCTCTTGAACAGGGCTTCTTTGCATCATTTATGCCAAAGCCCTTTACGGATCACCCAGGTTCAGGAATGCACACACACGTCTCACTCTTTAAAGGTGAAGAGAATGCTTTCTATGATTCAAAGGCAGAGCTGAATCTCTCTGAGACAGGCCGCCAATTTGTTGCAGGTATTTTGAAACATGCATCTGAGATCACAGCAGTGACAAATCAATGGGTCAATTCTTATAAGCGCCTTCAAGGCGGGGGAGAGGCGCCTGCTCTCATTAACTGGGGCCACAATGATCGCGGCGCCCTTGTGCGCATTCCTATGTATAAGCCGAATAAAGAGAACTCAACCCGCATTGAGTTTCGTTCACCAGATTCTGCTTGTAATCCGTATCTGGCATATGCGGTGATGATTGCAGCTGGACTCAAGGGCATTCAGGAGAAGTATGTTCTTGAGCCATCTAATGATTCTGCAATCTTGCCGGCAAATCTCAATGAGGCAATCACCGTTATGGAAAAGAGCGATCTAGTGCGCGAGACACTGGGTGAGCATGTATTTGAATATGTATTGCGCAATAAGCGAGCTGAGTGGTTGGAGTATCGCCGGCAGGTGAGCCAGTTCGAGCTCGATCGTTATTTGCCAGTGCTCTAATTGCTTGGTCGGTTCTTAGAAATCCTTTAAGATGTTTCCATGTTCCTGACCAAGGTACGTTTAGTTCGACCGATAGTTTCTATTCTCTTTTTATCACTACTTGCTGTTCCGATGAATAAAGCAGAAGCTTCAGATTTGTATTCATTTTCTTCCATCAGGTTCACCCCTTGTGGGGCAACCGGCCAAAATGGTCCAACACTTACGCAATGTGCGACAAATACATATTCTGCGCAAAGTTGGACTGCCAACACCTCCTTTTTCAATGTTGTTTCTGGAATTCAATATTGGACTGTTCCTGCAACTGGAAGTTATGTGATTACCGCAGCTGGAGCCCAAGGTGGAGCAAACGGCGGACTTGGCGCGGTTGAAACCGCTACTTTCTCTTTGACTCAAGGTGATGTGATTCGAATTTTAGTTGGCCAGAGAGGCGCTGGCACCTTTACCGGCTCTGGTGGAGGTGGATCTTTTGTTGTCGCATCTCCTTACAACACCAACGCTTCAATCTTGGTAATCGCAGGTGGAGGTGGTGGCTATTACGCGGGAGCTTGCGCTGTAAACGCAGGAGGCCAAACCACTAACAGTCCAACTGGCGGAACTGCGACCGCAGCTTCAGGTGGAGGCGGTGGCGGTTCTACAACTGTTGGGGGCGGCGCAGGATTTACCAATGGTCAAGCCGTTGGTGCATCCACCTATGGTGGAGGCGGTGCGGGATTTGGTGGAAATGGCGGCCGCTATGCGACAAATACAATCGCAAGTGGACTCTCATTTATTAATGGCGGAAAAGGCGGAGATGGTTCCGGCTCATTTGTAGGCGGCTTTGGTGGCGGTGGCGGAATCGGTGATCGTGGTGGCGGAGGTGGCGGATACAGCGGTGGAAACTCAGAGAACACCAGATGTGCCATCGGCGGTGGATCTTATGTTTCAGGAACAAATGTCTCTGCGGCAGGCAATGCAAATTCCGGAGACGGCTATGTCTTCATCTCATACAACCCACCCATAGCAACTACAACTGGACTTCGATTTACAAATGGAGGAAATTCAGCTGTTTACCGCACCCAGATTCAGCTTCGTGCAGATGTTTCAGTTGATGGACGGGTCACCTTCTTACAAAATGGCAAGAACATCCCTTCATGCATCAAGGTTCAATCTGTCTCACTTGTTGCTACTTGCAATTGGAGGGCTTCAAGTCGTGGCAGCCTTCTCTTGACCGCAAGGTTAACTCCAGGAAGCGGATATCTCCCATCGACATCATCGACCTTCAATGTTCTTGTCTCAAGGCGTTTGATTTCTCGTTAGCTAACTTGGGTCGAGATAAGGTCACTTCATGGCACGTTTCTTAATCACTAATAGCAAAGTTCGTCTTGAGCTCTCACTGCTTGAAGTACTTGGTGCATTTCACGCATCTCCTGAGATCAAACTTGATCAAGTTGAATCGGTTGAAGTTGTCGAAAATCCTTGGACGGGTGATCTGCTCAAAGGTGTGCGCGCACCTGGTACCGGGATTCCGTTCGTCCTCCTTTTAGGCACGATGCGTTATGCCAAGGGTAAGGACTTCTGTGTCTTCTATCGCCGCAAACCAACTGCTGTGATTACCTTAAAGAGTGGCCCCTTTAAGCGTTGGATTGTTCGACTTTCAGATATGACTCAAGTTGATACGTTGAAAGCGGCGCTACCTCCCGTAACATCTTCTCCATGAGCAAAGATGTCACAACAGGAAATCTCCGTAACTACAACCTGATCGCAGGCGTGCTGCACTTAGTCCAAATGGCAGCTGTCCTCGTTCTCTCCAATGATTTTTGGCTTCCAGTAGTCACGCGCTATATGTCAGATGCGCCAGGAACAGGAAAGTTCGCAGAGCCTCTGCTACTCCTCGAGGCTCCTATCGGTGACTTGGTCGCACTCTTCCTTGGACTCTCTGCCTTCTTCCACTTCCTCGTAGCATCACCTAAATTCTTTGGCCGCTACTCAACGGGACTTACTGAACAGCGCAATTACTTCCGCTGGGTTGAGTACTCAATCAGCTCATCTGTCATGATTTTGCTTATTGCGATGATTACAGGTGTCTCTGATGTAGCAGCGCTCATCGCACTCTTTGGCGTTAACGCATCAATGATTTTATTTGGCTGGCTTCAAGAGAAGTATGAGACTCCAGGAAACGGTGGATGGCTTCCCTTTATCTTTGGTTGCATCGCAGGAATCGTTCCTTGGCTCGCAATTGTCTTCTATGTCTTTAGTATTGGCGGACCATCTGATACTTCAGCACCGGTCTTCGTTTATGCAATTGTTCTTTCACTCTTCCTGCTCTTTAACGTATTTGCTATCGTGCAGTGGCTTCAATATAAGAAGGTCGGCAAGTGGTCTGACTACCTGCGTGGAGAGAAGACATACATCACGCTCTCCCTCGTTGCGAAGTCAGCCCTTGCGTGGCAGATCTTTGGCTCCACTCTCGCTGCTTAATATTTGAGATTTCAATCTCGCCCCTTGGCTTAAGAGATATGCCAAGGTAGGCTTATCTCACTATGAAGCTCCGCGGACTCCTACTTATCCGCCGTAGCGAGGCCTAATCACCGGTCTCCTCGCTGCGGAGTTCGGTCTTGCCGGTATCAATTCGGCCGACAAATATTAGGAGCAGTCAATGAACTTCCCACAGCAAGTCCCTTCCAAGATGCCTGTGCATCGCTACTCATCATTTATTCCTGTTGAGCTTGCAGACCGCACATGGCCAGATAAGAAAATTACACGCGCACCACAATGGTCCTCTGTTGATCTTCGTGATGGAAACCAAGCACTCATCGATCCGATGGATACCCCACGCAAGCTTGCAATGTTTAAGTTGCTCGTTGCGATGGGTTACAAAGAGATTGAGGTGGGATTCCCATCTGCCTCACAGACAGATTTTGATTTTGTTCGCAAAATTATTGATGAGAAATTGATTCCAGATGATGTCATCATCCAGGTGTTGACCCAAGCACGCGAACCACTAATCCGTCGCACCTATGAAGCTATCGCCGGCTCTAAGCAGGCAATTATCCACCTCTATAACTCGACATCAACCCTGCAGCGTCGCGTTGTCTTTGGTCTCGATAAAGAGGGCATCAAGAAGATTGCAACCGATGGAGCTCAGCTTTGTTTGGATTTGATGGCAACTGTTCCTGAGACAAAGATTTCTTTTGAATATTCACCAGAGTCCTACACAGGCACTGAACTTGAATTTGCAGTTGAGGTCTGTAACGCTGTCAACGAAATTTGGAAGCCAACGCCGCAATGGAAGACAATCATGAATCTTCCTGCAACAGTTGAGATGGCAACGCCGAATGTGTATGCAGATTCAATTGAGTGGATGTGCCGCAATCTCAACAACCGTGATTCAATCATTGTCTCATTGCACCCACATAATGATCGTGGAACGGGAGTTGCAGCTGCAGAGCTTGGATATTTAGCTGGCGCAGATCGAATTGAGGGAACTCTCTTTGGAAATGGTGAGCGCACCGGAAATGTCTGCCTTGTCACTCTCGGCATGAACCTTGTTGCACATGGCGTTGATCCTCATATTGATTTCAGCGATATTGATGAAATTCGCCGCACCGTTGAGTATGCAAACCAACTTAAAGTTCCTGAGCGCCATCCATACGGCGGAGACCTTGTCTTCACAGCATTCTCTGGCTCACACCAGGATGCAATCAAGAAGGGTTTTGATCATCTCGAGCGCGATGCAAAGGCTGCCGGTGTTGAAGTCGATCAGC
>JACCDK011701305.1_pt1 | contig 10419 bp, 14 predicted proteins | sample 7445871 | NCBI WGS metagenome assembly JACCDK01 (sample SAMN15323436, study PRJNA562643) | freshwater metagenome | isolation source: river surface water | place: USA:Blue River Watershed | collected 2017-08-15
AACCTTGTTTGGGGATCAGGCGACACTCCATTAAAAGAGGTTTTAACCTTGTTAAAGAAGAATAAATACAAATTCCCAGCTACTATTGAATTGGAATACGAAGTTCCTGCAGGTTCTACTCCGGTAGAAGAAGTGAAGAAATGTGTAGCTTTTGCTAAGAACATATTAGCCTAAATAATATTTAGCCTAAAAAATGAGGGCCGCTCACAAAAATGAGCGGCCTTTCTTTTTATTTGTAAGCATCAATCGTTTCGATACTTCCATCTGGACGGTACTTCAACTCCGTCACCTTGATGTTTCTTAGATGCGTCTTACCTGATATCTCAACATCATGGTAATACAGATACCACTTCCCATTCTGCTCCACAATGGAGTGGTGATTCGTCCATCCTTTCACCGGCTTAAGAATGACACCTTGGTAGGTAAATGGTCCATAAGGACTCGATCCTGTCGCATAAGCAATGTTATGCGTATCCCCTGTCGAATAGGAGAAATAGTATTTCCCTTGGTATTGATGCACAAAAGCTGCTTCGAAAAAGCGACGATCATGATCTTCTGACAACAAGATCTTTCCATTCGCATCCAAAATCTGCACATTGCGTGGAGCCTCTGCCATCTGCTTCATATTTGCATCCAAACGAGCAACCTTTGCCATCAAAGCAGGTTGACCATTCGCCGGCTGAGATTCATCCGTAGCTGAGTAATTTCCTGACTTCCAGCGCTGCAATTGTCCACCCCAAATTCCTCCGAAATACAAATAATACGAGCCATCCTTATCTTTAAATACACAAGGGTCAATACTAAATGAGCCCTTCATGTATTCCTTCTCTGCTTTGAAAGGGCCCTCTGGCTTAGCAGATGAGGCAACCCCTATTCTGAAAACACCTTCCTTATCCTTCGCAGGGAAATATAAATAATAGGTGCCCTTAGATTCAGCTGCATCTGGCGCCCAAAGCATCTTCGAAGCCCAGGCCACATCTTCTAATTTTAACGCAACCCCGTGGTCTACTACTGGACTTGCCGGCGTCTTTTGAGTTAAAACATGGTAATCGCGCATCGCAAAATGACTTCCTAAATCATCTTCCTTTACCCCTGCATCGATGTCATGTGAGGGATAAATATAAATTTGACCTTGAAAAACGTGGGCTGATGGATCCGCCGTGAACATGTGAGAAACCAAAGGTTTCGACTGACCCAGCGCTGTAAAACTTAGGAGACTGAATGCAAGTATTTTTTTCATAGTAAATCGTTTATGTTTAAAGGTCTGAATTGTTTATTTTTACTTTTATGAAACCGATCGAAACTGCCTTATTATCTTATGGAATGTCAGGACGTGTTTTTCACGCCCCCTTCATTCAATTACATCCTGGATTCAATTTAGTAGGATCCTGGGAACGCTCCAAGAAAAACATCGAGAATGCCTATCCTGGAACGTCCTCTTACGATTCGATGGAAGCCGTTCTTGCAGATCCTGCGATCGAGTTAGTCATCGTTAATACGCCCATTTATTCGCATTTCGAATACGCTACCGCAGCTTTAAAGGCTGGAAAACATATTGTGGTGGAGAAAGCCTTTACTTGTAACGCCTCTGAAGCAGAACAATTAGTCGCTTTAGCTAAAGAGGTAAACAAACAGATTTTTGTCTACCAAAACCGCCGATGGGATTCCGATTTCTTAACACTTAAAAAGGTGCTTTCAGATGGCGTTTTAGGCGATATCGTCGAAGCAGAATTCCATTTTGACCGCTATAATCCACTGATGTCACCTAAAAGACACAAAGAGGATGCAGGTCCCGGCGCTGGAATCGTGACCGATTTAGGTCCGCATTTAATTGATCAGGCTTTGCATTTATTTGGCAAGCCTACACATGTTTTTGCGGATTTACGCAAAACCCGTCCAGGAACAGAAGTGATCGACCTTTTCGAGATTTTATTATACTATCCAGCCTTGCGCGTTCGCTTGAAAAGTGGTTATTATTTCAAAGAACCTATCCCTGCTTTCCAATTACATGGAACAAAAGGGAGCTTCATCAAAACCCGTTCAGATCGCCAAGAAGTCGATTTAGACAAAGGCCATGTGCCGATGGGCGAAAACTGGGGAGTAGATGCCGTTAGCGAATATGGCCTTCTACATGTAGACGGAGGCAGCCCAGAACGCGTTCCATCTGAAAAAGGAAATTACATGGCATTTTACGAGAATGTGTATCAAACTTTGCGCTCCGGTGCGACACCTGCCGTGCCAGGAGAAGATGGAATTGCCAGTATGCGCGTGATTGATGCTGCCTATGAGAGTTTAGAGAAACAAGCCGTTATCAGCTACTAGAATGGAATTATTCAAGCAATTTGAGCCAGAATTAAGCAAAAAAATTCAACAAGTGGGCGTCATCCGTAAATTCAAAACGGATGATTATTTGATGAAGACGGGACAATCGATTCGCTCTGCCGTTTTGGTAACGAAAGGAATCATCAAAGTTTTCAGAGAAGACGAAGAAGGCAACGAAGTTTTCATGTACAACCTGCATCCTGGTGAAGCTTGTGCCATTTCCATGACCTGTGCGGCAAGACAGCTATCGTCTCAGATTATGGCCAAAGCCCTAGTCGACACCGAAGTGATCGCCATACCAGCTGAATTAATGGACGAATGGGGCGCAAAATACAAATCTTGGTACCAATTTGTGCTAGAAACCTACCGATCTCGTTTCGAAGAATTACTAGACACCTTGGATCAAATCGCGTTTAGAAATCTAGACGAGCGCTTGCTTTGGTACTTAAAACAACACCAAAAAAGCCTTAAAACGAACATCCTGAAGGCCTCCTTCACAGATATCGCTCAGGAACTTAACTCCTCCAGAGAGGTTATTTCACGTTTAATGAAGAAATTAGCGGAGAAAGGGTTCATCAAAATCAATAAGAATCAGATTGAGATTGTGGATTTGCACATGTGATAAATATCACGAAAAAGGCGAAATAATAAGGTGAATTTTACCTCACCAAACTAGTAATAACAAATGGAAATTATAGGCTATTTCGCATCCTTACTCATCGGAGTCTCTTTGGGACTTATTGGTGGCGGCGGATCCATCTTAACTGTACCAGTTCTCGTTTATCTTTTCGGTGTAAATCCAGTATTAGCAACCGCCTATTCTTTGTTTGTTGTGGGAGCAAGCTCATTAGTAGGTGCCATTCCAAAATACAGACAAGGATTAATCAACCTAAAAACAGCCGTTATTTTTGGAATCCCCTCCATTGCGGCAGTTTATGCGACTCGAAAATTTATTGTACCCTTAATTCCAACAGAGGTTTTCAGCCTAGACAATTTCATCGTTACAAAATCCATCTTAATGATGGTTTTATTTGGCATTCTAATGGTAGCAGCATCCATTTCCATGATTAGAGGAAAATGCGAACAATGTGAGAAGGAAAAATTAGGTACTCATGTACCAGAACAACAAGTTTTCAATTATCCATTGATTCTGATAGAAGGTGCCATTGTAGGAACCCTAACAGGCTTAGTAGGTGCAGGTGGAGGTTTTCTAATAATACCAGCCTTAGTTATGCTATCTAAATTGTCCATGAAGCAGGCGGTAGGTACATCCCTTTTAATTATTGCAGCTAAATCGCTAATCGGTTTCACCGGTGACTTAGGACATCAAATTATTGACTGGAACCTACTATTGACCGTAACAGGTTTAGCGATTGTAGGGATCTTCTTTGGGGATATCTTAAGTAAAAAAGTAGACGGAGACAAACTAAAAGTAGGTTTTGGCTGGTTTGTTTTAGTGATGGGAATCTATATTCTTGTTCAACAATTAGCCTTCCCTATTAAATAAAAATCAACATGAAAGTAGAACAAATTTACACAGGATGTTTAGCACAGGGTGCTTATTACGTTGAAAGCAACGGTGAGGCAGCAATTATTGATCCTCTTCGCGAGGTTCAGCCATACATTGAAAAAGCAGAACGCAATGGCGCTAAAATAAAGTATGTTTTTGAAACACACTTCCATGCTGACTTTGTTTCAGGACATATTGATTTATCTGCCAAAACAGGAGCTCCTATCGTTTACGGACCCAATGCAGCTTGTGAATTCGAATGTATTTCTGCCAAAGATGGACAAGAGTTCCATTTAGGAAATGTGACTATCCGTGTCATTCATACACCGGGACACACGATGGAATCTACTTGCTTTTTATTAATCGATGAGACAGGTAAAGAAACCAGCTTATTCTCAGGTGACACATTGTTCATTGGTGATGTAGGACGTCCTGATTTAGCCCAAAAAGTAAAAGCTGATCTTACCGAAGACATGTTAGCCGGCTACCTTTTCGATTCATTAAGAAACAAGATTATGCCGTTAGCTGACGATATTATTGTCTATCCGGCACATGGTGCAGGATCAGCTTGCGGTAAAAACATGAGTAAAGAGACAACGGATACCTTAGGTAATCAAAAGAAAACGAACTACGCTTTGAACCCCGCTCTTACGAAAGAGGAATTCAAAAAGGAGGTTTTAACTGGCTTGGTAGCACCTCCTGCCTATTTTCCCCTCAATGTTTTGATGAACATTCAAGGATATGATTCCATCGATAAGGTATTAGAAAGAGGCCAACACGCACTTTCACCGGAGGGATTTGAAGCGGCAGCAAATGAAACTGGGGCCTTGATTTTAGATACACGTGATCCACAAACCTTCGCCGCTGGCTTTGTTCCTAATTCAATTAACATTGGAATTGATGGTTCTTTTGCCCCTTGGGTAGGTGCCATGATTCCTGATATCAAGCAAGAAATCTTGTTAGTGACAGACGAAGGCAGAGAGGAAGAAGTAATTACTCGTTTAGCACGCGTAGGTTATGATTTTACCGTTGGTTATTTGAAAGGTGGCATTACAGCTTGGAAAGCGGCTAACAAGGAACTAGATACCATCACTTCGATTAGTCCAATAGAAATGTTAGCTCGTTTCAAGGCCGGAGAAGGTGAAATAATCGACGTGCGTAAAAATTCAGAATACGCAAGCGAGCATATTGTAGAAGCAGAAAATGCCCCTTTGGACTTCATCAACGATAGTATGTTAAAAATCAACAAGAACAAGACTTACTTCGTACACTGTGCAGGAGGTTATCGTTCTATGATTTTTATTTCTACTTTAAGAGCTCGTGGATACGATAATTTAATCGATGTAAAAGGTGGTTTTAAGGAGATAAAAGAATCAGAGAAATTCGCCCTAACAGAGTATATTTGCCCGACAAGCTTATTATAGAGCATAAAGAATAAAGCACAAAGAATAAAGTAGATTAGAGAGGAGATATAGGTAAATGGTAAATAATTTCGCTCGACTTTCGACTCTCGACTAGTGACTAGTGACTAGTGACTCCCGACTGGTGACTGACTGTCCACTGAAAACTGACAACTGAATACTAATATGAATATAACTTCCCCCTGGCCCTGGTATGTAGCAGGCGCACTTATTGGCCTCATCGTCCCTGCCCTATTAATTTTAGGCAATAAACATTTTGGCATATCTTCTAACCTACGCCATATCTGTGCAGCCTGTATTCCAAGTAATATCCCATTTTTCAAATACGATTGGAAAAAGGAATCTTGGAATCTTTTCTTTATTGGCGGAATCTTCATTGGAGGGTTTATTGCAACTCAATTCTTGAATTCGGATGCACCTATCATAATTCACCCTGATTTAGCGAAAGAATTAGCGGCTTATGGAATCACAGACCTTTCGGGTATGGTGCCGGTACAACTTTTTGAAATACATGATTTGTTTACGATTCGTGGATTTGTCATGATGGTGGGTGGTGGATTCCTAGTTGGATTTGGAACTCGCTATGCAGGAGGATGTACTTCTGGACATGCCATAATGGGCCTAAGCAACCTCCAATGGCCTTCGTTAGTTGCCACTATCTGCTTTATGGTGGGCGGATTCGTGATGGCTAATTTTGTTTTACCTTACATTTTATCCCTTTAATCTGATGAAATCGCAACAAAAAGAAACTGATTTTGAAGTACGTTCATTAGACACTATGTGTTTGAATGAATCGAATCTGAACCATCCTTGGTGGTATAATTTTAAATATTTAGCTGTCGGAATTGTATTTGGTGTGGTGTTTGTGAAAGCAGAAATCATTTCCTGGTTCCGCATTCAAGAAATGTTCCGTCTCCAAAGTTTCCACATGTATGGCGTCATTGGTACAGCAGTTGTTGTAGGAGCCATTTCTGTTTTCTTGATTAAAAAATTCAAGATCAAAACCATACACGGGGAAGAAATAACATTTTCTGACAAGACTTTTAATAAAGGCCAAATCTACGGAGGCTTACTTTTCGGCTTTGGTTGGGCCATCACTGGAGCCTGCCCTGGACCACTTTTTGCACAATTAGGCACCGGAGTTTGGTCAATTTCTGTTGTTATTCTAAGCGCTTTGGCAGGCACTTGGGTGTATGGCAAGTTTAGAGATAAATTGCCGCATTAGGAGATTATAGAGTAGAGAGTAGAGAGAAGGATATCAATTTATTGGTATCCTTTTTTATTTAGCTTGTTTACCAAGTAAGTGATTGGTTGAAAAATAAATTGGATTTAAGTTGCGGGTGCGTTGCAGTGTAAGTCGAAAATAGTAATAACTTTGTAATTACATTAATCGATAAAATTATGGAAGCGGCAATCATTAAAATTGGAAATTCGAAGGGGCTCAGGTTAAGCAAATCTATTTTGGAACAATATAACATCAATGATAAAGTGGAGCTTATTTTAGAAAAAGATCGAATTATCATCCTACCGATGGAATCTCCAAGAAAGAATTGGGATATCGCTTTCAGTCAAATGCATGCAGACAACGCGGATCAATTACTTATTGATGACGTATTTGATAATGAAAACATGGAGGAATGGAACTAAACCAATACTACATCGTCTTAGTCAATCTCGATCCTACGATTGGAAGTGAAATCAAAAAAACGAGACCCTGCGTCATCATTTCTCCAAATGAAATGAATAGGCATCTACAGACCATTGTCCTCGCACCGATGACTACGAATACGAAGAATTACCCTACTCGAGTAACTGTAGAATTAAATTCGATGAAGGGAATGATCGTTTTAGATCAAATTAGGACAGTGGACAAAAGCCGAATTTTAAAAACAATCGGCCAGTTAAATTCAACACAAATCGCGACTTGCAAAGCTATAATCAGAGAAACCTATGTGGATTAACAACTACTTATGATTCTCAACCCATTCCTTAATCGGCTTATAGGGACCATATTTATGCTGCTCTTCTGAGAATGGATCTACATATGGTCCAAATGGATGATCAAATGGCTTCTTCGCAATTTTAGGCCAGTCTTTTGACAAATCCTTCGAAGGGCGAGGCATTGAATTGACATAAGCAGCTACATCCCAAGCCTCTTCATCACTTAATTGTGGCTTTTCGTAGGTGGACCCTAAAGGCATATTGTATTTTACAAAACCCGCAAAATTCGACATTCGGTAGAGACCCGCACCGTTATTATAACTATGATCACCCCAAAGCGGCGGATATGTATAATACTTGCCTCCTTCTGCTAATACTCCTCCTCCATCAGCCTGGTGACAAGACTGGCATTTAGCGAGATAAACTTCAGCTCCTTTCGCTGGATCAATCGCTCTTTTTAATACTTTCAACTTAAAAATACCTGAACCTTTAGGTGATTTTCCTTTCGCTACATCAGATCCTAACCATTTAATATAGGCTAAAATTGCGCGCATTTCACGACCCGTTGAATCTAATGCCTTACCATTTAAACTCCTTTCAAAGCAGTCGTTTACACGTTTAACTTGATTTTCGATTGTGCCAGAACGTGCCCTAAATTTTGGATAAGTGGATTGGACGGCAAAATAGTTATTTCCCCAAGGTTGAGTACCTGCGTTTAAATGGCAGTTTTGGCAATTCATACCATTCGAAATAGGCTTCACGGAGCCTTTTGGGCCGAAATAGGCTGATGTATGTGCAATCAACTCGCGACCATATACGACTAATTCCTTTTCTTCTGGTGCTAAATACATCATTCGCCAATCCGATGGAGCAGTCCAAAGATGGGTGAAATTAGAATCTGGGATAGCATAAACAGAGGTTGAATCCGACGGCGCCCCTTCAAAATGAGAATATATTCGATAACCCAAAAGGCCGAAAAGGACAAAAAGGAGTAAGAACAAAAAAGTGAAAAGAAATGAAACGTTATTTTTCAAAACTGTCAGAAATCAAACTCAATATTTCAAATAAGCCCAACCTGCTTCCTGCTTCAAAACCACCTCAGCAACTCCAGAAGGAACTGTTCCTGCCTGTTGTAGAATTGTAGCGCGATCAATCTTACGTTCTCTAATCGTATTTTCACATGCTTTAAATAAAACCCCAGCAGCAGCTAATTCAGCAATCTTAGCCTTTTGGGTAGTTTTACCATCCACCAAAATACTAATGCCTGCACCATGAGCGACTAATTCAACTTGGGTGTTAGAACCTAATGCAGCCTGTAGATTTGATATATTCTTCAATGCCCCATGCCAAACCAGGGTATCAGACGTGTTCAATTGAACAACCACTTTATGAGATTGAGCGATAGCCGATACAGAGGTAATTGCTAAAATAAGTGTACTTACTAATATCTTTTTCATAGTTTTTCATTTAATTAATACACAATGATAACTGAAAAATACCAATAGCCTAGAGACATTTGTCACGAATAAGCCTATGTCAACAGATTATTTTTGTTTAAATAAACACAAAACAAGATGTTAACATTATTAAAGAATTTATTGGGCTTTGGACCTAAAGTAGACCTCAACGAATTAAGGGATGCAGGTGCTGTAATTATAGACGTTCGCACACCAGCGGAATACAAAGACGGACACGTAAAAGGATCTATCAACTTTCCTTTACAAACTTTGGGGAACAATTTGAACAAATTAAAGAAAGATCAGGTTATAATTACTTGCTGCCGTTCTGGAGGCCGGAGTGGAATGGCTAAACGCATGTTAAAGGCAAATGGATTCGAACAGGTGCACAATGGTGGGGCTTGGACGAATTTGAGATAAGAGAGAGGAGAGCGTAGAGTATAGATTATAGATTATAGATAAGAGAGCATTGAGTTGGAATCGCCTGCGGCGATGAATTCATGAAATGTTTATAATTTGTAAGCCTAAATTTTTTCTAGCGACTAGCGACTAGCGACTAGCGACTAGCGACTAGCGACTAGCGACTAGCGACTAGCGACTAGCGACTAGCGACTAGCGACTGACTACTGACTACTAGATACTAACGACCATGAGCAAATTCGCCGAATTATTAAAATCGCCAGAACCTATTTTAGTTGATTTTTCAGCTGAATGGTGTGGCCCTTGCAAGCAATTAAAGCCTATTTTAGAGCAATTGAAAGCAAAAATAGGAAACTCCGCAAAGATCATTAAGATCGATGTCGATAAGAATCGTACTTTAGCAGATAAATTCCAAATTCGCTCCGTACCCACAATGATTCTATTTAAAGATGGTAAGTCGGTTTGGCGCCAATCAGGAGTTATCCCTGCAAGTACACTTGAGGGTATCATTAAACAGCATTCAAAATGAAAAAAGTACTTTATGCTATTATTTTAGCCGGCCTATTATTCTCTTGTGGAACAAATGAAAAACAGCAAGAAACGGAATCAAATCCTACTACGGCTACAGCCTCAGCTGGTTTAACCGAAGCAAGTTTTGGTGAAAAAATCAAAGGTAAACCAATGGTCATCATTGACTATAATGCCACCTGGTGTGGTCCATGCAAGCAATTGAGCCCTATTTTAAAGGATTGGGTAAAAGCACAAAATGGTAAAGTAGAACTCATCGAGATCGATGTAGATGAAAACCAAGAACTAGCGAAATCTAAGAAAATCGAAGCAATTCCATACCTTGAAATGTACAAGAATGGGGTGAAGACTTGGTCGAGTGTGGGTTTGATTGGGAAAGAGGAATTAGATAAGTCACTGCGCTAGTCAGTAGTCAGTAGTCAGTGGTCAGTAGTCAGTCCGAAGGAAATTTAAAATCGGAAAGAACACAATTTGGAAAATGCACCTGCTTTAACAAGTCATCCTCGACTTCACCACTCCTGCTGACAATAGCGTCAAGCACCCAATCACCAAGATGCTGACGTTAAATTCAAAATAGTCAGCTAGAATTCCTGTCAAAACAGCTCCAATGGCATAGCCTAAATCACGCCAAAAGCGAAATATTCCTAGACTTGCTGCTCTGTCGTTTGGGTGGGTATTTTCAGCAATAGACGCTAAAAAGGTAGGATAGACTAGGGCTGTTCCCAATCCTAGAGCAAATGATAAGGTCACAAAGGCTAAAAATGAATCGACGTAGAGCAAACTCAAAATAGCCAATCCCTGAAACAGCATGCCGATAAAG
>JACCDK012108312.1_pt1 | contig 10417 bp, 8 predicted proteins | sample 7445871 | NCBI WGS metagenome assembly JACCDK01 (sample SAMN15323436, study PRJNA562643) | freshwater metagenome | isolation source: river surface water | place: USA:Blue River Watershed | collected 2017-08-15
ATTGACGTACGTCTGTCCAGTTTTTGGTACCAGAAATCGGACAAACAATCTCATGTGCAACAATGATGTCTTTTAATGCACTTAGGTTATCAGCTTTTAAAGCTTCATCAAGTTCATTTTGTAATTGTTCAGCTTTTTGTGTTTTGCCATCTTTTTCATAGCGGGCAATTTTATCTTCTATCAGATTATCAGCACGATATCTCTTTTTAGAATCTTTATTGTCAATCATGGGGTCATTAAAGCCATCAACGTGACCTGATGCCTTCCAGATTTTAGGGTGCATGAAAATTGCTGAGTCAATACCCACTATATTCTCATGCATTTGTACCATTGATTTCCACCAATAGGTTTTTATATTGTTCTTAAGCTCAGCGCCTAATTGACCATAATCGTATACAGCACTTAGTCCGTCGTAAATTTCACTCGATTGAAATACAAAACCGTATTCCTTTGAGTGAGAGACTACATTCTTAAAAAGATCATCTTTATTCATCATTTGGCAAAGATAATTAAAGGGCGCGAAAGGGCAAGTTTCAATTAATTTTCTAAATTCGCTACTGAATAAATTCAATTAAAACTATAGAAGTGTCGGTAATTGTAGAAAACATAACGAAGATATATGGCTCACAAAAGGCAGTCGACAATGTGTCGTTCAAAGCAGAGCCTGGAAAAATTCTCGGGTTTTTAGGTCCGAATGGTGCCGGAAAATCAACCACCATGAAGATTATCACTTGCTTTATACCTGCATCATCAGGTAAAGTAAGTGTTTGTGGTTTCGATACAGAAACACAATCTATGGAGGTTCGAAAGAAAATCGGGTATCTACCTGAACATAACCCATTGTATTTAGACATGTACATCAAAGAATATTTAGAGTTCATAGCTGGTGTACATAAAATTGAAAATGTAAAGTCTCGAATTGCGGAGATGATAAAGATGACCGGATTAGAGAGGGAGCAGCATAAAAAAATCGGACAGTTGTCTAAAGGATATAGACAGAGAGTCGGATTAGCGCAAGCAATGTTACATAACCCAGAGGTATTGATTTTAGATGAGCCAACATCAGGCCTAGACCCCAATCAATTAACAGAAATAAGAAAATTGATTCGTGAGATTGGTAAGCAAAAAACTGTAATACTTTCTACGCATATTATGCAAGAGGTAGAAGCAATTTGTGATCAAGTAGTCATTATTAATAAAGGTAAAATTGTGGCTAACGATGATACGAAGAACTTACAATCACACTCATTAGGTGAGTATGTGTTTAGAGTAGAGTTCAATCAATCGATAGAAAAAAATAAGTTAGAATCTATTAAAGGAGTTAAGTCGGCACAATTTGTTAATGCTAACGTTTGGTTATTGACAACTAACAACGACGAAGAAGTTCGTGCTGCTATTTTTGAATTTGCTGTTAAAAACAATTTAGTGTTGTTAAGCATTCAGAAAGAAGAAGAAAAATTAGAAGAGGTATTTAGAAGATTAACTAATAAGAAGTAAGTATATGTGGAGTATATTAAAGAAAGAAGTATCTGGATTTTTAAGCTCGTTAATTGCTTATATTTCTATGATAGTGTTTTTATTAGTGATGGGATTATTTGTTTGGGTATTTCCAGATACTAGTATTTTAGAATATGGTTTTGCTTCATTAGATAGTTTCTTTGGAGTGGCACCCTGGATTTTTTTATTTCTAATACCAGCGATTACCATGCGATCTTTTTCTGAAGAGAATAAATCGGGCACTATAGAATTATTAGTAACAAGACCAATTACTGAATTGCAGATTATATTAGGTAAATACTTAGCCGGATTCATAATCGTATTATTTACCTTATTACCAACGCTGTTATACTATTATACAATATATCAACTAGGTGCAACTAAAGGTAATGTAGATTCAGGAGCAGTGATAGGTTCATATATTGGATTGATGTTTCTTGCTGCAAGCTTAGTGTCAATAGGCATTTTTGCTTCTTCAATTAGTGACAATCAAATTGTAGCATTTATTCTTGCAGTATTTATAAGTTTTATATGTTATGCAGGTTTTGATTCATTTAGTAAACTTGATTTGTTTGGAAGAATAGACAATACCATAGCACAAATAGGAATAAATGATCATTACCAGTCAATGAGTAGAGGAGTAGTAGATAGTAGAGATTTAATTTACTTTTTAGGCTTCATAGGTTTTTTTATTTTATTAACTAAAACTGTTTTAGAAAGTAGAAAGTGGTAATATGAAAATGATATCGAGTAATCAGAAAAAACAAGCATATAGCCAACTGGCGATTTTGATATTGATAATTATCATTATCAATTTTATTTCTACCTTTTTATTTTTCAGAGTAGATTTTACTAAAGAGAAAAGATATACTTTATCAAATGCAAGTAAAGAGTTTGTTAAAAGCTTAGATGATGTTGTATACATAAAAGTATATCTAGAGGGAGATTTTCCAGCTGGATTTAAGCGTTTGAGAAATTCTACAAAAGAAACACTTGACGATTTAAAAGCATATGCTGGTAGTAATATCGAATATGAATTTATTAATCCTTCAGCAGACCCCAATCAAGCAGTAAGAGATGAAATATTAATGCAATTATCTAAAAAGGGATTAAATGCGATTAATGTTCAGGTGCGTGATGATCAAGGCCAACGTCAACAAATAGTTGTACCTGGTGCTGTTGTTACCTATAGAGGTAGAGAAGTTGCTTTTCAATTATTACAGAGTTCCACCGTTGCAAATTCAGCTGATGAGGTCTTAAATAATTCAATTACCAATTTAGAATTTCAAATTGTAAATAACATTAAAAAAGTAAGTTCATTAAACAGGCCTAAAATTGCTTTTACGTATGGGCATGGCGAAATAGATACATTTAGAACTGCGGATGTTATTAGATCTTTAAGAGAATACTATGAAGTAGATTTTGTTAATATATCTCGATCAATACCTAAAGAATTATTTCAATACAAAGCATTAATTATTGCAAAGCCTACAAAGATTTTTACGGAAGGCGATAAGTTTAATGTTGACCAATATATTATGAATGGTGGAAGGGTATTGTGGTTAATAGATCAAACGAATGCAGACCTTGATAGTTTAGGTAAAGAGCAAATGATGATCACAAGTAGTTACGATTTAAATATAGATGATCAATTATTTAGCTATGGTGCTCGATTAAATTATGATTTAATCCAAGATGTTCAATGTGCGCCAATACCAGTAGTTACGGGTAACGTCGGATCTCAACCACAAACTGAATTATTCCCATGGTTATTCTATCCGATTTTCGTTTCAAATTCTACACATCCGGTAGCTAAAAATTTAGATGGAGTTCGCTCTGAATTCTCTGGAACTATTGATACCATAAATGTTGCAGGTATAACTAAATCGCCTTTATTGCAAAGCTCAAAATATGCTAAGATTTTAAATGCACCTATAAGAATTTCAATGCAGATGCTAGCAATAGAGCCCAATCCGACTCAGTTCAATAAACAAAATTTAATCACTGCCTTAGCATTAGAAGGTAAGTTTAAATCTGTTTATAAAAATCGATTAGTTGCACAAAACGATAGTGCAAAATTTTTAGAAGATAGTAAGCCAACAAGAATGATAGTTGTTGCCGATGGTGATATAATTAAAAATTATTATTCAGTAAAAGATAGTTCAGTTTATCCATTAGGCTTTGATAGATATTCACGTCAAAGTTTTTCTAATAAAATTTTTATTCAGAATGCGATTGATTGGTTAGCCGATGATTATAATTTGATAGAGGCAAGATCAAAAGAGGTTAAATTAAGATTGTTAGATAAAGAAAAAATAAAATCACAAAAGCTAAAATGGCAATTGTTTAATATTGTTTTCCCAATTGCTTTAATTGTAATTGTTGGTATATATTTATTCTATTATAGAAAACGTAAATACGCTAAGTAAGATGAAAAAAAATACATTATATATTCTAGTTCTGTTGGTGTTAGTGGCAGTTGCCTATTATGTATATACTACCAAAGGATCTAAAAGTAGTATAAGTAATAGGTTGAAAGATTTTGCTGTGGAAGATACTAGCAGTATTGATAAAATAATCATATCAAACAAAAACGGATCAGTTTTAAAATTGACTAAAATGAATGGTATCTGGATGGCAAATGATACCATTAAGACTAGAAAAGATATCATGCGAACTCTCCTAGAAACCATAAAAAGAGTGAGTATTAAATCGCCTGTAAACAAAGCCATGAAAGATAATGTAATGAAACAGTTGGCTACAGGTGCAGTTCAGGTTGAAATATTTGTAGACGGAGATTTAGAAAAGAAATATTTCGTAGGAGGTGCAACACAAGATGGTTTAGGTACATTTTTCTTATTAGACAATAGTGATGAGCCTATTGTAGCACACATACCAGGTTTCGATGGATATTTGACAGTTAGATACAATACAAATGCTGAGGTATGGAGAGATAGAGAAGTGTTTAGATATTACCCTCAAAACATTGACATCATCTCGATAGATTACCCTAATCTCAAAAAAGAGTCTTTCAGTTTACGTATTTCTGGTAAAGATTATATTTCCTTAACAAATGGTGCAGGAGATACTGCTACAGGTAATATAAATGGTGAATATCTTAGAAGTTACTTGATAAATTATACGGATGTTCAGTATGAAAATATCGCAAATGCTAAGAAAATTAAACTAGGCGAAGTTTTATTACCTGAAAATCTAATATGTACAATTACTGTTTTCGATAAGTCTGGAACTTCTAAAAAGGTGGAATTGTTCAGAAGGTTTTTTGACGGACAAAACTTCATTGCTAATGGCAGTGAAAATGACCTAGATCAGAATAGAATGTTTATCAGAGTCAATGGAAAAGATGTTTATAATGCCCAATACAATGCATTTTCTAAGCTTATAGTTAGATACAGTGATTTCTTTACTGTGCCTAGTAAATAAGCTAAATTAATATTATATATTTGCTACGAACTTAAAAATAATAGAAGATTAAGGGTATGAAGTTTATTGTTTCATCATCAGCATTGCTTAAGCAATTGCAAGTTATCAGCGGTGCTTTAAGTACAAATACCGTGTTACCAATTATCGAAAACTTTTTATTCGAAATTAACAATGGTAACTTAACTGTTTCGGCTACAGATTTGCAAACTACCATGACTACCTCACTAAGTGTTGAGGCGAAAGAAAATGGCAAAATTGCAGTTCCGTCGAAAATATTATTAGACACTTTAAAGACATTAGCTGACCAGCCTATCACGTTTACAATTAATGACGACAACTTCGCCATTGAAATGACAGCAGGTGATGGTAAGTATAAATTGGTAGGAGAAAACGGTGAAGATTTCCCGAAAATCCCGAAAATTGAACAAGCTGCCACTGTTATGATCTCTGCGTCTGTACTTTCAGAAGCTATTTCAAAAACAATTTTTGCAGTGAGTACCGACGAGCTTCGCCCTGCAATGACTGGTGTTTATTGCCAAATGTCAACTGAAAATTTAACATTCGTTGCAACTGATGCTCATAAATTGGTTCGTTATAGAAGAAGAGATGCTAAGGCGGATGTCGCTAGTTCCTTCATTTTACCGAAGAAGGCTTTGAACTTATTAAAGTCATCTTTGCCAACTGAAGATATTAGCATAAGCGTTGAATACAACAATACAAATGCTTCTTTCTCATTTAATAACGTTAATCTAATTTGTCGATTAATTGATGAGAAATATCCAGATTACGAAGCTGTAATACCTGTTAACAATCCGAATAAATTAACCATCGATAGATCACAAATTTTAACATGTTTAAAACGTGTTTCAATTTTCTCAAATAAAACAACTCACCAAGTGCGTTTAAAAATCACAGGTTCTGAATTGCAGATTTCTGCTGAAGACATGGATTTTTCAAATGAAGCACACGAACGTTTGGGTTGTCAATATGAAGGAGAAGATATTGAAATCGGATTTAATGCTAAGTTCTTAATTGAAATGTTGAGCAACTTAAATACTGATGAAGTAATCTTAGAAATGTCAACACCTAACAGAGCAGGTATCTTATTGCCAGTAAATACAGATAATAATGAAGATGTATTGATGTTGGTAATGCCAGTGATGTTAAACACTTATGCATAATTATAAACTCCAGTTTAATTTACAATAAAAAAGGGGTGGTTCGAATAGAACTACCCCTTTTGATTTTATGACTATTCTAGTCTGCCAATGGCTTTCCCTTTTTTATATGCATCTTCCTCTAGCTCAATTTGGGCTTTAACTGATGTCGATTGGGTTTTCTTAATAAGCTTTTTCATATTTGGTTGCCCAGCATTTACCCAAGCTGTATACCAATAGCTACCTACAGCTTTTATTGCTACTCGCATTCTACGTTCTACCATCCCATCTAATGCATCGTGGTAGGCCTTAGAATAAGCTTCAGAATAGACCTGAACATTCTTCTTGCCCTTTTGCTCGTAACTATACTTTTTTTCGGGGTCAAACTTAGCGTTAAGCTCTTTTTCGAAAAGTAATACAGAATCTAATGCAGCAAAACTACCCCTTAGAAGATTAAATGACTCTTTTAGTGGGTCATCAATATATACAGCTTTACCTACCCAATAATTGTAATCATCTGCAAATAGTTCAGGCAAACGGCTTTCCCAGAAACTATGTAAACCCTTTTGATTGGTAAACTGTCCGTCGTAATTCAAAGTAGTATGCAATGGAACACAGGCATCAGCGATATAATGCCCGATGTCAGCAGAATAAAACAAAATCGCCGCTGAATCTTTTTCTTTAAAGGCTTGAGTTAACTTTAAAAGTCTTTCTTGTATTCGCCAAGGCACTGTACCGTAGGCATTTAATGTGTCTTCAGAATACTTATTAGCTGCATCAACCCATTTCATAGGTATACTATCGAACGGATTCTTACCATATCTATCAGCATCTAAATAATGACGAGGAGCTTCTTCTTTATCAGAATATCTTCTCTTATCTGGTGCAACTGCCTGCTCGGTGATGTACTCTATATTACTTTTATAGAATGCCATCATCTCTTTAGGTAAGGTAAAAACTGCTAGTCTGTTGATTCTTTTATGGGCAAAAAAGCCCCATGAGTAGACAAAATAAACACTGATGCTTATTAAAAACCCGGTTAAAATGATATATTTGCGCATAATTAAGGGTAAATATAAGTTATTTTCTTCTTTTTGAAATTTAGCTTTGGAAATTAGAAAACAGCCCGTATATTTGCAGTCCTTTTGAAATTGAAAATATAAGCAATGGCAAATCATAAATCAGCAATTAAAAGAATTAGAGCGAACGCCGCTAAAAGATTGAGAAATAGATATCAAGCTAAAACAACTCGTAATGCTATCAAGATATTACGTAGTTCTGAAAGCAAATCTGAAGCATCTGAATTATTGAAGAAAGTTTCTTCAATGTTAGATCGTTTAGCTAAGAAAAACGTAATTCACAAAAACAAAGCGGCTAACAACAAGTCGAAATTGACAAAATTTGTGAATACTCTTAAGTAATTCTTTCTTAAGATTACAGATTATTTAAAAAAATACTGATAAATAATCCTGCATCTATGCGATGCGGGATTTTTTATTTTAAGCTTATCTTGAACAAAATTTGTAAAGATGAGTGTGTATGATAATAAGACGGTTGCCATTAGATTCTGGGCAGAAGAAGATCAACCGCGTGAAAAATTAATTACCAAAGGCCGACATGTATTAAGCGATTCTGAACTGTTGGCTATAATAATCGGTACAGGCACCAAAGACCAATCGGCCATAGCCATTGCTCAAAAGCTACTTAACAGTGTAGATAATAATCTCTTTTCACTAGCTAAATTAAGTATCAATGAACTTCAAAAAGTCAAAGGTATAGGTGAGGCAAAAGCTGTGAATATAGTAGCGGCGATGGAACTCGGACGACGACGTCGAGAAAATATCCCTTTAGAATTACCCAAAATACTTAGCAGTATAGATGTTTATGCTCAACTAGAATATCTATTTAGAGATTTAGAGTACGAAGAGTTTTGGGTACTGTATTTAAATAGGTCTAATAGAATACTTTCAAAAAAGTGTTTAAGTAAAGGAGGCATTAGCGGTACTGTTGCAGATCTTCGAATGATTATGAAAGAAGCCATTGAAACATTGGCTAGCGGATTGGTCTTGTCGCATAATCACCCTTCAGGTAATTTAGTTCCAAGCAAAGAAGACATCGCATTAACCCAAAAATGTAAAGAAGCTTGTTTGATGCTTGATATGAAATTATTAGATCATATTATCATTCATGAAGACAAGTATTATAGCTTTTCTGATAATGGTGTATTGTAAGCGCTGAACCATAAATTCTCATTGATATTTTATACTTTTGCCTAAATAGAATTTATCAATGAGAATTTCATACGAGTGGCTTAAAGAGTTTATTGAATTAGAAGAATCATCACAAGATATATCAGAGGCTTTGACATCTGTCGGACTAGAGGTAGAATCGTTGGAGCAGATTGAGTCGGTGAAAGGTGGCTTGGAGGGTTTGGTAATCGGACATGTTAAAGAATGTTATCAGCACCCGAATGCAGATCGTTTGAGAATTACCAAAGTTGACATTGGTGCAGAAGAGTTATTGCAAATTGTATGCGGTGCACCCAATGTTGCAGTAAATCAAAAAGTAATTGTAGCTACGGTTGGCACTACTGTACACCCCACAAATGGCGAAGCGTTCAAAATCAATAAATCGAAAATAAGATCTGAATTATCAGAAGGTATGATTTGTGCCGAAGATGAAATTGGCTTAGGCGAATCGCATGATGGTATTAAAATACTTCCGGATGATGCTCCAATTGGAAAGTCGTACAAAGAATATTATGGTTTAAAGTCAGATGTAGTTTTTGAAATCGGATTAACGCCAAACCGTGCTGATGCTGCATCGCACCTTGGTGTTGCTAGAGATCTTGCTGCGATATACAAAAGATCATTAAAGTCGAATAACTATAAAAAGCTTCCAGTACATACAAGCGGTAAAATAAAAATACAAATAGAAAACACTGAAGATTGTAAGAGATTCACTGGCATCTATTTGAAAAATGTAAAAGTAGCACCATCACCTAAATGGTTAGTTGATAGATTAAATATCATAGGTGTAAAACCTATCAATAATATTGTTGATATAACTAATTACATATGCCATGGCTTAGGTCAACCAATGCATGCATATGATGCTGATAAAATCGCTGACCAAACAATCGTTGTTAGAAGAGCAAAAGCGAATGAAAAATTATTAACGCTCGATCATGTTGAAAGAGAGTTAAAGAATTCTGAGTTAGTTATTGCAGATACAAAGCAAGTGTTAGGTATAGCGGGGGCTATAGGTGGGTTGGCTTCGGCAATTACAGAGCAAACTCAAAATGTATTTTTAGAATGCGCTTATTTTAATGCAGCATCCGTAAGAAAATCAGCTAAGTTTCAAAATATAAAAACAGATGCTTCATTCAGATTTGAAAGAGGTACAGACCCCGATATGTGTTTGATGGCAGCATCATATGCAGTAGAGTTAATGCAAGAATTAGCAGGTGTAGAACCAGAGTCGGGCATCACAGACGTTTATCCAGATCCCATCGAACCAGTAGTAATCAATTTAACAACTGAATACACACAACGATTAATTGGTAAAGCAATACCTCAAGAAACAATCAAAGAAATACTAACAAGTTTAGGTATTAAATTAATTTCTGAGGATGATCACTCTCTGACATTAAAGGTGCCATTGGCAAAAGTAGATGTGACTAGACCTTGTGATTTAGTGGAAGAGGTATTGAGAATATACGGATTGAATAATATTGAGATGCCTAAACAATTAAGGTCATCACTTTCATTTCAACCTAAGCCAGATGAAGATCGAGTGAAAGAAATTATTTCAGAATATTTAAGCTCTAATGGCTTTAATGAAATGATGTCGAATTCATTGACATCTGCAAAGAATAATGAGATTACAGGTATTGCTGATAGTGTAGAAATACTAAACCCCTTGAGTATCGAACTTCAAGTATTAAGAAGTCAAATGATAAGTTCAGGATTAGAAGCTATTGCATATAATATCAATAGAAAGAATGCAAGTTTGAATTTATATGAATGGGGTAATACCTATCATAAAACAGATAATGGCAATAATGAATTTTGGCATTTGAGTTTATTCATGACAGGAAATACACATAAAGAGCATTGGAACGTAAAACCTACTGAAAAAACATTTTTTAATTTAAAGTCAATTGTTGATCAAATTGTTCAGAGAATAGGCTTAAGCGCTTTAAAAACCCAAGTATTGTCTGAAGCATCTGTTGATGGTTTTGCATATTTAAGTGGTAAAACTGAAATAATTAAAGTATCTTCACTACATAAGTCAGTTTTAAAATCATTTGATATATC
>JACCDK010543129.1_pt1 | contig 10416 bp, 9 predicted proteins | sample 7445871 | NCBI WGS metagenome assembly JACCDK01 (sample SAMN15323436, study PRJNA562643) | freshwater metagenome | isolation source: river surface water | place: USA:Blue River Watershed | collected 2017-08-15
CGACTCCGTCCCAAAAAGGAGAGCCGCCCGCCTCATCAATCACGCCGCGCAATTCGGCAATAGTTCTGTCGGCAAAGCGTTGGCGGTGGTTACGAATGAAAAGATAACGGCTGCGGGCAATCAACATACCAAGCCCGCCTGCGCGTTCGCCAGGGTGCAGGAACAAACCGCCGACTTCCGTAGCGCCCTCGAGATCAGTCGATAGGTTGAGAATGTCTGCACGGAAGGTGCGCTCCAGTTCGCCGCTATGCTGCGTCAATGCGCCAATGCGATAGCTGTAAAATGGCCATTTCTGCCCGACATTTCCGAAAATCTGGCAGGTGCCGCGCACTTCGCCGGTTAGGGTATTTTGCAATACGAACACATAAAGATCGTCGGCAACCTCATCGCCCACGCGGTCAAATCCAGCAGCAGACCTCTCTAGCTTTGCAAACAGTGCCTTCTTGTCCGGCGGCAAGTTTGTGAAACCGCCGCCGGTGCGTTTTGCCATTTCATAAATCGGTTGCAAATCGCCCATATTCGCCGGACGAATGAGAAAAGTCATAAAGCACCTTTTTCGGATAAACGCATGATAGTCAGTGCGGACAATTGTGCGCGCTCGGTCAAGCTTTCGACGATGAGGAATTCATCCTTGCTGTGAATGTTGCCTCCGCGGACGCCCATCGTGTCGACCACTGGTACGCCGCACGCCGCAATGTTATTGCCATCGCACACACCGCCGCTGGAACGCCAGGCGATGGATAGGCCGAGATCGGCGCCACATTGTTTGACGAGGCCAAATAACTTACCTGCCTCTTCGTCAATAGGCTTAGGTGGGCGGCCAAAACTGCCATGCAGATGAGCCCGTACGTCATGTTCGCGTTCTATGTCGGCGATGATGCGATGCAAATCTGCTTCGGTTTGTGTTTCAATTTCTGGCGTACGAGGCCGAAAGTTCACACGCAATATTGCGTGATCAGGGACCACATTATTCGGGCCGCCACCGTCGATTTTAGCAGGGTTCACCGAGAGGCCGTCACGCGAAAGCCGCTTAAGTCGCAGCGCAAGGTCGGCAGCCGCCAAAACCGCATTGCGACCATCATCGGGGTTTCGGCCCGCATGTGCTGACAACCCTGAAAAAATGACGGAGAAATTACCACTCCCTCCACGTGCCCCTGCAAGCGTGCCATCGGGCAGTGCAGGTTCATAGGTCAACGCGGCCAACTTGTTTTGCGCCAGCTTTTCAATGAGTTTTGCGGAGGACGGCGAGCCGACCTCTTCATCGCTGTTGATAAGAATTTGATAGCCGGTGCGCGAAAGGCTTCCCGAGAGTTCCGCTGCACGTAATGCCGCGAGCATGACGGATATGCCGCCTTTCATGTCGGCAACACCGGGGCCATTGAGTGCTCCGTCCCCCAACCAGTGCCAATTCTGAAATTCATGGTCTGCAGGAAAAACCGTGTCCATATGGCCCGTAAACAACAATTGTGTTGGCGCGTCGGCACGCACTGTGACCAAAAGATGTTGGCCGTGCGCCACCGTTTTTATGGATCCGTCAGTTAGCACGCGGTCGACCGGTTCGGGGTCAATCAAGGTAATTTCGCCAGGAAGAACCGAAAACGCCTCTGCCAGCATTTTTGCATTCTCGGCCAAGCCATTGAGATTGCCTGAGCCGCTATTCACCGCGGACCAACTCAACACCTGGTCAAGCATCGACTGCTGTTGAATTGTTTCAAGAATCTGTCGTTCGCTGGCGGTTAGCGTATGCATGACATGGTCTTAGCTTTGGTCGCATAAAAGGACCAGCCCTAGCAGAGTGGTTTATCCAACTTCTCGGGCGAGCGCGCACCATTCGGCTATGCTTACGGTTTCAGGGCGGCAATCTTCGGCAATGCCGGTTTTATGGAGCGCTTCCAAAGCGCCAGGAACGCTTTTGAGACTTTGCCGAAGCATTTTGCGCCGCTGTCCGAAGGCCGCACCAGTTAGATTTTCCAAAACGGACATTTTTATGCCATGTGCCGCTTCCTTGGGCGTAAGATGCACTACAGCGGACATTACCTTTGGCGGCGGAGTAAAGGCTGAGCGATGGACTGGCATCGCGATGGAAGCGTTTGACCGCCATTGCGCCAATATGGCCAGGCGGCCATAAGCACCAGTGCCGGGTGCGGACACAATTCGATCGGCAACTTCACGCTGGAACATCAGCGTCAGGCTTTTCCAATTTGGTGGCCATGCCTCGCCGCCAAGCCAACCGACGGCCAATGCCGTTCCCACATTGTAGGGCAAGTTAGAAACGATGTGAAATGGCGCGCCGATCTCTGCAAAGGGATCAATTTTAAGGGCGTCACCTTCGATAACGCGCAATTGTCCTGGAAACGCCTCAGCTAGCTCGGCAAGCGCGGGTAAACATCGGTGATCGCGCTCTACGGCAACAATATGTGCGCCGGCGCGCAAAAGAGCCCGTGTGAGGCCACCGGGCCCGGGGCCCACTTCATATACATGCTCGCCGACCAAAGAGCCGGGGATGGCCGCGATACGATCAAGCAGTTTTTCATCAAAAAGGAAGTTTTGGCCAAGCGCCTTGCTGGCGGACAGTCCGTGGCGGGCAATAACATCCCTAAGTGGTGGCAGCGAAAACGTCATCAACCACCATCGGCGGCGGCAAGGCGGTGTAATGCCGCTGACTCCGCCATTTTGATTGCTGCAATCATGGAATATGGCAGTGCTTTGTTCTGGCCAGCTATATCGAAAGCGGTACCATGGTCTGGCGATGTCCGGACGACAGGCAACCCAAGGGTTATGTTGACTGCATCATGGAAATAGAGTGTTTTTAGCGGGATAAGTGCTTGATCATGATAGGCGCATAAAGCCGCGTCATATTGCGCGCGCGCCTCGGCATGAAACATCGTGTCAGCGGGCAAGGGGCCAATGATATTGAATCCTTCGCTCCGAACCTGCGCAATAGCTGGCTCAAATATTTCCAGCTCTTCACGGCCCATATTTCCCGCTTCTCCGGCATGGGGGTTGAAACCTGCCACAGCTAGTCGTGGATTTTCGATGCCAAAATTGCGCTGTAAACCCTTGGCCGTGGCGCGTAGGCGTTGGCGGATCAGCCTAGCGTCCAGCGTTGCTGCGACATCGGCCAGTGGGATATGGGTTGTCATTGGGACCACGCGTAAGTCGGGGCCGGCGAGCATCATCACTGCATTATTCTTGGCTATACCGCAGCGTTCGGCAATAAATTCCGTCTGCCCGGGGTGCGTAAACCCAACGGCGTAAAGTTGCGATTTGGAAACGGGCCCAGTGACTAAAGCTGCCGCGCTGCCTGCTCGGGCAAATCCAATTGCCATCTCCAACGCCTGATAAGCACAATGCGCGCCATCAAGATCGGGCCGGCCCGGGACAACCGATAGGCAGTTATGCAATTGAATGACGGGTAGGGCGCTCTCAAAATGCTGAAAAGTATCGGCGGGATCTTCAATGCGTACAACCGGACCATCCCAATGTGGTGCGAAACTTCCGATGTCGCCAATAGCAAAGAACGGCGCTAAGCCAATGGCGTGGCGGGCTTCCCATGCTTTTCCGATAATCTCCGGCCCAATGCCAGCCGGGTCACCGACCGAAACGGCCAGCGGCAGTTCCAGTCGCCCGAATGGCATCAGTTATATTCGATTACGGCATCGCGGCGCAAATCGCGCAGGTAGATGCGGGCACGCTTGTTCACGCGCTCCTCTTCCAATCGCGACATGATTTCGTCAAAACTCTCGGACGCGGCCTCTTGAGGTGCGTCACGACCGCATAAAACGAATACGCGAACCCCATCTTCCAAAGAGCCATAAGGCGGCGTCGATTGGCCAACCTGCAAATCAAGCATGACCTGCTGCAAGGGAGCGGGTAAGTCGCGGATCTTGATACCGTCGCGGTTAACGACATCGGCGCCTAATTTGCTGGCCATCTCGTCTGCGACACCGCATCCAGTGATTTTCTGGGTTTCTTCACTGAACCGCTTCACCAATGGCGTTACCTGTGCTTCAGATGTGCCCTTAGGGAAATTAATGGCAATTTGCTTCAAGCTTAACACCGAGTCTCGCGGATCAGATGTCGCAACCTGCCGTTTGTCGATGAGTAATAGGATAGAGATGCCGCCCGGTGACGCTACCGCTTGAATCTGATTGCTGTTCATGCCGGCGGCGGCTGTGGCCAGCGACTGAGGTAATTGCGCGAGCGACAACCAACCGAGGTCCCCGCCTACCGATGCGGTGGATGCTTCAGAAAACTGACGGGCGTAAGCTACAAAGTTCCCGCCTTGGCGTAATTGCTCGATTATTTTGCGTGCGTTTTCCTGCACGGCCGGCAATGTCTCAGGCGTCGCCGCTAGATAAATTTCGCCCAAGCGATATTCCGTCGTGCCCTTGGTTGCCTTAATGCGTTCAATGATCGCGTTCACTTCATCGTCGCTGACATTCGCAGATGGACGTACATTTCGCGAAAGCAGTCGGCTCCAAGAAAGTTCGCCTTTAATTTGACGCTTGAGTGTTGCGACCGATGCACCAATGGAAATCAAATATTTTTCGACTTCACTGGGTGGGCGGTTGAAGTTTTGTTGCGCTACACGGTCGAAATATTGGTTTACTTCGGCGTCAGTGACTTCAATTTCATTGGCGGCCGCCTCTTGGATTTGCAGCGTTTCATCGATCAAATTCGTCAAGATTTGCGCGCGAAAACGGGCGAGTTCCTCTGGCGGTAATTTGTTGTCATTTGCAGCTACGATGAGCGCAAGGCGGTGATCAATGTCGGTACCGGTGATGATTTCACCATTCACCTGGGCTGTTGCACGACGCACATTGGGGTCGTTTTTGCCGAACAATTGTTGTCCTTCGGGTATATCCAAATTGGCCGCAGGGGTACCAATATCAGAGTCCGATTGGGCAATTAGCGGTGTCAAAGCCGTAGCGGAGACGAGCACGGCAGCGAAGGACAAGCGCTTATAAAAATTCATTTATATTGATCCAATACAGTATCATTTTCGGACGGCTAGGTAGCCAATGCTTGCTGAACCGCAGATGAGTGGCCACAAACCCGTCTGAATATTAATGAATGTCGCCTTACACACCCAGATTGCGAAACGCCAGACGGAACAAGAAGCTATTGCCGCGTTGAGAATCACCAACAGGCTGATAATCGCGCCGCCACGTTAGGCTTAATGATAAGCAATCGTCATCATAGGAGACGCCAAGCCTGTGCCGAATTGGATCGAACCCGTCCGACAGGATAGTGGGGTCTTCTTTGGTATCGGTAAGGTCAAGAATGGTCGACCCAAAAACCGACCAGTAGCGCGCCACACGGACACGACCCGCGAGCCGAATTTCTTCACGATCCTTCAAGTCTTCTAAGGTGGGGCCTATGTTGCGGTTCAACTTAAGATAGCCCGTCTGCAGATAGGTTCCGCGCGAGCCGATGGTAGCGTCAATCTCGTTGCGACGAATGGCCAAACTGTCTTTATCGAGCCGGAAGCGATGCGTTAGCTTTACGATGTTTTTAAAACGAAATTCTGAACGACCGACTATGTCTGATGCTTCGTCTGACAGTCCAGTTCCATCCGGGAAGATCGAGGCGCGTTTCGACAGGCGATAGCTTTGCCCCAAATTGACATCGGCTGTAAAATTCGACTTCCGTAAGGCCCAGTCGAAGCCATAGGTTATGCGGTAGTCGTCTTCGAACCGATCATAGCCTGGAAACCGGTTCAGCGCGAAGATATTGCTATCCTCAAGATCGACAGCTCGCGAATCTTCATTTGGAATATTTAGATTGCCTATGGCTGGCGCTGCCACCACCTGAACGCGCGGCGTGAAAATTTGCGTACCACCAAAGGTCTGTCCTACAAACGGCCATTTGATATCTGCGGATGCTGCAAATATGCTGCGCGTTTGCCAGCCAGTTTCACCGCGGTAAATGGCGGTAAGCGTCCTTGCATTGTCTGCACTATTGTAGACATCGCCGCGCGCAAGCATGGTAAAAGTCATTTCTTGACCCAGACCATTAATGGTCCGCCGGTCCCATTTAGCAGAAGCAAATGCCCGTTGCGTATCTTGTCCCTCCGAACGGGCGATGGCGAGGCTGTTAGCTTGAAGCTGAACAGTTCCACCAACCAACGGAGTATCCATGCGCAAGCGGTAATCTAACTCGGGCAGCGCCATGGGCGCGAGCCCTTGCGGGTCGCCTGTACGCAAAGTCTGCACAGCCCAGCCAGCCAATGAAAAATAGCTTCTTCCGCCGATGCGCTCGGCCGAAAATGTCGAACGCAGCCGGTCGTCGCGGCTTATGTCGTAGCGCCTAAGGAATGTCCGGTCGGATGCATAGCGACCGGATGCTGAAAATGACCAATATGGGTCGAATTGAAAACGACTAGCGCCCTCCAGATATCCCCGAAAGACATTTGATCCAACGGAGGTTGTAATGTCACTTGTGCTGATGCGGTCGCTATATGTGCCATATGCTCCCAGATCGATCGCACCATATTTTCCCAATGACCTAAAATTCACGCGACCCAAAGGTGCTGCACCGGAAAATGCAGTGACTGATCCGGTTAAATCCCGACTTTGGGTAATGCGCCAATAATAAGATTGCTCGAGCTCAATGCCGTTGTTGCGCGAAAAACCGATGCTGGGGACCAAAAAGCCGCTGGCGGCCTTTGTGCCCACAGGGTGCGATAATAATGGCAACGGCACAACCGGCAATCCAAAGAGCTCAATGCGCGCGCCCTCGTAATCAACTCGCTTCTTGGCCGGGTCATAAACAACTTTAACGGCTTTTACTTCCCAGCTTGGATTTTTTGGACAGCCATCGGCGGTTTCGACCTTGCATGCGGTGTAAGCAGCATAGTTCAGCGTGTAGACACCATTTTTGCGTGTGCCGCGATTGGCGGCCAGGCGACTTTCGTCTGCCAGCACCACAAGCATATTGTTGATGACGCCGTCTTTCAGGGTGTCGGTAAGCTCGACTGTGTCGGCATAAGCGACTTCGCCTTCTGGTCAGACCGACCGTATGCTGCCTTCGGCTACAACTTGGCCAGTTAAGCGGTTCCATATAATTTTATCAGCGCGTACAGAATATCCGTCGCGATTTGCAATGACGTCGCCTTTTGCCGTTACGACTTCGGTATTCGAATCATATTCAACAACCGCCGCCGAAAACCCGATTTGATCGCTGTTCTGCTGCGTTGCTTTGGAAAATATATCGCTTTGGGCGATTGCAATGTTCGGCAACGAACCGCATCCGAGCAATATCGGCATAAGCATTACACGCGAAAGGGCGGGCCGGGAGGCGGGAATAATCATAAAAACCGATACGCCCTTTATCGTTGCTATGGTCGTGGGTCCACCCATGTTGCCATGCATGGCATTATTTGCGTTGCGACGCGGGCATATTCACGGCATCTTTTGCTTTAATTGGAACGGATAATAGGCCTATAGCATCGTCAAACATGACACCCAGCGGAAAGGCTGTTTACCTCCATGAAGATTAATTTCACTGATGCGCACCCCCAAGATGCCGACGTGCTTGCATTTATAGTTACCAAAAGCAGCTTTGCTGAATTTAAATTTCCTTTGGAAAACGCAGACATTATTCACGCGACCGCAAAGCTGGCGCGGTTTGAGGGTGCTGCCGGGCAAAACTTTCTTTTGATCAACGAACAAGGCGGCAAATTGGTGCGTATCATGCTGCTAGGCGTGGCAGAAGGTGAAGCGGCTGATTACCAGAAGGCAGGCGGAGACATTATTGCCAAGGTCCAGACATCTGGCGCAAAACACATCGCCGTTCATGGGGCTAATTTGACGGCGCAGCATGCAGCAGAGGTCGCGTATGGCGCAACGTTGCGCAACTGGCGGATGGATAAATATCGCACCAAACTGCCCGAAACGTCAAAGCCAACCGTGGAGTCGTTAACCGTTGTTGCGGCGCCTGCTGAGGCAAACGTGCATTGGACAAATTATCATGCGGTAGCGGAAGGCGTTGCCCTGACGAAGGAATTGGTCACTGAACCCGCAAACATCATTTATCCTGAAAGTTTCGTTGCGCGTTGCCAGCATTTAAAAGAGCTGGGCGTCGAAATCAGCGTGCTGGATGATAAGGATATGGCCGCGCTTGGTATGGGGGCCTTATTGGGTGTCGCGCAAGGATCACGCCGCCCCGCAAGGCTGTTGGTAATGAAGTGGGACGGCACTGGCGGCGCCCAAGAACGGCCTGTCGCTTTGGTCGGCAAAGGTGTGACCTTCGACACTGGTGGTATTTCCATTAAGCCAGCGGCAGGCATGGAAGATATGAAATGGGATATGGGCGGTGCTGGCGCGGTGGCCGGCGCCATGAAGGCATTGGCGGGACGCAAGGCCAAGGCCTATGTCGTTGGCGTATGCGGCCTTGTGGAGAACATGCCCGACGGTAATGCGCAGCGTCCCGGTGATATCGTGACGTCGATGTCAGGGCAAACAATCGAAGTGCTGAACACCGACGCCGAAGGTCGCCTCGTATTGTGTGACGCGCTGCATTGGGTGCAGGAAAAGTATAACCCGGAATATGTTGTCGATTTGGCGACGCTAACGGGCGCGATCATTGTCTCGCTTGGTAGTGAATATGCAGGATTATTCTCGAACAGTGATGAACTTGCCGATAAGCTTACCGCGGCGGGTAAAGCATCAGGCGATCCGTTGTGGCGTTTCCCCTTGTCAAAGGCTTATGATAAGATGATCGACAGCCCGATTGCCGATATGAAGAATATCGGCGGGAAAGGCGCAGGTTCCATTACCGCAGCACAATTTTTGGGCCGCTTTATCAAAGACGGCGTGAAATGGGCACATCTTGATATTGCAGGCACGGTGTGGGCCGAAAAAGCAGGGCCCGTTTGGGACAAAGGCGCAACGGGATTTGGCGTGCGTTTGCTTGATCGTTTCGTCGCCGATAATTTCGAAGGTTGATGTAGCGGCATCATGCAGGTCGATTTTTATCAACTTACCCGTGATCCTGCTGAAAAAATACTTCCGGTCATCGCTCAGCGTGTGTTGGACGATCACGGACGGTTATTGATTGTCAGTGACGACAAGGCACAATTGGACGCTATATCTTCCGCGCTTTGGACGGCAAAGGCGGACAGCTTTTTGGCGCACAGCATGGCGGGGGAGGGAGAGGATGCCCTTCAACCCATATTGCTGTCTGATAATGTCGAGGCCCTCAATGCAGCGCGCTTTGTGGTCATTGCCGATGGGAATTGGCGTCCCATTGAAAAGGACTTTGACCGCATTTTTTATCTCTTTCCGCCGAGCCACACGGACAACGCGCGCGCGGCATGGCGAAACTTAAGTGAGGGCGTGGAACGGCGTTACTGGAAACAGGACGGCGGCAAATGGGTGCAAGGCCCATAAAGCTTGCCAAAAAGGGCAGGCATCGTTAGACGCGCGGCAAATTCATCCCCTAATTATTCGGAGTTTCTCATGGCGGCTACGCGCACATTCTCGATCATTAAGCCTGATGCAACACGTCGCAACCTGACGGGTGCGGTTACCAAGATGCTTGAAGACGCTGGCTTGCGCGTTGTTGCATCAAAGCGCATTCATATGTCGCGTGAACAGGCCGAAGGCTTTTATGCCGTGCACAAAGAGCGCCCTTTTTTTGGCGAACTCGTTGAATTCATGATCAGCGGCCCTGTAGTGGTTCAAGTGCTTGAAGGCGAAAATGCTATGCAGCGCAACCGCGACATCATGGGCGCGACCAACCCAGAAAATGCCGAACCCGGCACCATTCGCAAGGAATTGGCCGAAAGCATCGAAGCCAACACCGTGCATGGCTCGGACAGTGACGAAAACGCTGCCATCGAAATCGCTTATTTCTTCAAACCTGAAGAGATTGTTGGCTAAGCCAACCTAAATATCTGATGTTCCGGCTTTCCTGATGTGATCAGGGAAGTCGGGCGTCGGTCAAAGACGAGATTGGTTGGTCACCGAAGAACCTGCCGATCCCAAGGTTCCTCGGCCGCAAATCGGCTTAAAACTCTCCAGCCACATCCATCAATTTGGTCAGCTTCCTCGGCGCCACTGCGCGCCAGCTTTTGGCGATCCAGTCGCCAATATGGTTCCAGTCCGTGTCGCCGATGTCCAACCTGATGCCAATCCAACCATCGCCGAAATAAGCGGGGCGGAAATAGCGGTCGGCATCACTTTCAATCAGCATTGCCTGTTCCTCCACGCCGCTGATTTTGACCAGTAAGGCGGTTTTGCTGTCATTGTGGTGATTGACAGACACATAAGCGAATTTCTTGCCACCAGCGATGCCGAAGCACGCCATGCCATGGGATAATTTTTCGTCAGCCTCGGGCTGGGTGAGGGCGAGGTTACGCACCTGTGCCGTCAGATTTTCCGGGTCGGTCTCGCGCGTCACAAAATCAGC
>JACCDK010961832.1_pt1 | contig 10416 bp, 8 predicted proteins | sample 7445871 | NCBI WGS metagenome assembly JACCDK01 (sample SAMN15323436, study PRJNA562643) | freshwater metagenome | isolation source: river surface water | place: USA:Blue River Watershed | collected 2017-08-15
ATAATTAAGTTCTTTGTGCTATTTTCGCGTCCCGAAAGGGTCCTGTGGCCGAGTGGCTAGGCAGAGCTCTGCAAAAGCTTCTACAGCGGTTCGAATCCGCTCGGGACCTCTTTAAAACCCCTGAAACATAATAGTATCAGGGGTTTTGTTTTTAAGGGGACAAATATGGGGACAATATTTTTGGCAATAAATTTGTGTATTGCTATTTTAGAAGATGTGAAACTTTTAAAGTAGTGTTAATACTAGTATTGGTCAATTTAGATACCTCGCGAATTGATAATCCCTTTTGTAAATATTTTATTACTTCTGGATATTTTTTTAAAGTTTTTTCTTTGTTTTCAAATGTGTTTTTAGGTCTGCCTAAAACTACTCCTTTATCTCGTAAGTTTTGAAGAGAAGCTTTTACTCTTGTTTTTAATGTGATTGTTTCCATTTTTGCTATTTCCGCCATTAAGGAAAGTATTAAACTGGTAATGTGATTCTCTTTACCATTTTCATCTAATGTATGAAGATTGAGGTTTTGTATAAACAATGAAACCTTATTCTCGGTCAAAAATTGAGTTAATTGATAAAATGATAATGGGGAGCGTGAAATTCTGCTAATTTCCCAACAACATACAATATCAGGTTTATAGTTAATTACAGAATTCTTTAATAGTGTAATGCCTTCTCTATCCTCGTTTTTCTTTGTTCCAGATATGGTTTCTCTAATCGTGTCAATGATTTCCCAATTGTTCTTTTTACATACATCAATTAGTAGGTTCTCTTGGTGCTCGTACTCTTGGATTAAAGTTGATTTTCTAATGAACAATATTACCTTTTTCATATATTGTATTTATACAAAAATAGGTATAATCTGGTGAATATCAAAATATTACATATGTTAAAAATATATCTAATTAATTATCAAAAACTTGATAATTATATTTTTAAGTAACAAATTCAAAAAGCAGCTGCAATTTGAAAATTCTTAATTAGTCTTTAATTGTAGTTCTTGCGTTACTTTCAATTCTAAGGTTTTGAACCAAATTTTTTAGTTGTACTTCACTAATTATAACCTTTATTGGTTTCCTTTTTTTGGGCTTAATTTCTGATGAATTATTATGACTCTTTCTTTCTTCTTTCATTTTACGATGTTAAGATTTGTATTTTTTCTGTTTTAATATTATTGTATTTGTTTCCAAATATTATAGGTTTTTGTTCTTTCATTTTAATAATATCTAATTTTACATCCTCACCTAGTTTTGACATAGGGATTGAATCGAAGTCTACATTAATATCTAAATTTATTGAATTAATGATTTTATCTAAATTATAAACACCCAAATATTCAAGTTTATAGTCAAATAATCGACTAATCTTTCTTAATCTATACTTTAACTGAATATTCAGTCTTGTATCAAGATTGTCTTTTTCACTGTAGAAAATAAAATGTTGATTAAAAGTTGGGTAATCTGTTATATCTTCTTGTTCTATTGAAAAGTACCTTATTCCTGAATCTATAAACAATGACCACCATTTTCTATTACTTACTGAGCTAATTGATGACAAGCCATTTATAAGAGCTCTTCCAACTTTTTTTAAAGGTTCAAGAGTGAAATTATGGTAGTTTTCTCTAAGTGGTTTTACGGAAATTGTCAATTTATAAAAGTGTTTAGAAAGAAGTGTAATATCCTCATCCATGCTAAAAAATTTTTCTATTCGTTCTATATTCTCAATTTGTCTCTTCCTTTGACAGATTGAACAATTAATGAATGTTGGACATAGAATTTCGTGATTTTCAATCATATTTTTTATTAATAAATAGTGCAAAATCTAAGAAGAGTGGTAATTTGAGGGTAGAAATTTCAGGTTTTGCACCATATTTCACGAACAGGATAGTTCTTTCCAACCAAAATGGCCTCAAAAAGCAATTTAAGTGCCCAAATTCGGCTTTTATAGAAAAGAGTGGTACTTGGAGTGCTGGGCGAGAACATCCCCTTAAAACGGCCAAAATTAACTTTAAATGTATAATATAATGAAAGCTAATGTTAGAATGGTCAGAATTCCAAATAACTATCCTGTGGAAAGAAACTTTAAATGGGAAATTGATGAAACTGGTTACATAGAAGGTGTTGTTGGTAGTTCAATTTGTGAAGTGCACAGTTCGTATTTAATTGTTGTTTTAGGAACTAAAATTGTTAGTTGTACTTTAGATGCAGTTGAGGTAATTTTAAATTAAACTATTGAATACTAGTGAGTGTTGAGTGTAATTATATTTTTTTTAAAAATTTATTACACTCAAGACTTTGATACCTATATTTTTTGATAAAAGTAGATATGGCAATTGGGGATACGGGCAGGGGGGGGGCTGACAAATTTTTATTAGTTATTTGTAAATTGAATTACAAGTGGTGGGTTATTCTCCCCATATCTTATTTATTCGAGATTGAATTTTATGTGTATAGATTTCAATTAGTTTTTTGTTTCCTTCAATTATTTGTCTTTCTCTCTCAATTCTTTCAACTATTGATTGTTGAACTTCTAAAGACGGAATTGGAACCTTTCTTTTTTCCATACCTCCTTTTGTTATATGAATCATAGCAATTCCTCTACCACCTTCTTTTTTAATTTCTTCAGTATCTTTTTCTAAAATTAGGTATAGGAATAGTTTTTTAATTATTGATTCATTTGGAAGAATTTTCCAAATGTGGTAATGAAATATTGTTTTATCTCCTTCCCAAATGCGAGGGCCAAAGGATGCCGACCAGGCGTACAATAAATCTCCTTTATTACAATACTTGTTTTCTTCAAGTTCTAAATTAGAATAATACCAATCCCTATTTGAGAAAAAATTTCCAACTCTTAAAACAGGGTATTTACCCTCACTTAAAAGTTCTTCTTGTTTATATGCTCTTCCATTTAATATCACACAAACTTCTCCTAATTCTTTCATCTCCCAACTTTGGTCTATATCAATAACAGGTTTATAATTATCTACAACTTGTTTGGCACCATCAATAATATTTTGGTATTGTTCTAATTCACGGACGATTTCCTCTTGGACTACTATTGGTGGGAGTGGGATTTCAATATTTAATATTTGTTTTGACGAGATATGTTTAACAGTTACCGCAAATGTTTCGTCTTCTATCTCTTTTAGTTTATGTTTAATATTGTAAAACACATAGTCTCGTATAGTATCTTTGTAATTAGTAATTCTACAAACTCTTTGGTTTAGTAATGCCTCATTTCCATTCCATATTCCACAATTAAACTCTCCATCCATTCCAATTAGTAAATCCCCATTCTTTACAACATATTCTCTCAATATTTCTCCATCATAAAGTGTATCAGTAAAACCCTTTTTAATATTTCTAATTCTAATTAAAGGGAATCCTTGTGATTCGTTAAACTTACTTGAATCAAATGCGAAACCTGATTGAATAGTTATTAGTTCATTTAATTTTACAAGTGGGAATGAGGAATTATTTAGGGTTATTGATTTATTGTAAATTGTTGAAGATAAATTGTAGTCATTTGATTTCAATATCAATTCTTTTGGAACATAAGTTAATTCTCCACTTTCAACTACTTTACCCTTTCTCAATCCTTCCAAATATTCAGTAATTTCCTTCGTAATTCTTGGCAAATCATTCTTCTCAATTTCTCTTCGTTGAGCACCCAAATCAAACCCATCATTATCTACTTTCCCAAAGAAAATCTTATCCGTCTTTTGTGATAGTTCCTTATCTAAAATTAGTATTGATGTTTTAACTCCACTATAAGGTTGGAATACTCCACTTGGTAATGAAATTACACCAACAAGGTATTTTTCAACCAATGATTTACGAAGAGACTTGTAAGCAGTTCCTGATTGAAATATAATTCCCTCAGGGACAACTATGCCTGAACGACCATTGGGAGTTAGATGTTCCATTATGTAATCAACAAAAAGCACTTCTGAACGATTGGACTGAATTGAAAACCTCTTATGTGGTTTAATTCCACCTTTTGGTGACATAAATGGTGGATTTGCCAAAATAACATCAAAATACTCATTCCACCTATCTTCACTTGTTAGGGAGTCATACTCATAAATCTTAGGATTACTGAAATTATGGAGATATAAATTTACCAAAGACAACCTAACCATATCAGGTGAAATATCATAACCACTGAAATTTTCAACTAACTTGTTTCGTTCATCAGGTGTAATTAAATCCCCAAGACTTTTCTTTGTATTCTTCTTTAAAATGTGTTTATATGAAGAAATCAAAAACCCTGAAGTTCCACATGCTGGGTCAAGTACTTTTTCATTCTTCTTTGGTTGTATTAAATCAACTACAAAGTCAATTATATGACGAGGAGTTCTAAATTGTCCTGCATCACCTTGACTTCCCAAAATTGATAATAAGTACTCGAATGAATCACCTAATTTTTCACTATGAGTATAATGAAATTCATTTATTGCTTTTAAGAATAGTTTAAGTGTTCCTGTATCTCGGTAGGGTAGATATGCATTTTTGAAAATATCACGGAATAATTGAGGAATGTTTGGATTCAAGTTCATTTTAACAATCCCTTCGCCATATAAAGTAATCATTTCATCTCCACCAATTCTAGGATTGAAGATATTGCCCCAACTATATTTTTCATATTCACCTGCAAAGAAAGTGGCAACACCTCCCATTTCTAAAGATTCCAAGTCCATATCATACATAAACTTGTAAATCATTGCTATAGTAATTTGTTCTACTTGTGACTTTGGGTCAGGTACTTTACCAACTAGTAAGTTTCTACAGTCATCAATCCTCTTTTTAGTTTCGTTGTCTAACATATATTGTTTGTGCCTATTAGGACACGAATTTATTTAATGGAACATAATTTTTGATATAATCGGGAACTATCTGTCTATATTCTTCAGGTAAGTTCTTGAAAAATTGTCCTGATGGATGTGTATTCAATAATCCATACTTCTTTGACTCTACAATTTCCCTCAATTCTGCATCAGTAAGATAAGATTGGAAGAAACCTTTGATTGTATCATAATCGGTTGGATTTGGCAAATACCTGTCATCAAATTTGTCAAATTCCTCCTCTAATAGTTGGCTCTTATTTTTGATGAAGGGTATTTTCCCAAATACTAATTGGATAAGTTCTTTTATGGTAATTCTTCTATCAATGTCTAATGATTTTCTCAATTTATCCAAATTGTAAAACTCATTAGGCTTATCAAATTTCTCTTTTACCAAGTAATCTTCCAATCCTTCCCAATCTTGATTTTCTACTAAATCTACAACTTTAGAATCATTTTTTGTTTGTTCTTCAAAATGACCGAAATACATTTTATCAATCTTCATCCCGCCATAACCAACTTCACTTTCTTTCAATGATACAATTGGGTCAGGTTTGATATTCAAATATTCGTCTAGAGATACAATAGGAGGTTCGCCTGATGATTTAGATTTCCCTTTTCCTTTGGGTAGGTCTAAAATTTCATCATAATTGAATTTTTCTTCAAAATATTCACAATTTCCAAAGAAGTCAAATAGTTTAAATTTTAGTTTATTTGTCTCAATGTTATCTGGTATATTATGTTTGTCAATCCATTGGTTTAGGAAATTGTGTTTCCTTGTACCTCTTCCTTTCATTTGCACAAAATCACTTGGAGAGAATACAGGTTTCATTAAACAAACATTGAGTAAGTCAGGGCAATCATATCCTGTTGTCATCATTGAACAGGTAACGCAAATTCTTGTTTTAGAAGTTATGTAAAGTTCATTAAAGTTTCCACTTCCACTTAAATTGTTATTTGTAAAGTTTGTAGTGAATCTTTGTGCATCATCAACATTTGAAGTTACTTGAATTGCAAAATCACTATTGTATTTGCCAGAGAACATCTTGTCTGCGAACTCGTTGAGTATCTGTGTAATTTTACTGGCATGTTTTTGAGAAACACAAAAAACGAGTGTTTTGCCAATTTCACCTGTAATTGGGTCTCTTAAGCAGTTGTCGAGTAAAGTTTTACAGAATATTCTATTAGTTTCGTTACTATAAAACTTTTTCTCAAAGTCTCTTACACCTAATACTTCTTCAACATCTTTTCCTTCATCATCTTGAGTTTTAAATGTATATCCTTCATCAGATAGCAACTTTGTAGTTATTTCAGTTCTTGCATCAATTACAACAGGATTTATTAAAAATCCATCTTTTACACCATCCAATAGAGAATACCTGAATGTAGGGTTCCCACTATCACAACCAAATGTGTGGTATGTGTCTAGCATCATCCTTCTTTCAAATTCACGGGGGTCATTTTGATTTAAATTTTCAATTTCGATTCGTTTTAAGTAATCCTTTGGTGTGGCGGTCAATCCTAATTTATAGCCTATAAAATACTCAAACACTGAACGAGAATTTCCACCTATACTTCTATGTGCTTCATCGCTAATAACAAAGTCAAAATCATTTGGCTGAAATACTCTTTTGTATTTGTTTTTGTGCATAAATGATTGAATTGTAGAAACTACTATTTCTGCCTTTTTCCAATCCTCTTTATTTTCCTTCCAAATAACACATGTGTAGTCATTTTTAAGGTAGTTATTAAATGCTTTTTGCGCCTGCTCTTCTAGTTCAATTCTATCAACAAGGAAAAGCACTCTTTTAGCATTTTCAGTTCTTAAAAACAGTTTGATTATACCTGCTGATGTAGCAGTTTTGCCTGTCCCTGTTGCCATTTCCCAAAGGAATCTGTCATTCCCTTCTTTAATACTTTTTTGAACAGATTTGATTGCTTTTATTTGATAATCTCGAAGAAAACATAGTTTGTTGTTGATAGTGAATGCTCCTCTAGTTTTATCATTAATATAGTCAGGGTGATTTTTATAGTGTGAGAACTGGGTTTGAACTATATAATCATAATCAATAATCTCATTAATTATAAGCTCTTTCTTTGGTTTGTATTCTTCATAACTAATAAGTGTTTCTTGTGTTGGGAATACATTTATTACTCTAGGATTGCCATTTTGAATGTCCCATAGATAATGAACATTGCCATTAGAAAGTATTATAAATCTAGCTTTAACATTAATTGCATAAGTTCGGGCTTGTTCTTTACCAACTAATGGGTCTTTATCTTCATTTTTTGCTTCAATCACAACTAATGGAAATCCTTTTTTATCAAAAAGCAGGTAGTCTATGAATCCACCATCACCATTTTTCCCATATTTGACATTAGGTTCAGTGTCAACATTCTTTTTTTGAAGTGGTGTATCAATTAGGTGCCATCCACTTTCTTCCAGTAACTTATTGATTTTCAATCTACTATATGATTCCTTAGACATAGATAGGTAGTGATTATGTCTTAAAAATAGTCTATTTTTTTACTACAATTGAATAAAATTTCAATAAGTACTATTTGTGTATCATGCTTCTTAATTTGTTTGAATTATTAAAAAATGACCATTCTTTATTTAATGTATAGATTTTTGTATTTTATGACAATTTATAAAGCCACTAAAATTATTTTTGTTCCTTATGCACCTGCAAACGAAGTAATTGCTGGTTTCTTTGTCTTGTATAGGTATAATTTGTATGTCCAAGCCTTTTCCAACAAACTTTTGACCATTTAAATTTCTAAATTCTTCTTTGAATTCTTTTAATTTATCTTTTTTTGTAATTGGTTTTTCAACTTGAACTAAAATTTTAGTTTTAACATTTTCTATTTCTCCTTTGCCAGAAATATTTTTATATAATTCAATTGACAGGGTTGAGCAATTTGTTTTTATTAACAAATTGAATTGGTACTTTTCATAATAATCCTCATTGTTGAAAGATAAAAGTGAGTATTCATATTCAATTCCATTTAAAAGTCTAAAAATGGTTTTCTTTATATTTGATGATGTTAATTTATTTTTTATTCTAACTCTAATATGATAATTCAATTTTATTAATCCTGTTATATTACTGTTGATTGGTTCTATTTCCATTTTTAATATTTTTTGGGGTATTTAAATTCTCTGTTGATGAGTTTTGGGCGTGGGAATGTCCTTACAGGGGTTAACCTGTTTGACACTCCCTCATTCCCTGTTAGATTGAGAATGGGTGTAGTTTCAGTGAAAACTACACTTGACGGCTACTTTAGAGCGAATCACTTGCCCTGTATAACTAACCCCTTCCGTCTTTGTGTTGGGGTTGGACTTCTATACTTCCAATGGTAGTCCATTTAACACCTATTGCCACTGTCTTTAAATCCCAACCAATAGATGCTTTATTAATAAATACAAAAAATAAATTGAAAAGTCAAGTGTTGAGTCATAGAATGAGAAAAATGTGTCTTAAAATATATATTCGTATTTCCTGCAACACTAATTTGGGGAATCGGGGGAAATAAAAAATCCCCAAAATAGGGGATTTCAAGGGGTAAAATTTCAGCACCTATATTTTGAGACACTAAAGAAGGAATTTACCTGTTCCTTGCAATTGAGTCGGGTTAATTCCTAATTCTTCTGCTAATTGAAGTATTTTCCTTTTTCTTTCCCAATCTTCACTTGGTTCAAGTTTCTTCTTCTTTGATAGAAATTCTTTATTTACCACATCTTGGTCTATTCGTGCATACCTCATTAGTGATTTTATGTCTCGGTGTCCTGTGGATTTCATTAAAACCTCATATGGTATTCCTTCTTTTAGTGATTGAGTAATGAAAGTTCTTCTACCTGTTGCTGATGAAACTAGAGAGTACTTTGGAACTGATTTGCCTTCTACTTTTCCATATCTCTTTTCGTAAAACTTGAAATTTTCATCTAATCCAATTTTCATTAGTACCTCTTTGATTTCACCATTAAATGTTTGATTTGGTACTTTTGGGAAAAGGAATGGGTAATTTTTAATTTCACAATCTTTTTTATGTAATTTATTAAGTTGTGTATTTTTAATTTTACCATTACCTTTTTTGATTAAATCAATTTCTTGCCACAAGGACTTATATTTCTGTTGTAAAGGAGATTTATGTATCTCAAATTTATTTAAAATTTTGTCTGGATAGATTCTTGTTGTACTAAAAATTTGACTTAATAGAATTTCAACAATATCTTCTGTTAAAGTAATATATACCTTATTGGATATATTGGTTTTTTGTCTAACATATACAAATGATAGGGAATCACCTGATTCTGCATCACTATTTTTTTCAATGTCGGTGAATTTTAGTTTTTGGAAATCAACATAAGACAAACCACAGAAGGATAAGAATAGCATAATACGAAGTATGAGTTTTTCCCTCTCGTTTAATATATCTTTTTTCAACTTCGTTGGTATAGAATCTTTTTTAGATTTTAACTCTACTAATCCAAGATGAAATTTCATAAGTATCAATTCATCTTTTGTAAAAACAATAAAATCAGGTTGTTCCTTTATTACCTTGAAATCCTTGAATTTTTCAGTGTTTATTAGTTTATAGTTGGTATTGATATAACCCAAAAAGGTTTTAATATTCTTTATTATCCTACCAATACTACCTTCTTTATATCCTTTATCAATATAGAATGAAACAAAATCCTCGTAGAATATGTCATTAAAAGTATCCCAAGTAGGTGTTATTTCTAATTCCTTAAAATATTCAATCAATCTCAATTCAGTTGCACGATATACTTTAATTGTACCTTTCGTCAATCTTTTCTTCTTTGAGTATATTTCAACAAACTCCTTGTAGTAGTCCATAACAAGACGATTCTTTAATATCCCGTCATCACCTCTATTGTTTTTTAGAACCTTTTTTAATTCATCTAGGGTAGGGTACTTTTTATCATTGATATGGTAGAACTTATTTATTAAATCCCTTATTTTGGTAGATTCTGTATCAATCTTTGTTCTAATTATTTCTCTATTAGGTGCAGTTCTTTTTGGTATTTCATCAACATCATTCCAATCTTTAGGTTTAATACTTTCACCAATAGGGTGTCTGTAATATTCTTTTCCAATCGTTAATCTTATAGTAATAGGACATTCGCCATTTTTATTGATTTTATCTTTTCTAATGATTGTCTTTATTGTATAACCCATAACTTTCCTTTGTGTAAAGATATGGGGACAACTAGGGGGACAACTAAATTATATTAAAAACATATACATATAATATTGTATAATGTGTAATAATTTGATAATAAAATAAAATGTAAAATTTCAGTTTAGTACCGATGGTGCTTATAAGTCCGCTCGGGACCTCGATACAAAGCCTGTCACAAAGTGACAGGCTTTTTTAATGCGAGCAGCGAAACAAGCTTGCTTGATTGAGCTGTCGAGCATTAAAAAAGCCAAATAAACGAGAAGCGTTTATTTGAAAGGCTTTGGGTAAAGCGAGTATACCGAAAGGAGCAGCGACGAACAGAGTGAGGAGATAATCCTTTCAGGGTAAAGTGAGATAGCCGAAGCGGAAGA
>JACCDK011711510.1_pt1 | contig 10416 bp, 9 predicted proteins | sample 7445871 | NCBI WGS metagenome assembly JACCDK01 (sample SAMN15323436, study PRJNA562643) | freshwater metagenome | isolation source: river surface water | place: USA:Blue River Watershed | collected 2017-08-15
CAATTAGAGCACTACCAGGCAAAAGCAACTTTCTTTTGCATCGGAGATAACTTGAGAAAATATCCAGAGATTTACCAAAAAATAATCAAAAAAGGTCATGCGGTAGGAAACCATACTTTTAATCATTTAAAGGGATGGAAAACCAAAACTGCAGACTATGTAGAAAATGCTAAATTATTTGAATCCGAATTGATTAAAATTAGCACTGCAAATTGTAACTTATTTCGTCCGCCCTACGGAAAAATCAAACCCTCACAATCTAAAATATTGAGAAATGAAGGTTACAAAATAATTATGTGGGATGTGCTTAGTGCCGATTACGACCAATCTATTTCACCCGAAAAATGCTTGGAAAATGTAATACAAAATTGTAAAAGCGGCAGCATTATCGTTTTTCACGACAGCATAAAAGGATTTAAGAACTTGGAATATGTATTACCAAGAACATTAGAATTCATTAAAGAAAAAGGATTTGTTTGCGAAGTACTGAACTAAACTTGCTCTTGCACCAAACCTATGATGGTGTTTGCATCTAGCTCACCCGATTGACGCCAAATCATTTGACCTGCTTTATAAATCATTAAAGTTGGAAGTCCTTTAATGCGAAGCGCTTCGGCCAATTCTTGATTTTTATCGACATCAATTTTAATTACTTTTGCTTTGTCTCCTAGTGCAGCCGCTACATCTCTAATTACAGGATGCATGGAAATAGAAGATTCATTCCACTCGGTGTAAAAATCAATTAACACCGGAACTTGAGCATTTATAAGTTCTCCAAATTTTGACATAAAACCAAAATATTTTGTTTTCTTTAGCTAAAAAAAGAAATATTATAGTACAAATGTAGCATTTTTAAGTAATTATACTAAATTTTTACCTTTTTTTAGTTCAATTACAGTGATTTCAGGCATAATTCCTACTCGTCCCGGGTAGGCATGATAGCCAAAACCTCGATTTACATAGATATATTTGCCCGATTTTTCATACAAACCAGCCCATTGATCATATACATATTGCGCTGGACTCCATTTTAATATCCCCGGAATTTCAATTCCAAATTGCAATCCGTGTGTATGACCTGAAAGCATTAAATGAAAATCTTTAGGATGGGTGTTCACCTCAGCATCCCAATGACTTGGGTCATGGCTCATCAAAATTTTAAATTCTTCTTGGGTCAATCCTTCCGAAGCTTTATTTAAATCCCCTGCTTTCTTAAAATGCCTCCCCCAATTTTCAACTCCTACTAAGGCTATTTTATCTTTCCCTTTTGAAATATAGGTGTTTTCGTTTAACATTAGGTTGAAACCAATTTTGCCATACAACTCTTTTATAGCTTGAAAATTGGCTTCTTTGTCTTTTTCTGATTTCCAATCTACATATTCGCCATAATCGTGGTTTCCTAAAACCGAATATTTCCCGTATTTATGAGGCCGAATCCTATTAAAAGTAGTAATCCAAGGCAGCATTTCTTTAGCGTGCGTATTTACAATATCACCCGTAAACAAAATCATATCGGAAGCTTGTTCGTTAATTAAATCAATGGCATAATTAATTTTATCTGGATTATCAAAACTACCGCTATGTAAGTCCGAAATTTGAGTGATTTTAAACCCATCAAATTCATCGGGTAAATCTGGGAAAAAGAGTTGCTGTGTAAATACTTTATAATTGTATTTACCTAAAGTCATTCCGTATATTAAAGAAGTAAATGGAATAGCTGCTAATCCTAATGCAACTTGACTCACAAATTTTCTTCTATCTGGTAAAAAAGAAGTGCTTGGGGTTGTGCTCGAAAAGCGATTTACTAATCCGTATCCTACTCTAAAAACATCTTCCAAAAATAAAATTAATGTAATCACAAGTTTTGGCACTACTACAAGTAACAACAATCCTAGTGTAAGCATAGTCATAGGGGTCTGCCCAATACTTCGATCAAATTTTGAGAATTGGTAGGCTATAAACACAATTGCTCCAAAAGAAACAGCGCAATAGGTAATTAAAACCCATCGAACTTTGGTAAAAGTTTTTACTGCTTGAAATACATAAAGTTCCAATATAAGAACCATTGTAAAAAAGAGCACTAGGCGAAAAATCATAAATAAAAATTTTAGCAAAAGTAAAAATGATTATTCTTACAAAACATAAATTTTAGTTAATCTTTATGATTATATTTATTTATTAAAAACTATTTTTGTTTCCTAACCTAAAAACCCCTCAAAATGAAAAAAATTATATTCATTGTTATTTTTTTTCCAATAATTTGTTTTTCGCAAGACCAATTAACATATAAAAGTGGTGGACGAATTTATAATTCAGATAATCAAAAACTTACAGGTGATGATGTTAGAAGTATGATGGCTCAAAATTCCGAAGAACTTAAACTATATAATGCAGGAAAAAGTAAACAAACCGTTGGAAACATTATGCTTTATGGTGGAATTACTACAGTAGCAATAAACCACTATTCAATTTTACAAAATGCTAAAAATAAAGGAGCTATTAATTCAGATAGGAATATTCCTTATATTATTGGTGCCGGATTAATAATAACTGCAATTCCGATTAAAATAGGCTTTTCAAAAAAAATAAAAAAAGCTGTTACTTTAATTAATGAAGGGTTAAAAAATCCAAAAACTAGCTTTAATATTGAATCAACAAATTTCATTTCCAATTCCAATGGATTAGGATTTTCAATTACTTTTTAATTTCAAAAAATGTCTCAAAAACGTCTTTATTTACTGGATGCCTATGCGTTAATATTTCGCGGTTACTTTGCCTTTATAAAAAACCCACGAATCAACTCCAAAGGAATGGATACCTCTGCCATAATGGGATTTATGAATGCCCTGATGGATGTTATTAAAAGAGAAAAACCAGATCATTTGGCCGTAGCTTTTGACAAAGGTGGTAGCGATTACCGTTTTGAAATGTATCAAGAATATAAAGCCCATCGAGATGAAACTCCAGAGGCAATAAAAATAGCTGTACCCTACATTCAGGAGTTACTTCGTGCCATGCACATTCCGATTATTGAAAAAGCAGGGTATGAAGCCGATGACTTAATTGGAACTATTGCGAAACAAGCCGAAAAAGAAAATTTCAAGGTCTTTATGGTCACCCCCGATAAAGATTTTGCTCAATTGGTTTCTGAAAATATTTTCATGTACAAACCAGCCCGAATGGGTAACGACATCGAAATATGGGGGATTCCTGAAGTTTTAACCAAATTTGAAATTGAAAGACCCGAACAAGTAATAGATTACCTTGGGATGATGGGAGATTCTGCCGATAATATTCCTGGATTTCCAGGTGTTGGTGAAGTTACCGCCAAAAAATTATTGAAGGAATTTGGCAGCATGGAAAACCTTCTTGAAAATACCGATAAACTAAAAGGGGCTTTAAAAGATAAAATTGAAAACAACAAAGAACTCGGAATTTTATCTAAAAAACTTGCTCGAATCTTACTGGATTGCCCTGTTACATTTAATGCTCCCGACTATGAATTGTCTAAACCCGATGTAGAAAAAACCGATGCGCTATTTCAAGAATTGGAGTTTCGCCAAATGAAAGCGCAGTTTGATAAATTTTTTGGCACTGGAAAAGAATACGATGAGATTGACACCAATGAGTCTTCTGCACAAGCAAGTAATGAAGCTGCACCAAGGAAAGCGCCAGCAAAAAGAACGAATGAAGATCAATTTGATTTATTTGGTTTCACCGATGATGATGGTGAAGGCAGTTCAATTTCAAATTCAAATTATGCTACATTAGAAACTACCGAACACTTCTATCAAACTGTTCAAGGTGATTTGCCGGTAAAATTATTATTGCAAAATTTAATGCAGCAAAATTCGGTTTGTTTTGACACCGAAACAACCGGAATTGATTCTTTAAATGCAGAATTGGTTGGAATGTCTTTTTCTTTTGAAAAAGGAAAAGCATTTTATGTGCCTTTCCCAGAAAACAGAGCAGAAGCACAGCAATTAGTAGATAAATTCAAGCCATTTTTTGAAAATGAAAACATTGAAAAAATAGGTCAGAATATTAAATACGATTTGAAAATTCTGTCACAATATGGTGTTTCTATTAAAGGAAAATTGTTTGATACCATGATTGCGCATTACTTAATTAATCCGGATATGCGCCATAATATGGATGTATTATCAGAAACGTATTTAAAATATTCTCCAAAATCAATTGAAGATTTAATTGGAAAAAAAGGGAAGAATCAAAAGTCGATGCGTGATGTTGCATTAGAAGAAATAAAAGAATATGCTGCTGAAGATGCCGATGTAACCTACCAATTGAAACAAAACTTCAGTCCGATTTTAGACAAAGCCGAGACCAAAAAACTATTTGATGAAATCGAAATTCCGCTGATACCAGTTCTTGCAGCGATGGAGTTAGAAGGAATTAACTTAGATGTTCCGTTTTTGCAATTGATGTCGGTTGAAATGGCAAAAGAAAGTGCAGCATTGGAACAAAAAATCTATGAAACTGCTGGAGAGAAATTCAATTTAGCTTCGCCTAAACAATTGGGAGACATCTTATTTGACAAGCTTAAAATTGGTGGAGCCAAACAAAAGAAAACCAAAACAGGGCAATATGCCACTGGGGAAGAAATATTATCTTATTTAGCCAATGACAATCCTATTGTAAAAGATATTCTAGAATGGCGTCAAATGGTGAAATTGCAAAGCACCTATATCGATGCTTTACCAAATCAAGTAGATCAAAAAACAGGTAGAGTACATACCGATTACATGCAAACGGTTGCGGCAACGGGAAGGCTAAGTTCTAATAATCCGAATCTGCAAAATATTCCAATCCGAACCGAACGCGGACGATTAATTCGAAAAGCGTTTATTGCAAGAGACGAAAATTACACCTTGGTATCTGCCGATTATTCTCAAATAGAATTGCGCATTATTGCCGCATTATCGGGAGAAGAAAACATGATTAAGGCGTTTCAAAACAATGAAGACATTCACCGAAGCACCGCTGCCAAAGTCTTTAATGTGCCTCTAGAAGAAGTTACCAAAGAACAACGAAGCAATGCCAAAACGGTAAACTTCGGAATCATTTATGGAGTTTCTGCTTTTGGATTGAGTAACCAAACCAATTTATCTCGAAAAGAAAGTGCCGAATTAATTGATGCATATTATGCAACCTATCCAAAATTAAAATCCTACATGCAAAACCAAGTAGATTTTGCTAGAGAAAATGGTTATGTGCAAACGGTTTTAGGAAGAAGACGCTACTTAAAAGACATCAATTCGGCCAATCAAATGGTGCGAAGTGGTGCCGAAAGAAATGCGGTAAACGCACCTATTCAAGGGTCGGCTGCCGATATTATCAAAATAGCCATGATTAATATTTACAACCGATTAACTTCTGAAAATTGGAAATCTAAAATGCTATTGCAAGTGCATGATGAGCTCGTTTTTGATGTACATCTAAGTGAATTGGAGAAAATCCAACCGATGATTAAACACGAAATGGAAAATGCTTTCAAACTAGAAGTTCCATTAGAAGTAGAAATTGGATTGGGTAAAAACTGGTTGGAAGCACATTAGGATCCTAAAAATTAGGAATTGAGAATAATAAAAGTCTCCTAATATAAAATTTCTATATTTGCCGAAATTTTTTAAAATGGCGCTAATAACATTTTCTAATAAATCAACACAGACTATTAAATCAATTACTAATAGTAGGTACCTTGATTTTATTGGATTGGTAATTGTGTTAGTAGGGTCTATTGTATTAGGATATCACAAAACCGAGATTCCTATTCATTTTAATACTACTACGTTTAATTTCCCTTTAGGAATTTTTTCAATCTTAAATGTTGGTTTTTCAATGATGTCCACTCGATTGGTAACCAAAAAAAATAATTTTGGGAATTTAATTGGAACTATAAATACTGCCTTAAGTGGCGCAATTGATTTTCTACTAGGAAATGCAGCCGCAATCCTTACCTATCCTATTTCATTTGTAGGAAACTATGTTGCTTATCGATTTTGGAAAAAGAAAAAAATCCTAAATAGCATCGATGCGATCTTTTATAGAAATTTAGGCTTCGGAATGGTTTTATCTTTGATTTTAAATTACCTCGGATTTACTTATTTTAGTGACAAACCAATAGATTGGCAACTGTTTTTTGCCATTGCAATTCCGGCCGGAATTAGTTTTGGAGGCACTTTTAATAACAGCCGAATGTATCCAGATAACTGGTTTATGTGGCAGTTATACAACTTGTCTAAAATTGTACAAAGTGTACTTATTTTAAACATTGCCAATACCATTAAATATATATTCTACTTCTTTAATGCCATAATTGGCTACATCACTTGGAATGATGACAAAGAGAAAAAAACTATAATTTCTTAGTAGAATCGCGCTGGCGTAATTCGGTTTTAATAACCGATGTTTTGTAATTAATTATTTCTTCTTTACTTTCTAATCGTTCAATTAGCATTTTTGTCGCTTCGGCGCCTATTTCTGGTCCATGCTGACTAACGGTAGACAAACTAGGAGTCATTCTTCTAGACCATACCCCATCTGCAAATCCAATAATTGAAATTTCTTCCGGAATTTTTAATCCTTTATTAATACTCATTTTCATCGCCATAACTGAGGCGTGCTCATCCAGTGCAAAAATGGCATCTACTTTATTTTTATCTAAAAATTCATTTGTTTTATTATCAAAATCTTCTTCTGTTTCAGATAAGATGATGATTGAATTATCCACTTTAATTCCGGCACTTTCTAGTGCTTTTTTGTAGCCCTCTAGGCGAAGTTTTCCAACGCTCAAATTATTAATAGCCGAGAACAAAGCAATTTTTTTACAGCCCGACTGAATCAAATGTTGGGTTGCGTTTATAGCAGAGTCTAAATCATCTACTATTACCTTATCACAATTTACTTCATCGGTTATTCTATCAAACAAAACTATAGGTGTACCTTCGCTTATAATTGATTTTAAATGTTCAAACTCGTGTAATTTTTGTGCTTCCTCAGAAATAGATAATATAAAACCATCTATAGTTCCGTTGCTAAGCATTTCCATAACACCAATTTCTTTTTCTAAAGACTCATTACTAATACATGTAAGCACTTTGTATCCTTTTTCATCAGCTACCTTTTCAATACCTTTAAATACTTTGGCAAAAAACGAATTCAATATATTCGGAATAATAACCCCAATTGTTCGCGTAGATCTATTTTTTAGATTTAATCCAATACTATTTGGCTTGTATTTTTTTAATTTAGCATACTCTTGAACCCTAATTTTGGTAGGTTCACTAATTTCCGGACTGTCGTTCAAAGCTTTTGAAACGGTAGATACAGAAACGCCCAACTCTTTCGCAATTTGTTTTAAGGTAGCTTTTGATTTCATCTTACATATATATAAGATGTAAAACTACAAAATTTTATTATACAAATCAATACCATAAATTAGGCTTAAAATATAGTTGAAGCGAATGATTGGGCATTATTTACAATCCATTTTCCCGCTTTCATTTCTAGTCTGCCACTGCGTGGCAGAGCTAACCATTCAATCGGGGCTAGAAAGAAAAATGGTACATTTTTGTATATATCTATAATTCAACTGAAAAGAAAAACGAAAACCTGTTTGCATATATAATAAATAATTGTACTTTTGCACTCCCTTAATTGGGAATGGAATGTTTAATTAAAAAAAATTATTGTGAACACATTAAGCTACAAGACAGTTTCAGTGAACAAAGCCACAGCAGATAAGCAGTGGATTGTTGTAGATGCTGAAGGTCATAACTTAGGTCGTTTTGCTTCAAAAGTAGCTATGCTATTGAGAGGTAAATACAAGCCAAGTTATTCACCGCACGTTGATTGTGGAGATAACGTAATTGTTATCAACGCAGACAAAATCAACCTAACTGGAAACAAACTTGACGATAAAACGTACATTCGTCACACAGGTTATCCAGGAGGACAAAGAAGCTTGACTGCTAAAGTAATGCAACAAAAAAATCCTGCATTATTAGTAGAAAAAGCTGTAAAAGGAATGTTGCCTAAAAACAAATTAGGAGCGCAACTTTTCCGTAATTTAGATGTAAATGTTGGTTCAGAGCACAAACATGCTGCTCAAAAACCAAAAACCGTTAACCTTAACGACTTAAAGTAATGGGAGTTATTCACAAAATCGGTAGAAGAAAATGTGCTGTTGCACGTGTGTACGTTACTGAAGGAACAGGTAAAATTACCGTAAACAAAAGAGAGTTTGCAACTTACTTTCCAACAGCTACTTTACAGTACAAAGTTTTACAACCAATGTCTATGACAGAAAATGTAAACAACTTTGACGTAAAAGTAAATGTATACGGAGGTGGTTCAACAGGACAAGCAGAAGCTGTGAGAATGGCTTTAGCAAGAGTAATGTGTGAAGTTGGTGAAGGAAACAGAGCCATCTTAAAACCAGAAGGATTACTTACAAGAGATCCAAGAATGGTAGAACGTAAAAAATTCGGTCAGAAAAAAGCACGTAAGAGATTCCAATTCTCGAAACGTTAATATTCGATATTTATCAGAATATTTTTTCAGAACCCTTTTTACAATTAAAATTGAATTAAAAACAAAGTTGTCGATATTCCTTATTAAAAGGGAATTAGTTTAGCATCTAAATGAAGCCAAAGCCAAAAGCGAAAGGAACATTGCTAATCACGGAACGTAAACTATTACACAATGGCAAAAAAAATTGACGTTAAAGAATTATTAGAAGCAGGTGTTCACTTCGGACACATGACTCGTAAATGGGACCCAAACATGGCTCCTTACATTTATATGGAACGTAATGGTATTCACATCATTAATCTATATAAAACCGCTGCAAAAATTGAAGAAGCTGGAGAAGCTATGAAAAAAATTGCAGCATCTGGTAGAAAAATACTTTTCGTAGCTACCAAAAAACAAGCAAAAGATATCGTTTCAGAAAAAGCTTTAGCTTGCAACATGCCTTACATCACTGAAAGATGGCCTGGTGGTATGTTAACAACCTTCGTTACTATCCGTAAAGCTGTTAAAAAAATGGCTACTATTGATAGAATGAAAAAAGACGGTACTTTCATGACGCTTTCTAAGAAAGAAAGACTTCAAGTAGATCGTTTACGCTCTAAGTTAGAAAAAAACTTAGGATCTATAGCTGACATGTCTAGATTACCTGCTGCATTATTTGTAGTAGATATCAAAGCTGAACACATCGCAATAAAAGAAGCACAAAAATTAAACATTCCAGTTTTCGCAATGGTTGATACTAACTCTGATCCTCGTGAGGTAGATTATGTTATCCCTGCAAATGATGATGCTTCTAAATCAATTGATAAGATTTTAACTTTAGTTACAGACGCTGTAAAAGACGGATTAGCTAACAGAACTTCAGAAAAAGACGGAGAAGATGCTCCAGAAGCAGAAGAAGTTGCTGCTGAAGAAGTTGCTGCTATTGTAGAAGAAGCTGTTGAAGCTCCTGCTGCTGAAGAAACTGCTGAAGAGACAAAATCTGAAGAATAAGACAAAATAATTACGAATTATGAATTTCTAATTACGTTGTTTTAGCGTAATTTCTAATTCGTAATTCGTAATTTACTTTTTTAAAAACTTTTAATTTTAAAATATTATGGCAACAATTACTGCTGCAGACGTAAATAAATTAAGAACAATCACCGGTGCAGGTATGATGGACTGCAAAAAAGCTTTAGTAGAAGCGGATGGAGATTTTGATTTAGCAATTGAAAACCTTAGAAAAAAAGGTCAAAAAGTTGCTGCTAACAGATCTGACAGAGAATCTACTGAAGGAGCTGCAATTGCAGTTGTAAGTGCAGACAAAACTACTGGTGTTGTAATCACATTAAATTGCGAAACAGACTTCGTTGGAAAAAATGAAGGTTTCGTAAAATTAGCTACTGAATTAGCTAACCAAGCATTAAACTATGCTACTAAAGAAGAATTTTTAGCTTCAGATTTCCACGGAATCACTGTAGCTGAAAAATTAATCGAGCAAACAGGTGTTATTGGAGAAAAAATTGAAGTAGCTTCTTTCCAAAGATTAAGCGGTGCTTTTGTTGGTTCTTACATCCACGCAGGAAACAAAATTGCTACTTTAGTTGCTCTTTCTGCTAACGTTGCTGGCGGTGAAGAAGCTGCAAGAAACGTAGCAATGCAAGCTGCTGCAATGAATCCAATTGCTTTAGATGAAGCGGGTGTAGATGCATCAATCATTGAAAAAGAAATTGAAATTGCTAAAGATCAATTACGTCAAGAAGGAAAACCAGAAGCTATGTTAGACAATATCGCTAAAGGTAAAATTCAACGTTTTTACAAAGACAATACTTTAGTAAACCAAGATTATATTAAAGATGGTTCTATGAGCGTTTCTGCTTA
>JACCDK011468537.1_pt1 | contig 10415 bp, 8 predicted proteins | sample 7445871 | NCBI WGS metagenome assembly JACCDK01 (sample SAMN15323436, study PRJNA562643) | freshwater metagenome | isolation source: river surface water | place: USA:Blue River Watershed | collected 2017-08-15
GTCACCACATGGCATATTTGTATAATTACTGCAACAAGCCTGAAAAAACGCAACGTTTGGTGCGCAAAATTTGGCGTGAATTTTATAAAAATACACCTGACGGTTTAATTGGAAATGAAGACTGTGGCCAAATGAGTGCTTGGGCGGTTATGTCGGCGCTTGGATTTTATCCAGTAACACCAGGCAGCAATGAATTTGCTGTAGGGGTCCCATTTTTTGAGGAGATTGAGATGAAAATACAAAATTCTTCACATTTGAGGCCTTTGGATATCAATGTTCGACCTAGATTATATTCGAACACGGTTTATGAGCTCAAAAATGCGGGATTGGCGAATGCAAATGATCAAAAAACGCGATTGTTTTTGAAGTATCAAGATTTGTACAATGGGGTCTTGAAGTTCGATTTAAACAAGCGATTAGATACCCTGAAATTTGCAGGTTCGGATGTTGAAAGTGGTCGAAAATATTCTGAAATAGCTCCAACCATTGTTGGAAATCGAATATTTACTGAGAACAAACATACCATTTCGGTGGTGCCTAGCGATTTTTCATTTGTGAATCAAACAGATAAGGTTTCATTGCAATTGGAAATTAAATATGCTGGACTCGATAAGCCAATGACACAGCAAAAAGAATTGGCAAAAGGAGAAGTTTGGAATGTTGTAATTCATGGCAATTGCGAAGTTTCTGCATCCACAAAATGGAATCAGAATTGGTCAAGCTCAGTTGCTATTTTTACCAAAAAAGAAAATCAATACAAAGTGATTTCTATTTCTGGAGCTTATAATAAACAATATTCAGGAGGTGGCGATGATGCCTTGGTGAATGGCATATTAGGCTCTGAAGAATGGCGTTCTGGTGATTGGCAGGGTTATCAGAATCAAGATTTTGAGGCAGTCATAGATTTGGGTCAGAAAGTGGAATTGAACTCAATTGGTGCTCGGTTTTTACAAGATACCCGGGCATGGATACTCATGCCTACGGAGGTAGAGTATTTCGTGTCTAACAATGGTAAAGATTTTAAATCGGTAGCCAAAGTGGGTCACTTTTTCCCAGATACAATTTTGAATACAACGGTGGTGCCACTTAATCTCCTCATTAAAAAGCAAAAAGCGCGGTTTATTAAAGTGAAAGCTAAGAACTATGGAGCTTTGCCTCCTTGGCATCAAGGATATCCTTTTGGTGGAACAGCCTTTATTTTTATTGATGAGATTTTGGTAAATCCTGAAATCATTGTTGAAATTCAATCTAAGTAAACTGTTGTGAAAAGTCAATTGCTTAAAATCAAAGTGACCTTTACACTAGGGTTGCTGTTTTTCGTACAATCTGTTGAAGCTCAATTGAGTGCCCATGTTGTTTCGAATTGGCAAATCATGCGTTCAACCGATAAGTTGAGCAATCAACCTTTTATTCGAAAATATTTACCCAAACAACTTGATGGACGTTGGACAAAAGTTGAAAATACAGAATTGCTTTCGAATTTCGCCGATTGGATTGATCTAGAATATCGTAAACCTGGAGAAGATCCTTATTATAATTCTTGGTCAATTCCATGGAGTACTTGGTTTTTAAAAGCCCCTTTGTTTGATTCTGTGAAAATTTCACAAGGATTACATCGTCATTATAAACTTCGATTAAACCGACTTGAATGTGCTGAAGTTGAGGTATATATCAATGAACATAAGTTGGATGTTCTCAATCCTACCTATGGCCAAACATTTATTGATCAAACACTCGACATAACCCCTTTCTTAAAAGGTGATGGGAAGGATACTATTTTTGTAGGATTTGTTTCGCAAATGACAAATGGGTTGTCGATGCAGCGAATGGATCATGCAAAATTCACAGCCGATAATGAAGAACCATCAGATTCTATTCAAAAGTTATTTTACGGAGGGATAGACGGTCAATTAAAATATGATGGCAAGGTTAAAATTTCGCCTTATTTCAGAAGACCTATCATGGATTTTGGGTGGGACATTAAAAGGCCAAATATCCAATTTGGATTGGGAAATGGCATTGAGTGCATTGGTTGGGATAAGTTGTATCCGATACATTCGGAAATTCTAACAGATTCAATTGTTTATGATGCAAAAGGAAATCCAACGGCCGCCTATGTTACCTATTTGGCAAAGTTAGATGCCGATTTTTCTGGTAACATTGTGAATGGAATGCAAGTTTCGACACCCGCCTTCAATTTTGTTTTAGAGAAAAACTATATTCAAAAAATTATTCAACAAACAATCACAACCAAAGGGAAGGTTAAAAATAAGCGTACCATTCAAAAAGAGAATGATCCTGATTTTGTGAGTTATAATGATTGGGTTGCGTTAAGTGATACAAGTTATGAACTCATAGAAGATGTTGTTGAAGGCATGCGGTATGATTCAGTAACGACCATTCAAATTAAAAATAAATACGTGATTTATCAACCCAAATTGTGGTATCCTAATGGAATGTTTCAGGAAGTTTATCCCAAAGATGAATTGCCGAATTTGTACCGTATTGGATTGAATTATAAGGAGCATTATTATAATACACGGTCTTACAATTCGTATCCTTATGAAATTGCATCAGTGATTTCTAGCAATCATTATACGTATACCGGATTGAGAACATTGGCAGTAGATACTCAGAATGGTAAATTTTTGTTTAAAGTAAATGGAAGAAAATTAACTGCACTTGGAGCAAACATTGTTTGGGGAAGAGAAAATCTTTCAACTTGGGTAGAAGACAATGGATGGTATTCACAACATGGAAAAACCAAGTTGGCAAACCAAAGTAGTCCGTTTGTTATTTCCTATTATATAAATTTTAGTGGCATTAATTTGTATTCGCACCCAATAACAAGCAAACCAAAAGATAAGCATTTTAGATCAATTTTTAAAGTTGGGATGAATATGGTGCGTTTTTGGGGTGGTGGCAATTATCCTCCTGAAGAAGTGTATCAAGAGTGCGACCGGTTGGGTATTTTAGTCTGGCAAGATTTGATGTTTTCGGGTACCACTTATCCTCACAGGGAAGATTGGAATGAATCTGTAGGAAATGAGCTAGAGAACAACATTTCCTGGATGAAAACACATCCAAGCTTGGCGCTTATTTGTGGCAATAATGAAATTGATGTGGCGTTAAAGAATTGGGGATGGTTTGAAAAATATCAATTGCACGGCTCAGATTCTATAAATACTTGGAGTCATTATAGGTCTCTTTTCGACACATTTATTCCGCGGAAATTGCAAAATATTTCACCTAATATTTTCTACCTTCCTAGTTCGCCAGTGGGCAATTGGGGCAATCAAAAGCAAATGAAAATTGGTGACAACCACGATTGGGGAGTTTGGCATGGGGAACATCATTTTAACCATGTTGATTCTGTGAATTCACCATTTGTGAGTGAATTTGGATTTCCTTCGTTCCCTCAAGGTATTCAAGAATCGTTTGAAAATAATCCTTCCTTGTTTAGAAGTTATAAAGGCTTGGGATTAATGAATGAATACGCCAAATTCGAGCTAATTTCAAAAAATAAATACCTTGTGAATCCTAAATTAAATACAAGCGTTTTATCAAGTGTTAAAAACTCAACTTCGGGGAAATTGCAGGCTTTGTTTTTGGATAGGGCTATGAGGGCTTATCGAACATCGTCAAAAGATTTTGGAGGTTGCTTGCTATGGCAACTCAATGATGCCGATCAACTTGTTTCTTGGAGTTTTATTGATGCTTGGGGCGAGCATAAACCGGCTTTTGAACAATTAAAATATTCGTTTAAACCTACAATTTCATTTGTTCGAAGTTTAGATACCGCGGTAAAAATTTCGCTGCAATCGACTAAAATAAAATCGCAGAAATTAACACTAAAATTTGCCATAGACGCCCCTTCTAAACCCAATGCATTTCAATGGACCAAGCAAGTAAATTTATTGCAATTTGCAGAATTTCAATTGGCTGTGAATCGAAAGTTACTCTTGCCAGGAAATATCCTAAGATTACAGGTTTTAGATGTCTCCGGGAGAGTCATTGATGAGCTTTAAAATTATTTATTGAGCTGTCGATAATTCCATTTCCACTCTTTCCAATATTTTTCATGGAATTTGAGTCTATCTAAATATTGCAGGTGCAACAGCAATCTGCTGTCGGCATTTTTTATTTGCAAATCTACATCTTCTAGGGTGTCGTTTGTTTTTGTAATTTGCGTGTTAAAAGTAAACTGTGGAGACCACAAAACTTCTGCCAATGCAGATGCCCTAGGTAAAGCCATATATTCAACTTGCTGTTCATTCGGCATGTATTCTGTCCATAAATTTGCCTGTGCTCCCAAAATGAATTTGTGTTTTTCAATAGGTAAATTTGATGGCACTGGGTTATAAAAGTACACAGTATCTAATGGGTTGTATCCACCAATAGCAATTGGTTCAGTGGTTTTATCTCCTTGATAATGGTCGAAATAACATGGTTTTCCTGGTGTCATGATGACGTTGTGATTTTGATTTGCCGCTTCAATACCCCCAGATGTTCCCCTCCAACTCATCACAGTGGCGTTTGGCGCAAGTCCTCCCTCTAGAATTTCATCCCACCCAATGATATTTTTGCCTTTTGAGTTGATGTATTTTTCGATGCGCTGGATAAAATAACTTTGCAATTCGTGCTCATCTTTAAGTCCTAAGGTTTTCATTCTGGATTGACAAGAATTACAGGTTTTCCAGCGGGTTTTAGGACATTCATCACCACCGATATGGATGTATGGGGATTCCGGAAAAAGCGCAATGACTTCATCGAGAATGTTTTGCAAAAATTCAAAAGTTTGGTCGTTTCCAGCGCAATAAACGTCATCAAAAACGCCCCATCCAATAGCAGGTTTAAGTGGTTTTTGATTGCAACTATACTCAGGATAAGCAGAAAGCGCGGCTAGGGCATGTCCTGGCATCTCGATTTCCGGAATTACAGTAATTGCTAAGGCTTTTGCATAACCAACTATTTCTTTGATTTCCTCTTGAGTATAATAGCCACCATAGGTAGCTGTGTCGAAAGTTTGATCAGAATACTTGCCAAATTGCGAGCCTTTTCGAAAGCCACCTATTTGAGTGAGTTTAGGGTATTTTTTGATTTCGATCCTCCAACCTTGGTCTTCTGTTAAATGCCAGTGAAATGTGTTGTATTTGTAGAACGACATCATTTTGAGGTATTTTTTAATGAAGGAAGCGGGGTAGAAGTGGCGGCAAACATCGAGGTGCATTCCGCGGTATTGAAATCTTGGATAATCATTGATCACAGTGGTTTTATAGATCCATTTTCCAAATAAATTTCGTTTAGGATTCAGTTGTTTACAGGTTGTGAGTGCGTGAATCAATCCTGGGTAATCGGCATATTCTATGGTGATGTTCTCATTTGAAATGGTAATATTATAAGCTTCTTTTTGGATCGCTAGATTTGTGATTTTAGGGGCAATTTGATTAAGTGGTTTTTGAATGAAGACAATGTGAGCATTGTTGTTTGAAAATGACATAATCTTGCAGGGGAAAATGTCCCTCAGAATTTCAATGAAAGCTTGATTTTGAATCAATGATTGGTCAATTGAAACGGTTGCTTCCTTGGGTAATTTAAAAGCGCTGTTTTTAATGGTGATCACTGATACAGGGCTTGGTATGATTTGGGCTTTTGCAGAAATTGCCGAAACGGTGAAAATTGCAATTAAAAAACGTTGTAACATTATTAAAGAAAGCCGCAATATCTACTTTTTTTTCGACAACCGAAATTTTGCATATATTGCATCTTTTTTACAATTTATTTTTGTCAAAATTAAAATCTTAATATAAATGGATAAAAATTCGCTTCATCACATGGTCGACATTGGTTCAACCCAATGGATATATTTAAACGCTGGTTTACTTATTGGATTTATTGTTTTCTTTGGAATAAGTTGGAAACTTGATGAGAGGCGCCGAATTCAAATTGGGTATGTAATGGCTGCAATTTTAGGGGCGAATTTTATTGCAAATCAAGTGTTTGCGTTGTATACAAATACGTGGGATAAAGCAGTTCATCTGCCACTTCATTTGTGTTCTTTTTCTGAAATTTTAGCCATGATGATGCTGGTTTGGCGTAGACAATGGACGTATGAATTCCTGATTTTTTGGAGCGCCGGTGCAATTCATTCATTTTTAACTCCAGAAGTTACCGCAGGTGGTAATTTGTTCAACTTTTGGGAATATGGAATTGCGCATGGAATGGTTATTATTGCCGGGTTTTATGCAACATTTCGCTTGAAAATGGTGCCAAGAAAAGGGAGTTGGCTGAAAGTTTTTGGATACACACAACTTACCTTGCCCTTTGTTGGCATTTTTAATTGGCTCTTGGGGTCGAATTATATGTTCCTGGCGCAGCGACCTAACGCCAACAATCCATTGATCATCGGCGATTGGCCCTGGTATATTGTAAGCTTAGAATTGGTGGTTCTGGTCCATTTTTACGTGTTCTATTGGATACACCCCACATTAATTAGAAAGAATTAAGTTTTTTTGAGGGACATTTGCTTTGTTAAATACTTTGCAGTTCTTCCCAGAATTCGACCGCTCTGCGCGTATGCGGGATGACAATTGTGCCACCAACAATGTTGGCTACAGCAAGTATTTCGAACATTTGAGCGGTGCTAACCTTTTGTTCATGGCATTTTTCAAGATGGTATTTCACACAATCATCGCATCTTAAAACTAGGGAAGCAACCAATCCAAGCATTTCTTTTGTTTGCACCGATAGCGCCCCTTCTGCATAGGTTTGAGTGTCGAGATTGAACAATCTTTTAAGCACGAGGTTATCGGCATTTAAGATTTTTTCATTCATTTTAGCACGGTATTCGTTGAATTCTTGAACTGATTTTGACATATTTTTAAAATTAATTTGCAAGATAGCCGAAAAGTTGTATTTTTGCAGCCCCTTACGGAAGGAAATAGCAAAGAAATTTGTAAAATCTAAAAGCAAGTGGAGATGGTATCGTAGCTCAGTTGGTAGAGCAAAGGACTGAAAATCCTTGTGTCGACGGTTCGATTCCGCCCGATACCACATCAAAACAAAAAAGCCCGCATTTGCGGGCTTTTTTGTTTTGTTACGATCTACAAGCAAGTGCTCCAATGAGCCAAATAAGGAGCGGTATGCCAAAAAACCAAAATCCAACCATTGAGGTCCAAAATCCAAAATTATATAAGAATCCACATTCATCGAGTTTATCGTAATTGATTAATCCTAAGTAATGGATTCCGCTGGCTATTAAAAGAAAAATTCCGAAGGCAATGCTCAATGCCCCACTGTATCTATCCATTCCCGTTCCAGCGAGAATGAAAATAATCCCTCCGATAAAGCAAAAGCTGAATAATATAAATAATAGATAATATGAAAAATCGGAGTTGCTATCAGGGAAAATGCTGTCGCTTTTGTTGAAAAGGCTCTTATTCTTGCTTTTTTGATGCTTTAGTTTTGTTTCGAGTAACTTAGTTATAATTTTCGATTTTAACTTGCTCATTGGTTTTAACTGTTTCAGATTTTCTTTTATCTGATTTTCAGTAACAGATTGTGTTAATTCCTGTTGAATGGTGCCAGGCACCACAGCTGGACGCAATTCTGATTTAGAATTGATTGCGTCTGTCACTGGGCTTGTGTTTAGGGTTTGGTTAACTTCTTGTTGATTTGAAGTTGGTTTATTGTTGATTTTCGTTGTAAAAGTTCTGTTGCCACCACCGAATCCGTTGATTTCTTGTACTGTTGAGCATGAACAAATGCTTATAATTAAAGTGATTAATCCAAATATAATGAGCGTTTGAAGTTCTTTTTTCATATCTTTAAGTGAATGCAAGTTTACGACTATCAATGTTGAAAATAGATAGGTATTTAAAGTTAATTTTTACGGATTCCCCTTAAAAGTTATTGATGGATTATGATTTATCCGTAATGAAACGAGGTTTTGTTTTCATTTATTTGTAGTCCAAATTTATTGAATTATGAAAGTTATATTTTCAATTTCCATTGCTGCAATATTGTTTGCATGTTCTCCGAAATATCAAGAAATTAATGACAACGGATTTGGAGGAGGTGGTTCTAAAACCTTTAATAAAAAGGTTTTGACCACAAACTCTAAGCTTGAAAAAGTTGATGATCAATTGGCGGTGAATGACCAACAATTTTCTGAAAAAGTGAATATTGAACCTGAGACAATGTTAGTTGCAAAGTCCGAAAACCACCGATTGAACTCTCGACAGTTTAAAAATTTAAATGGCAAGGCAGCAAAAAACGTTCAACTCAAAAAGGGCGGAATGGATCATCCCAAAGTGAGTAAACTTTGGAAGAAGTTGACTTTTAAGAGCAAAACGCAAAAGAAAAATGAAGTGGATTCTGAAATCGTTGACATTTGGTTTAAAGTTTTTATTATTTCATTGGCAGTTGCTTCGTTTCTTATTGTAGCAGCAATTTGTTTATTGTTCCTTTCTGTTGACTGGGAATTGGCCCTTATGGTTGGTATATTTGGTTTCTATCTTGGAATTGCATCTTTAGTTGTTGGGCTGATTACTTTTATTCTTTGGTTGCTGTCGTCTTTGTAAACTGCTTATTGGGTTAGACTGTAATTCGGAATTTACATTGTAAAGTGTAGTATCTTTGCCTTCGGGGATTTTATAAATAAAATGTCCCTCAGAAAAAGAAATGAAGTTAGAATGGTTGCAAGGCATGGAGGAATATGGCCTCGAGTCAGATGAAATAGTCAGGTTGTTTGATTTTTCAAAAGAGGAATCGTTGTTGTTAAAAAGGGCTATAGAGTACTTCGTGATTGAGTTGAATGAGCCCCTAGATTTAACGCGATTGGCCTATGTAGAGGCGTTGAATTGTAATTTGATTTTTCAGCAAACAGATATAGATTATGGGATTGAATTTGTGGAGAAAACCGGATTCATTTGCGGACTAACAAAAGCGTCGTTTCAAAGAATGGTTTCATTGATTAATCCTTTTTGTTTGAGGGATTTGAGCAGTTATCAATGGCTTTATGAAGCAGATACCGAAATAGATTTGTTGTTTTCGCCTTCAGCAAAAGGTGGATGGTAGCAATTTTAAATGGAGTTCGCCGAACTTATTTAATTTAAGATTGTTATTTAACCATATGAAAAAACTTGTTCAAGAGCAATTTTTGCCAATTTCAATAGAAAAGGCATGGGATTTTTTTGCGACTCCAAAAAATTTGAATGAAGTGACTCCGAAAGATATGGTATTTAAGATATTGGGAGATGTTCCAGAAAAAATGTACCAAGGGATGTTTATCCGATATAAAATTTCACCAATGTTGAATATTCAATTGGATTGGTGTACTGAAATTACGCATATTGTTGAGGGACAATTTTTTGTGGATGAGCAACGCAAAGGGCCCTACAACATTTGGCACCATGAACATCATTTTAAGTCTGTTGACGGCGGTGTTTTGATGACAGATATTTTGCATTATGACGTTGGAATGGGTATCCTAGGTTGGGTTGCAAGCAAATTGTTTGTAGATGCCAAGGTAAAGCAAATTTTCGAATACAGAAAAGAGATTTTAGGGAAATACGAGTTTAAATAATTTGAATCAACTCAAAGGGTAGGTGATTTGTTGCATAATCGATGAAAATGAACGAAAGTATAATCTAGTTCAGATTTTTAATGTTTGACCTTCGAAAAAATCAACAAGAGTGTGATTTTATTCACATTTGTGTATTATATTTGAACGTTATTTTAAAAAAAGTAAAATCCTTTAAATGAAACTTTTAAAATCTTTAAGAAATAAGGCGCAAGTTATTGCCTTGTTTTGTGTATTTTCTGTTCAAATTGTTCAAGCTCAAACGATCACTGGAATTAGTGTTCCAGGTGCCACCGCCAATGGTTCAGGTACGGCCTGGGATGTTAAATTTGTAACATCAAGTACAACGACCACAAGCGGATACAAAGCAATCGATCTTACAATGAACAACACCAAAGGAGAGTACATTGTTTTTGATGATACAAGTGCTTCGAGTGATTGGGAGGTCGTTCAAGGCCAGCCGACGAGTGGGTCTTGGTTTGCCTTCTGTAAAGCGATGTTGGTTAATGACAATGCGTGCACAGGTACTTGCACGATGCGTTTCTATATTCGGAATATTGGAACGACCAATGGAACATTCAAAAATTCTATTAAAATTGCAATTGGAACAAACAAAGCCAATTGTACCTATAATGCCTCTACTGCTATAAGTTTGGGAATAACCGTGGAAAAAGTTTCTTCATCGGGAATTTATACATGGATTGGAACACACGGGAGTGGAGATAGTACTTGGGGACAATCAGACAACTGGTCGCCAACACGAACAACACCCTCAACCTCAGATGTTTTGGTGGTTGATTTAGGTACGAATTCAAATACAGTAACGTCTACA
>JACCDK010448123.1_pt1 | contig 10414 bp, 10 predicted proteins | sample 7445871 | NCBI WGS metagenome assembly JACCDK01 (sample SAMN15323436, study PRJNA562643) | freshwater metagenome | isolation source: river surface water | place: USA:Blue River Watershed | collected 2017-08-15
AAGGAATACGCGAACTCGTCTTGCCGCCCGCAGAGTAAGCCTTCCGTCGCGGACGATTAATGCGCTTGGCTCTTCCCATCTGGATTCCAGTCGAGGCTCCCTCCCCCCCGCTCATTTTCTCGGCTGTTTGCACACGAGCAGGACGAGGGCAGATAATCGTGCGGGGCCATTTCGCCACGGAAGAACTGCATTGAACAAAAGCAAACAGATGCGCATGGCTGCGTGCGTTGTCTTGCTTGATGTACTACCTCCGCCTTCGGCGGATTTTCGCTTTCTTATGCTCAAGGGTGGTGGAGGCGAGGGGAGTCGAACCCCTGTCCTGAGTGCTTTAAACGCAACCTTCTACATGTTTAGCCGTGTTTTTAGTTTAAAAGGGGCGTCCCAACCGGCAGGGCCGCTTCCTTCGAGCATCCACGGTCGAAGTCAGGTCGAACAACGGTTGCTCTCTTTCGACCTCATCCTGCTGTCGGCGCCCCCCGACTCAGCAGGAGTCGGACGGGGGACGTCGCGGTTAACTAAGCCGCGAGAGCCAGATCTTCGTAATCGTTGGCGTTTGATTTTTGCCCAGAGCTTTTAACGAGGCCCACCAGGCTTCCTCGACATGCCGACTGCGCCTCGAACTCTCAGTCGAGACCAGTACGCCCCCAAGTTCCCCTGAGGTTGCCAAAGCTTACCCCAACCCGACCGCGAATCAATCTGCATTCCGCCGTCAGCACCCTGGATCCCTCCATCCGGGATGCTCCTGTGTGGTGCGGATTTTGCGTATTCGCCTCAAATGAAAGCATTGGTTTGCATGGGGGTCGTGGCCGCTGGGCTTTGCGCAATGGCGGAAGAGTGGCGTCAGTTTCGCGGGAATGACGGGAGTGCCAGCGGCACCGGAAATCCACCGGTTGAGTTTGGTGCGGACAAAGCGGTGCGCTGGAAGGTGGCGATTCCGACGGGACATTCCTCCCCGTGTATCGTGAAAGATCGGGTGGTGTTGACGGGGTTGGAGGACGGGGCTTTGGTGACGTTTGCGCTTTCACGGGAGGACGGGAAAAAGCTGTGGAGTCGGAAGGTGGATTCGAAAGCGATTGAACCCGCGCACCGGATCGGGGGGCCCGCGGCGCCAACGCCGTGCAGCGATGGGGAACGGGTGTTTGTGTATTTTGGATCGGTGGGTCTTGTGGCGTATGATTTGGAGGGGAAAGAACTCTGGAGGAGGGAGATGCCGGCACCGGTCGTGGAGTTTGGGACGTCGTCTTCGCCAATTTTGGCAGATGGAAAGCTCCTGTTGGTGGTGGATCAAGACGTGGGATCCCATCTGTTGGCGTTGGATGCGCGGACGGGGGAAGTGGCGTGGAAGACGGATCGGGCGGAGTTTCGGCGGGGGTTTTCGACGCCGTGCGTGTGGCGTCGCGCAGGGGGAGTTGAGGTTGTGGTGGCGGGGTCGTTGTGGGTGAAGGGGTATGATTTGCGGGATGGGCGTGAGTTATGGAGTTCGCGGGGGATGGCGCGGGTCTCGAATGCTTCGCCCTCGGTTTCGGGAGATTTCCTTGTGGTTTCGAGTTGGAACCTTGGTGGGGACGATGGGGATCGGGTGTCGATGGAGCCGTTTGAAGCATTTGCCGAGAAGCAGGATGCCAATCGCGACCGGATTTTGGTGAAGGATGAGTTTCCGGCGGGCCCGATTCGCGACCGGTTTTCACAGATGGACGTGGATAAGGATGGGCGTGTGACGCAGGAGGAGTACGAGGGGATGCGGGCGATGTTTGCGAAGGCGGAGAACCAGTTGTTCGTTTTGAAGGGGGGTGGGCGCGGCGACATCACGGAGAGTCACCTGGTTTGGAAGGTGAAGAAGCATTTGCCGTATGTGTCCTCGCCCTTGGTGCACGACGGAGCGGTGTATGTGGTGAAGAATGGCGGGTTAGCGTCGGCGTTTGCGTTGGGGGATGGGGCGCCGATGTATCAGGGGGAACGGATGGATGCGGCGGGGGATTATTACAGTTCGCCGGTGGCGGCGGGGGACCGCGTGTATGTGGCGTCGCAAAAGGGGGTGGTGGTTGTACATTCGGCGAAGGCGCCATTTAATGTGCTGGCGCGAAACGAGTTCCCTGAGCAGGTGTTTGCAACGCCTGCGATTGTGGACGGGGTCGTGTATTTGCGGACGGAGAAGATGCTGTACGCCTTTGCTCGGTGAGTTAGCGGAGGTGTTTGACGCCGGAGTTGCTGAAGCGAGCGAAAACCGGTTAAGGTTTCGCGTGAGACGGCCCTTGGGTCGCTAAAGGCTTATGAAAAACGATTTTCTTCCGGTTTTATTGCAGGTGGTCATCGCGATTGGGTTCGCGGTGGCGGCGTTGGCGACGAGCGTGATTTTGGGGAAAACGACGCGACGCAACGCGGTGAAGGACAGTGCCTACGAGTGCGGCATGCTTCCGATTGGCGAGGCGCAACCGAGGTTCAGTGTGAAGTTTTACCTCGTGGCGATGTTGTTCATTTTGTTCGATTTGGAAATCGTATTCATGTATCCTTGGGCGGTTATTTACCTTGATTTTGTTGCGGAACACGGTCCGGGCATTTTGTGGAGTATGTTGGGTTTCGTGGGGATTTTGACTCTAGGGTACGTTTACGCGGTGATGAAGGGAGCGCTGGACTGGAAGCGCTGATGCTTCTGCGGCAGGGACTCGGGGAGTTCGGAACGCTGGAACCCGTCGGCGAATGTCGGCGGGTATTTTTATTCAAATGACCGGCGCCAGGCCGGGAGAGGTTTCAAGGTATGTTCGTCGATCACATTAGGATACAGGCAAAGGCAGGCAACGGGGGGAACGGGTGCGTTTCGTTTCGAAGAGAATCGTTTGTGCCGAGAGGCGGGCCCGACGGCGGGGATGGCGGGCGCGGGGGTTCGGTGGTTTTGAAGGTGGACGTGCACGTCGACAACCTGACGCCGTTTTATTACGAGCCGATTGTGAAGGCGCGGAATGGCCAGCACGGGATGGGCAAGCAGTGTTACGGGAAGGCTGCGCCCGACAAGGTGGTGCACGTTCCGGTGGGGACATTGGTTTACCGATTACCGGATCAGAGGGTGGATACGGGGTTGTCGCCGGATTTGGCTTACGGAACGGATTCGTTGTTTGTGGATTTGTCGAAAGCGCCTGAGCCTGAGGAGGAGGAGTCAGTTTCGGAGTCGGTGGAGGACATGGAGTTGGTGGTCGATTTGACGGAACCTGGCACGGAGTTTGTGTTGTGCAAGGGGGGGAAGGGTGGCCTTGGGAACATGCATTTCAAGAGCAGCCGGAATCGTGTGCCGACGCAGTTTACCTACGGGGAGGAGGGCGAGGGGGGGACGTTTTATTTGGAGCTTCGGAAAATCGCGGATGTTGGGTTGGTGGGGTACCCGAATGCGGGGAAGAGCACGTTGCTCACGGCGGTGTCGGCCGCTCGGCCGAAGGTTGCGCCGTACCCTTTCACGACCTTGACCCCGCACATCGGGGTGGTGGAGATGGCGGGTTACAAGCGGTTCAATGTGGCGGACATTCCGGGACTGATCGAGGGGGCGCACCAGAATGTCGGATTGGGGCATGAGTTTTTGCGTCACATTGTGCGGTGCAAGGTGTTGGCGTTTGTGGTCGACACGGCGGGGACTGAGGGAAGGGATCCGGTGTCGGACATTCAAAATCTTCGGCGCGAGATTGATCTTTACGATTCGGCGCTTTCGCAGAGGCCGTGGCTGATTGTGGCGAACAAGATGGATGAGGCGGGGGCCGAGGAGAACTTGCGGATTCTTGCGGACCGGTTTCCGAAGGTGGAAGTGATTGCGGTGAGCGCGGCGTTGGGCGAGGGGGTAGAGACGCTAAAAAAGCATCTCTGTGATCGAGTGGAACAGATTGTTTCCGCTCAATCGGTGGTGGCGGAGCAGGATGCCGAGGAAAGTTTTGAGGCGCCCAGTCAGGACGGAGCTAATCCCTGTGAATAAATCATTTGCTCGCCTTGTGAAAATTTTCACAAGGTGCTTGCGAACCGAGGGCTCTTCGTTTGTACTGAAGGGCTCGACAACAGCCGACTCCATCGCTGCATGAAATCAATCACGTCAGAGCCCGCTTGGGGCGCAGTTCGTTTTTCCACCGGTTTTTTCACTGGCGGATTGGGAAAAACCCTTATGGCGACGACCGGCCTTGCAGCGTCGTCCCTCTCGTTTGCTTCGGACCACGGTGCGGAGCACGCGCTTCCTCCGAGTGCTCCGATTCTATTTCACCTCGGACCCTTGCCGGTTTCGAACAGCATGGTCTTGATGTGGGCCGTTGCTCTTCTTTTGGTCGCATTTGCGCGAGTGGCAACTAGCAAAATGGAATCGGTGCCGTCTGGGGCGCAAAACCTCATCGAGTGGATTGTTGAAACGCTCCGCAACTTCCTCGAGGGGGTGGTCGGTCGCGCGCTCGCGGCGAAGACGTTTTGGTTTTTTGCGACGGCGTTCATTTTCATCCTGACGACTAACTGGTTTGGGTTGATTCCTGGGGTTGGGACGGTTGGTTACGGAGTTCCGGGGGCGGATGGCTCGCTTGGGCACATCGCTCGTCCGTTGCTTCGCGGGGTGAACGCCGATCTCAACATGACGTTGGCGATGGCGATGATTTTCTTCGTGAGCTGGACGGTTTGGGCGGTTGGGGCGAATGGCGTTTGGGGCACGGTGAAGCACCTGTTTGCTCCGCGCGGGCAGTCGCAGGGCATCATGAAAGTGTTGATGTTGGTGGTATTCCTTGCGGTGGGTGTGTTGGAGGTGGTTTCGATTGTGTTCCGTCCGGTTTCTTTGTCGTTCCGGTTGTACGGAAACATTTTCGCGGGTGAGACGATGTTGGAGGCGATTTCGAACTTGGTTCCGGCGTTGGCGCCGGTGTTGCCGTTGCCCTTCTATTTCATGGAGCTTCTGGTGGGGTTTGTGCAGGCGTTTGTCTTCATGCTTTTGACGGCGGTTTTCACCTTTTTGATTTGTGACCATGGGGACGGCCACGCGGAGGGTGGGCATCATTAGGATAACGTTAGACGAATTTAGACTTTTGCTTGTCGGACCGTGGCTATGACTGCGGAGGCAGGTAAGAAAACAACAAAACAAAACAACGAAAATGGACATCATCACCACGCTCGCCGAGGTTTCCGGAAACCTGCACATTGCTCTTGCCGCTTTGGGTTCAGCCCTCGCGGTGGGTGTCATCGGGTACAAGGCTTCTGAAGCGGTGGGTCGCAATCCTGAGGCTGCTACGGCAATCCTCACGCAGGCGATTCTGAGTTCGGCGTTGGCCGAAGGGATCATCTTCTTCGCGATCTTCCTCGCGAAGGGTCAGTAATCCAGTTTGTCTGGGGGGTCCTTCGGGGCCTCCCAGACACGGTTGTTTTGTTTGTGTAGTATTTGATATTTTTAAGTAGATATGACGACGGTGCCTTTTCTTTTAGCCAACAGTGGGGGTTCGCCTTTGGACACCGCGAAGCAAGTTGGGGAGATTTTCGGATTCAACCAGTGGATGTTCGTTTCGCAGGTGATTTCGTTTTCACTGGTGTGCTTCGTTCTCGCCAAGTTTGCGTACAAGCCGGTGCTGAAGATTCTCGCGGAGCGGCGCGACACGATTGAGCGGAGTTTGAAGGAAGCTGCTGCGATTCGCGAACAGTTGGCCGAGGCGGAGAAGCGTGCATCGGAGATTACGGCGAAGGCCTCTGCGGATGCGCAGCGCATTGTTCAGGAGACACGTGAAGCGATGAAGAGTTTCGAAGAGCGGCAGACGCAGGCTGCGATTGCGCAGGCTGAAGAGATTGTGAAGAAAGCGCATGAGGCCACGAAAGCTGAGCGGGAGCGCGAGTTTGCCAAGTTGAAGGCGGAAGTGGCGGATTTGGTGGTTGCGACGACGGCGAAGGTCATTGGTCGTACTTTGTCGACGGAAGATCAGTCTCGGCTGGCGGCGGAGGCTTCGAGCGAGTTGGCAGCGTAACGTGCGTTTCACGGAAAACTCATGAGGTCGGCAAAAGAAATCAAGGCTGGGGGCAAGGCGCTCTTCGACGTTTGCGTGGTGGACGGGCTGTTGAACGATGGAAAAGTCCGTGAAGTACTCGCGAAACTGCAATCAGTGGGTGGCGGCGATGTGTTGGCTCTGTTGAAGGAGTTTCATCGCTTGGTTCGCCTCGAGATTGAACGCACCACGGCGGTGGTTGAGAGCGCGACGGAGTTGCCCGATGCAACGAAGGACGCGATGCGCGATTCGTTAGCGAAGCGGTACGCAGGCAATTTGCGTGAGACGCGCTTTGTTGTTTCTTCAGGACTTCTCGGGGGGGTGAAAATCCGCGTGGGCAGCGATGTGTTTGATTCTTCCGTGAGAAACCGCCTCGAGCGGTTGGGGGCGAGTCTTAAAAACTGAAAGTAAAATATTTTTAAAATCAATATGAGTAATATCCTTCAAGAAATTGTTTCGACAATCTCCGGCCTTAAAACGAGTGCTGCGAAGTCGAACGTCGGGGTTGTCCGGAAGGTGAGCGACGGTGTGGCGCGTGTGGAGGGGTTGAGTGAGGTCATGCTCAACGAAATGATTGAGTTTCCCGGCGGTCTTCGCGGGATTGCTTTGAACCTTGAGGAGTCTGAGGTGGGGGTGATTCTTTTGGGTGACGACAAGATCGTTACCGAAGGAACGGAAGTTCGGACGACAGGTCAGCTTTTGTCCGTGCCGGTCGGGAAAGGACTCCTCGGTCGCGTGGTCAACACGTTGGGCGATCCGATTGACGGGAAGGGCCCGATTACGGCGACGGCGCAGTATCCGGTGGAGAAAATCGCGCCAGGAATCATTAAGCGTAAGTCGGTGAGCCAGCCGTTGCAGACAGGGATTATGGCTATTGACGCCATGATTCCGATTGGGCGTGGGCAGCGTGAGTTGATCATTGGTGACCGTGCGACGGGAAAGACCACCATTGCGATTGATACGATTATCAACAACGCGCGCATCAATCGGGCGAACAAGGACAAGGAAGGCTTCCGTCCGCTTTACTCGATTTACGTGGGTATCGGTCAGAAGAACGCAAACATCGCGCGGGCGATTGCCGTTTTGGAAGAAGCGGGCGCGTTGGAGTACACGGTGGTTGTGTCCGCGCCAGCGTCCGATACTGCGACGAACCAGTACCTCGCACCGTTTGCGGGTTGTGCGATGGGTGAGTGGTTCATGGACAACGGCATGGATGCCGTGATTGTTTACGACGACCTTTCGAAGCACGCTGTGGCGTACCGTCAGGTTTCGTTGGTGTTGAAGCGTCCTTCGGGTCGCGAGGCTTATCCTGGCGACGTGTTCTATCTTCACTCCCGTTTGTTGGAGCGGAGCGCTCGTGTGAGCGAGACGGCTGGCAATGGCTCGTTGACGGCGTTGCCGATTATTGAAACCCAAGCGGGTGACGTTTCGGCGTATATCCCGACGAACGTGATTTCGATTACGGATGGGCAGATTTATCTGGAAACAGATTTGTTCTACCAGGGCGTTCGTCCGGCGATTTCGGTTGGTTTGTCGGTGAGCCGAGTGGGATCCGCGGCGCAGATTAAGGCGATGAAGCAGGTTGCTGGGAAAATCAAAGGTGATTTGGCTCAGTTCCGTGAGTTGGCGGCGTTTGCGCAGTTTGGCTCGGACCTCGATGCGAAGACAAAGGCGCAGTTGGACCGCGGTCAGCGTATTGTGGAGCTGTTCAAACAGATTCAGTACAATCCGATGGCGATTGAGATTCAGGCGTCGGTGTTGTGGACCATTCAGAACGGATTCTTTGATGATGTTGCGGTGGACAAGCTCAAGGCGTTTCAGCTTGGGTTGCAGGAGTTCTTGGTGTCGCGGAAGGAGTCGGTTCTTGCGAAGCTTCGTGAGAAGGGAGCTATCGACGATGCGATCACGGCGGATTTGAAGGGCGCAGTGACGGAATACAAGCAGGGGTTCAAGGGCTAATCGGCTAGCGATTTCCGAGGGATTCCAAGGAACACGATATGGGAGCAAACACACGCGACATTCGTCGACGGATCAAGTCGGTTAAAAACACGGCTCAGATCACCAAGGCGATGCAGATGGTGGCTGCGTCCAAGATGCGCAAGGCGCAGATGGTGGCTCTTGCGAGTCGGCCTTACGCGGAGGAGCTGGCGCGCATGCTTCGGGCATTTGGATCGGTGATGAAGGCTGCGGACGACCGCGCCAATCACCCGTTGATGCAGGAGCGGCCTGTACGCAGGCAGCTAGTGGTGGTGATTTCGACGGATAAGGGGTTGTGCGGACCGCTCAACTCGAATCTTTTCCGAGAGATAACGAAGTACGATGCTTCGACGACCGAGTTTATCGCGGTTGGTCGAAAGGGCGGTCAGTTTCTCGCTCGGATGAACCGGAAAGTGATTGCTGAGTTCGAGCTGAAAGATGCGTTCACGTTCTTCGATACCAAGGCGGTTTCGAAGATGTGTCTGGAGCGTTTCTTGAATGGGGAGGTGGACGCTGTTCATGTTCTCTACACTGACTTTATCAATACGCTTCAGCAGGTTCCTGCATCCAAGGTTTTGGTTCCGGTGACGTCGTTGGAAGTGGGGCCGGCCTCGGTTGATGGCAAGGTGGACGATTACGTTGAGGATTTTGGGAATGAGAAGGCGCCCGATTACATTCTGGAGCCGAGTTTGGATGCGTTGTTGGACGCCATTCTTCCGCACTTCGTCGATTTCAAAATCTATCACATGGTTTTGGAGAGTCGGGCGTCGGAGCATTCCGCGCGAATGGTTGCGATGAAGAACGCGACAGATAATGCGAAGCAGCTCATCAAGGATTTGACCTTGGAGTACAACAAGGTTCGCCAAGCCAGCATTACGACTGAAATTTTGGAAATCGCGACTGCGCAAATGGTTCTTGGTTAAACACTTTCGAATAAATAAAAATTATGTCACAGACCGCAGAAACAACCACGAAGAACGTCGGAACGATCGTTCAGGTCATCGGACCGGTGGTCGACGTCGACTTCAGCAAGTCGGGCGTGATTCCGAAGCTCTATGAGGCTTTGGAAATCCGCTACGAGGTGAACGGCGTTCAGACCCGATTGGTCTTGGAAGTGCAGCAACACCTTGGAGATCACTGGGTGAGGTCCATCGCGATGTCTTCGACGGAAGGTCTTCGTCGCGGGATGAACGTGGATGCGTTGGGCAATCCGATCACCGTGCCTGTGGGTGAAGGGGTGTTGGGCCGTATTTTCAACGTGACGGGAGATCCCACTGACGAGCGTGGTGAAGTTCCTCACACGAAGCGGTACCCGATTCATCGTCCCGCACCTCCGTTGACGGAACAAGACACGAAGGCGCAGATTCTCGAAACGGGGATTAAGGTTATCGATTTGATTTGTCCGTTCACCAAGGGGGGTAAGGTGGGGGCTTTCGGGGGAGCAGGTGTGGGCAAAACGGTGGTGATCATGGAGTTGATCAACAACATCGCGAAGGGACATGGTGGCTATTCGGTGTTTGCCGGGGTGGGTGAGCGGACACGTGAGGGCAACGACTTGTACCACGAAATGGCCGACTCGAAGGTGATTCGGTTGGACAAGATTGAGGAATCGAAAGTGGCGTTGGTTTACGGTCAGATGAACGAGCCGCCTGGGGCGCGTTTGCGCGTGGCCTTGTCTGCTTTGTCGATGGCGGAGTACTTCCGTGATGAGAAGAATCAGGACGTGTTGTTGTTTGTCGACAACGTGTTCCGTTTCTCGCAAGCGGGGTCGGAGGTGTCGGCTCTCTTGGGGCGTACTCCTTCGGCGGTGGGTTACCAGCCGACATTGGCGGCGGAGATGGGTCAGTTGCAAGAGCGCATCACTTCCACTACTCGTGGGTCGATTACCTCTTTCCAAGCGGTGTACGTTCCGGCGGACGATTTGACGGATCCGGCTCCCGCGAACACGTTTGCGCACTTGGATTCGACCATCGTTCTCGAGCGTTCGATTGCAGAGTTGGGGATTTATCCTGCGGTTGATCCGCTGGCATCCACCTCGAAGGCGCTGGCGCCTGAAATCGTGGGCGAGGAGCACTACAAGGTGGCTCGCGGGGTTCAGCGTGTGTTGCAGCGGTACAAGGATTTGCAGGACATCATCGCGATTCTCGGGATGGATGAGTTGTCGCCTGAGGATAAGCTCACGGTCTTCCGTGCGCGCAAAATCCAGCGGTTCTTGTCGCAACCGTTCCACGTTGCAGAGGTATTCACGGGCACGCCAGGCCAGTACGTGTCGATTAAAGACACCATCCGCGGGTTCAAGGAAATCCTCGATGGGAAGCATGATGATGTTCCTGAAGGGAACTTCTACATGAAGGGTGGCATCGACATGGTGCGTGGGTAATGAGTGCGGCGGCACCGGACGGCATGAATCGTCCGGTGTTGGATGCGAGACGGAGTCACTTTTTGAGACTGAAAAATGGCCAAGC
>JACCDK010507407.1_pt1 | contig 10412 bp, 10 predicted proteins | sample 7445871 | NCBI WGS metagenome assembly JACCDK01 (sample SAMN15323436, study PRJNA562643) | freshwater metagenome | isolation source: river surface water | place: USA:Blue River Watershed | collected 2017-08-15
ACGGCTTTAGCAAGTAAGGTTTTACCTGTTCCTGGAGGGCCAACAAGCAAGGCGCCTTTCGGAATTTTGGCGCCGAGTTCCGTGTATTTTTTAGGATTTTTAAGGAACTCTACAATTTCTACGATTTCTTCCTTGGCGCCTTCGAGGCCAGCGACGTCTTTGAAGGTGATATTGGTACTTTTACCTTTTTCATAGACTTGTGCACGCGACTTGCCAATATTAAAAATTTGGCCACCGCCGCCACCGCCACCGCCGCCGCCAGACATGCGACGCATGACAAACAGCCAGATCAGGACGATGATACCAAAAGGCAGTAAGTAACCCAAAATTTGAGCCAACCAATTGGTTTCGATGATGTTCTCGTAGTCGTGGTAACCGCGTTCGTCTAAGGCTTTTTCGAAGTTGGCATGGTTGCCGATGTTCTCTAACTCAAAAACGATTTGAGAAGGTTTTGCATTTTTGTTGGCGAGCAACTTTCGCATTTTTGGAAAGTCCAGGTCTTTGCGGCTATTGATGTAGTTGCTCGCATTTTTGCGTAGTTGGAATCTTGCCGTACTTTGATTGACAATCTTGACTTGCTTCACGGCTTTTTCCTCCACTAAATCGAGGAGTGTTTCTTTGTATTTGATCGTGGAGGTGGTTTCGCTGTTGATGTAGAGGTGTGTACTCACCAATACAATCACAAAAGCGATGTATATCCAGTAGACCGAAAGCGGATTTTTTCTTTTTTCTTCAGACATGTTGACGGAGATTATAAGTTGGGAAGGTCAGTTCTTTTGGCATCGGCCCAAAGGTCTTCGATGTCGTAGAATGAGCGCGCATCTTTGTAAAAAATATGGCAAACAACATCGATGTAGTCGAGCAAAATCCATTCAGAATTCGATTTACCTTCGGTGTGCCATGGTTTTTCTTTGAGTTCTTTACGGGTGTTGCGCTGAATTGCACTAGCGATACCGTCTACTTGCGTACTGGATTCTCCACTGCAAATGACGAAGTAATCGCAAACGGCACTGTCGAGTTCACGGAGGTCGAGAATGGTAATATCTTGCGCTTTGTTATTTTGCATCCCTTCGATGATTGCGTCTACGAGTAGCTCCGAAGGGTCTAATTTTTTCTTTTTTGCCATTGATTTGATTCTATTACAAAACTAACTGATAAATTTGAATCCACTTGATTTTATAGATGACCAAATTCGGTTCTGTTCTTATTCAGTTAGCAACTGTCGATTCTACTAACAATTATGCTGCCAATTTGATTCAACAAGGAAGTTGTCAAGATGGTTCGGTAATTATGGCAGATTATCAAACGATGGGGAGGGGGCAGCGTGGTAATTCATGGCAGTCTGTCAGTGGGGAGAACCTCATGTTTAGTATTGCCTTCCAATCCAGGCTTTCCATTGATCAGCAAATCCGAATCTCGTGGTATAGTGCCATTATTTGGCAGCAGTGTCTGTTGCGGTTTGGCATCGATGCGCAAATCAAATGGCCCAATGACCTCTATGTCCGTGGTCGCAAAATCGGAGGTATCCTCATCGAACAACAATTAAACGGTACGACACTAGACTGGTCCATTCTCGGCTGTGGCATCAATGTTAATGATACTCCTGACCTCGTTCAAGCTACAAGTATTTACCAAGAGACGGGCCAAAGATTCAAACCGCTTACCGTACTCACGGAATTCCTCGATTTACTCAATGGTCAGCAAAACCTACTTTTCGGAGATTTCTTCAAATTAAAGCGTTCATTTGAAGAAGGCATGGAATGGCGAAATCAGCTGCTTCAATTCGAAAAGAAAGAGGGTCCATCTTTTGAAGGAATCATACGAGGGGTAAATGAACAAGGCCAACTGCAAGTAGAGGTAAACGGCACGATGCAAAGTTATGGCAATCAAGAAATTCGTTTCTTACTCCCCCGAACTTAATTGAGCGGCAAGATTGCTTGCCATTTCTGTTAAAAGTTTCTGCAAGGGTTTTTCGATGAGCATTTTGAGCATCATATTGAGATCGGCTTTGATTTCTATAAAGCCTTTTGTTCCTTGCGTTTCTGCACTGAGGTGGACAAATAAATCGAATGCAAACGGATTTGTAGGAGCGCCTTTGAAATGGAGTAGGGTGGTCTCGACGGTTTGCTTTTCAAGCGTTAAATGAATTTGGCCTGCCGCTTTGAAACTAAATTGGGTTGGCGTACATTGAAAATCAGTGGTCTGGTTTTCGGGTAGCAACAACGCGTAGTTGGCGGTATTCGCTAAGAAATCGCTTACTTGTTCTATGGCTGAGGGAAGCTGAAATTCTTGGCTTTTGAGGGTGAGCATGTTGTGCTGTTAATCGTTGTCTTGCATCCAAGTGCTGGGGTTGTTGCGCCAAGCGCGAAGGGTTTCTTCATCGGCCTCGGTAACGTAGTTGGTTTTGGTAGCGACGTCGATGAGCGTGCCGTAGTCGGTAAGGCAAACATAAGGGCAGTTTGCTTCGGTAAATTGTTGTTCGGCAAGAGAAAAACCATAGGTGAAAGTGGCGATCAGCCCCTTGACTTCTAAACCACCTGCGCGCAGCGCTTGAACAGCTTTGAGACTGCTTCCGCCGGTAGAAATGAGGTCCTCGATGACCACAACGCGTTGACCTTCTTGGTAGGCACCCTCGATGAGGTTTTCCATGCCGTGGCCTTTGGCAGCACTGCGTACGTATATGAATGGCAGGCCAAGTTCTTGGGCGATGAGTGCACCCTGCGCAATACCGCCGGTTGCAACGCCCGCAATGACATCCGGTTTCCCGAAATTATCTAGAATAGTTTGGGCATACCCTTGGCGAATGTGCGTGCGAACCTCCGGGAAACTAAGCGTAATTCGGTTGTCGCAGTAAATTGGAGACTTCCAGCCAGAGGCCCAAGTGAAGGGTTTGTCGGGCTGAAGACGCACTGCTTTTGTTTTAAGGAGCAATTCTGCTACCTTTAGGCTCAAATCTTTGTTCACATTCATGCCGCAAAAATACAAAGTTTTCATAGATTCGACTTACATCATTTTTACAGATGTCGATCAATTTTTACCAAATTGGCCTCATGCCTACCCACATTCTTATCAAGAATTGGTCAGTTCGCTCCAAAATGCAAACCATCAGGTGGTTTCACCCAACCCCGAGCAGGCTATGTTTTCTTTTTTTTCAAATTGGAAGATGCTACAAACGGCCGGTGGCTTGGTGCAATGCGAAAATGAAGATGCCTATTTGTGGATTTATCGCTTTGCGCACCTCGATTTGCCAAAAGGTAAAATAGAAAAGGGAGAAGGGAAGGTGCAAGCAGCTATCCGTGAAATTGAGGAAGAAACCGGACTTGATGGCCAATTCGAACTTCTTGATTCCCTGCCTAGTACATACCATGTTTATGAAATGAAAGGCCGTTCGTTTTTCAAACAAAATCATTGGTTTCGCTTTCGCTTTAGAGGTATTTCAGCACTGAAACCCCAAACAGAAGAGGGAATTGAAGCGGTTTTTTGGCTTTCAGATCGAGAATGGCGCCATCGCTTAACCGAAACCTACCCTGGTTTGAGAGAATTATTAGCGTCATCTTGCTAAAAATGTGTTAATTTTATTTCGAACTGTACGGAATGAATTATACTTGTCCTCAGCATACCAATTATTGTAACAATTCTAAATAACACCACCCCATGAAATTACTTCAACTCTCTTTGTTCTTGTGCCTCTCTCAATTGTTGTTTGCTCAAACTCCTGAAAAAGGTAAAAAACCAGCACAGCCGGCATTGCGTTTCACAGTGCTTGAAATCGAGCGTCAAAACATTCCATATGGTTCCGAAGACCTCTTTGTTTTTGAGTTTAAAAATACTTCAAAGAAAGCGGCCGTCATTACCAATGTGCAAACGAGTTGTGGTTGTACCGCAGCTGAGCGCCCAGAGACACCCATCAGAAAGGGTAAAAAAGGCGTCATCAAAGTACACTACGATACCAAGCGCGTCGGTGCCTTCACCAAAACAATTACTGTTTTTTCAAATGTTGGGGACCCCATTGTACTCACCATTAAAGGTACAGTCTTGACGCCCTCAGATTCTCCCGTTACCAACTAGGAAGTCGCGGCGCGCGCTCAGATATTTGCTATCTTTGCAACTTTAAGACGAAGTCATGGAGATTGCAAAAACATACGAGCCGCAACTTGCACAAGAAAAATGGTACCAACATTGGCTAGATAAGGGATATTTTCATTCTACTCCCGATCACCGAGAGCCCTATACTATTGTCATTCCTCCGCCGAACGTCACTGGCGTTTTGCACATGGGTCACATGCTCAACAACACCATCCAAGACGTGTTGGTGCGCAGAGCGCGTATGTTAGGTAAAAATGCTTGTTGGGTGCCGGGCACCGACCACGCCTCTATTGCAACAGAAGCGAAAGTAGTCCAAAAGCTCAAGGCTGAAGGCATCTCTAAATCAGACCTCACCCGCGAGCAATTCCTCGCCCATGCCTTCGAATGGAAAGACAAACACGGCGGCATTATCCTCGAGCAACTCAAGCGTTTGGGCGCTTCTTGCGACTGGGAGCGCACACACTTCACCATGGACCCTGAATATTCTGAGTCCGTCATCAATGTCTTTATCGATCTTTTTCAAAAAGGTAAAATTTACCGCGGTGTCCGCATGGTCAACTGGGATCCTGAAGCACTTACAGCACTCTCCGATGAAGAAGTCAATTACAAAGAAGTCAATTCGAAACTTTTTTATGTTCGCTATCAAGTCTTAGGTGAATCCGATCAATGGCTCACCATTGCCACCACAAGACCCGAAACCATCCTCGGCGACACCGCTATTTGCGTGCATCCCGACGACGCACGCTACCAAAAACTCATTGGTAAAACCGTTTTGGTCCCCCTGATCAACCGCGAGATTCCCGTCATTGCCGACACCTATGTCGACCCTGAATTTGGAACAGGCTGTTTAAAAGTGACGCCAGCTCATGACCCCAATGACTACGAGCTTGGTCAAAAACACAACTTGCCGAGCATCGATTTATTCAACGACAACGGCACACTCAACGCGCATGGCGCTCATTATCAAGGTAAAGATCGTTTTGAGGTGCGTCGCGAAATCGAAAAAGAACTCCACGACAAAGGTTTTTTAGTCAAAACCGAAGACATCATCAATAAAGTTGGTTTTTCAGAGCGCACCAATGCGGTCATTGAACCTAAGCTCTCTCTGCAGTGGTTTGTTTCCATGAAAGAACTCTCGGCTCCGGCTCTTGAGAACGTCATGAATGGCAACATTCAATTCCACCCCGAAAAATTCAAAAACACCTATCGCCACTGGATGGAGAACGTCAAAGATTGGTGTATTTCTCGCCAACTTTGGTGGGGACATCGCATCCCTGCTTGGTACTACAGCGATCGGCCAGCCGATTTTGTTGTGGCTAAAACCCAAGAAGAAGCCATTGTTTTGGCGACTCAAAAAGCGGGTCGTGAAGTTGCTGCGTCCGAGCTTCGCCAAGACGAAGACGTTCTCGATACTTGGTTTTCGAGTTGGTTGTGGCCCATTTCTGTTTTCAATGGCCTGACACAGCCCAATAATCCCGAAATTAACTATTATTACCCCACCAATGACCTCGTTACCGCACCCGAAATCATGTTTTTCTGGGTTGCCCGCATGGCCATTGCCGGCTACGAATACATGGGCCAACAGCCCTTTAAAAACGTCTACTACACTGGTATTGTCCGCGACAAACTCGGTCGTAAGATGTCTAAATCTTTGGGTAATTCTCCCGACCCAATTGACCTCATCAATCAATATGGTGCCGACGGCGTTCGCGTCGGCGTACTCATCTCCTCGCCTGCAGGCAATGACCTCCCATTTGATAGCGCTCAATGTGAACAAGGTCGTAATTTCACCAACAAAATTTGGAATGCTTATCGCTTGGTAGCTTCATGGGAGGTCCGTGAAATAGAACAACCGCTCTCGAGTAAAGTAGCTATTGAATGGTTCGACAACCGCTTTGCGCAGGTCCTCAAGGAAATCAACGATAACTTTGACAAATTCCGTATTTCAGACGCATTGATGTCTACCTACAAACTCGTCTGGGACGACTTCTGCTCTTGGTACTTAGAAATGATCAAGCCAGGATATCAACAGCCTATTGATCGCCAGACCCTCGAGCATACGCTCGATTTCTTTGAGCGCATCTTAAAGATCATGCATCCATTTACGCCTTTTGTCGCCGAAGAGCTGTATCATGCACTGCGCGAACGCCAAGCAGGCGATGACATCGTTATTGCCCAATGGCCTGAAAGCCAAGAAGTCAATGACGCGCCAATGCAGCAGTTTGCTTTCAATGAAAAAGTAATTACACAGATCCGCAATATCCGCAAGCAAAATAACATCGCGACAAAAGTGAAGCTAGAGCTCTTCATCAAAGCCGATGCAAGCCGCGCAAGCGATGCAGATAGCATTATAGTTAAAATGGGCAATTTGTCTGTATTGCAATACGTTCAAGAAAAAGTAGCGCAGTCCAATAGCTTTATTGTGGACGGCATCGAGTTTTTTGTGCCTTTCGGCGAGCAAATTGATATCGAAGCCGAAAAGAAAAAAATAGAAGAGGAGTTAAACTACACCAAAGGTTTCCTGAAAAGCGTACAAGGAAAGTTGCAAAATGAAAAATTCATGGCAGGTGCACCTGAAGCAGTAGTAACTAATGAGCGCAATAAAGAAGCCGATGCTTTGCAAAAAATTGCCATTCTCGAGGAGAAATTAAAGGGAATGTAATAGCGCCAAATCAATGATTGGACTTTTCCTTTTCTAAATGAAACGAAAATCAACGCGCCTATTGCGCTGCTTACCTTCATCTGTCTGGTTCTGATCGACGGGTTCTTTTTCGCCTCTGTACTGTATCACAACTCTGTCTTTGGGCAATCCATGCGCGCTGAAAAAACTCAAGAGTGCTTCGCTGCGTTTTTTTGACAAGGCTAAATTGTAGGCATCTGAACCATCTGCATCGGTGTGTCCTGTGATTTCAATGCGCAAATCTGAATGGCTCTTGACCATTCTGATCAATTCCTTTAAGTAGCTTTGGTATTCAGCTCTAATTGTTGCTTGGTTGTAATCGAAATAAATTGGTTGAAAACTGAAATTCAGTAACTCTTGTTTGCGAATTTGCGGTGCCGAAATGCCTTCTTTGAGCTCTTGACGGAAGCGCAACAACCAATCTTTAGGTAAGTATGGCGTTTGATGAGTTGAAATTTCTCCGCTGCTTTGATAAGCAATCAAACGATAAGTTTGGTTGTCCGTACTGCCTTCGAGATAGCCATTTTGCGAATTGTATTTGAGCGAATAAGTATATGGCGTAAGCGCGTATTCGGGCAAGTAATGCCACATCGCTTTTAAGGTAATCAGTTGCATTTCATGATCGGCATACTTCCCTACAACAGGATAAACACTAGCGCCTTGATTGTTCTCAATTCTGATTTTGCCATCGACAAGGCCGTTAGTCACAAAAATTTCGAGGTAAACAGGTATCATTACTTCTTCATCACTACTCGAAAAGAGCATTCCTTGCCAAAAGCCCGTCATTTTTTGCCCCCAAGAAAGAGATTTCAAACAGAGTAAATACAAGAGTATGTATCGCATGCGTTTCTTACTCGTAAAAAAGTAAATTTTGTTCCAAGTCGAACTATCTTTGTTGGGTATTGTTTTAAGCAAAAACCACCATGAAAACGCTATTATTTTCTTTAAGCATCTTACTTATGAGCTTTTTACCTTCCGATACGGCAAGTATTTACCAATTTAAGGTCAAAGACATCAACGGTAAAACTTTCGATTTCGCCTCTTTAAAAGGCAAAAAAATAATGATTGTCAATACGGCATCAAAATGCGGACTCACCCCACAATACGAGCAACTCGAGGCGCTATATACCAAATATAAAGCCAAGAATTTTGTAATTGTCGGTTTCCCTGCCAACGACTTCATGTCGCAAGAGCCAGGTTCAGATCAAGAAATCGCACAGTTCTGCAAATTGAATTACGGCGTGAGTTTTCCGATGATGTCCAAAATCAGTGTCAAAGGAAAAGACATGCATCCAGTCTATCAATTCCTCACCCAAAAAGCGAAAAATGGCTTAGAAGACAGCAAAGTGGAGTGGAATTTTCAGAAATATCTCATTGACGAGAACGGCCACCTGGCAAAGGTCATTTCACCGCGTGTTTTACCGGATGATCCGAGTATCATTGCTTGGATAGAAAAATAGTTCAAATCGTTGAAATTTTGTTGATAAGTTAAGGCTTTCAAAGCCGGAAGAAGCACCTTACAAGAGGTGCTTTTTTTTATTTTTGTTTACACGAAATTTAACACCATCAACAAACTAAAGCAACATGGCTGAAGACGAAAAGAGAGACAATTATTCGGCAGATAATATCCAGGTATTAGAAGGTTTAGAAGCAGTAAGAAAACGCCCTGCAATGTACATCGGTGACGTAGGCGTCAAAGGCCTTCACCACCTCGTATACGAAGTTGTAGATAACTCCATCGATGAGGCGCTCGCCGGTTATTGTAACCATATCAATGTCTTCATCAACGAAGACAATTCCATTACCGTCACAGACAACGGTCGCGGTATCCCAACTGCGATGCACACCAAAGAAAAGAAATCTGCACTAGAGGTTGTCATGACCGTCTTGCACGCGGGAGGAAAGTTCGACAAAGACACCTATAAAGTTTCTGGTGGTCTGCACGGTGTGGGGGTTTCTTGTGTAAACGCCTTGTCTACACATCTCAAGGCAACGGTGCGCCGCGAAGGCAAAATTTTCCAACAAGAATACAACATCGGTAAGCCGATGTACGACGTGAAGGTTGTGGGTGAGTCAGACCAAACCGGAACAGAAGTTACCTTTACGCCAGACGCCAACATTTTTGAGTCTACCGAATACAACTTCGACACCCTTGCAGCGCGCATGCGCGAACTCGCCTTCCTCAATAAAGGCATCACCATTACGCTCACTGACAAACGCCAAACCGAAGACGACGGCTCAAATCCTTGCACTACCTATCATTCCGAAGGCGGCCTTAGAGAATTTGCCTCTTACCTTGATCGCAACCGCGAGGCGCTCATTACCGACGTCATATATTTTGAAGGCGAACGCGAAGGTATTCCTGTAGAAGTTGCCCTTACTTACAACACCTCCTACACAGAGAATATCCAAGCCTACGTCAACAACATTAATACCCACGAAGGTGGTACCCACTTATCTGGTTTCCGTCGTGGCCTCACCAACACCCTCAAAAAATACGCAACCGATTCAGGAATTCTCGCCAAAGAGAAAATTGAAATTGATGGCGACGACTTCCGCGAAGGTCTCACTGCAGTAGTTTCTGTCAAAGTACAAGAGCCACAATTCGAGGGTCAGACCAAAACCAAATTAGGCAACCGCGAAGTCACTGCACCGGTTAGCCAGGCGGTTTCAGAAATGCTTTCAGCTTACCTAGAAGAACACCCTTCGGAAGCAAAACTCATCGTCGAGAAAGTTATTTTGGCAGCTCGCGCCCGCCATGCTGCGCGCAAAGCCCGCGAGATGGTACAGCGCAAGAATGTGCTCACGGGCTCAGGCTTGCCAGGTAAACTCGCAGACTGCTCTGAAAAAGACCCAGCTGCTTGCGAAGTTTACTTCGTCGAGGGAGATTCCGCAGGCGGAACGGCCAAGCAAGGCCGAGACCGCCATTTCCAAGCCATCATGCCGCTCAGAGGTAAGATCCTCAACGTAGAGAAAGCCATGCAGCACAAAATCTTCGAAAACGAAGAGATCAAAAACATCTATACAGCTTTGGGTGTGCGCATCGGAACCGAAGAAGATTCCAAAGCGCTCAACCTCGAAAAACTGCGTTATCACAAGATCATCATCATGTGTGATGCCGACGTCGACGGTTCGCACATCGAAACACTCATCCTTACGTTCCTTTTCCGTTACATGAAAGAACTCATTGAAAAAGGCTACGTATATATCGCTACACCGCCGTTATATCAAGTGAAAAAAGGAACTAAATCCGAATACGCATGGAACGAAGACCAGCGTGATCGCCTCATTCAAGAGTTGAAAGGTGGCGGTAGCGAAACTTCTGTCAATGTACAGCGCTACAAGGGTCTTGGTGAAATGAACGCCGAGCAACTTTGGGAAACCACCATGAACCCAGAAAGCCGCACCTTGCGTCAGGTGACAATTGAGAACGCTGCAGAGTGCGATCAAATCTTCTCTATGCTCATGGGCGACGACGTTCCACCTCGCCGCGAATTCATTGAGAAAAACGCTAAATACGCAAAAATTGATGCTTAAGCTCAAGCAAATAAACGTTTTAAAGCCGTTACTCCTTTTTTGGATAGCGGCTTTTTTCTTGGGTTTAAACTCATTTCGAGGTTTCAGATCCGAGGATCAAAAAGAGCTG
>JACCDK011122144.1_pt1 | contig 10412 bp, 11 predicted proteins | sample 7445871 | NCBI WGS metagenome assembly JACCDK01 (sample SAMN15323436, study PRJNA562643) | freshwater metagenome | isolation source: river surface water | place: USA:Blue River Watershed | collected 2017-08-15
GCGTGCATGTCGCCAAACAAGCTGCGCTTCCAACCACCAAAACCGTGCCAAGCCATGGGCACAGGAATCGGCACGTTGATGCCCACCATGCCCACTTGAATGCGACGTGAAAACTCACGCGCCACATTGCCATCGCGTGTGAAGCAACTCACCCCGTTGCCAAATTCATGGTCGTTGATGATGTGCACCGCTTCACCAAAATCTTTGACACGCACGCATGACAAAACTGGGCCGAAAATTTCTTCCTTGTAAATTTTCATGTCGGTGGTGACGTTGTCAAACAAGGTGCCGCCCAACCAGAAGCCATTGTCGCAACCTGCACCTGCTTTGGCGCCATCAAATTGACGGCCGTCGACCAAGAGCTTGGCGCCTTCGGCCACACCTGCATCGATGTAACCCGTGATGTGTTGCTTGGCCGCAGCAGTGACGATGGGGCCCATCTCGGCTGCCAAATTGGTGCCGTTCAAAACCTTGAGTGCACGTGTTTTTTCTAGCAACAAGGGCATCAATTTTTCAGCCACATCGCCCACCAGCACGGCCACACTGATGGCCATGCAGCGCTCGCCAGCAGAGCCGTAAGCTGCGCCAATCAAGGCATCCACAGCTTGCTCAATGTCGGCATCGGGCATCACCACCATGTGGTTTTTAGCGCCGCCCAAAGCTTGCACGCGTTTGCCGTGGCGCGCGCCGTTTTCATACAAGCTGTTGGCGATGGGCGTAGAGCCCACAAAGCTCACAGCTTTGACATCGGGGTGTTCGACCAGCGCGTCAACCGCTTCTTTGTCGCCTTGCACCACATTGAACGCACCAGCGGGCAAGCCAGCTTGTTTGAGCAATTCAGCCATGAACAACCTGGGGCTGGGGTCAAGTGGGCTGGGCTTCAAAACAAAGGTGTTGCCGCAGGCAATGGCCACAGGAAACATCCACATGGGCACCATGACGGGAAAGTTAAAGGGTGTGACGCCCGCCACCACGCCCAAAGGCTGGCGCATCGTCCAGTTGTCGATGCCGGTTGAAACTTGGTCGGTGAAGTCGCCTTTGAGCAATTGCGGAATGCCACAAGCAAACTCCACAATGTCGATGCCGCGCGTCACTTCGCCTTGGGCATCGGTGAACACCTTGCCATGTTCGGCCGTGATCATGTGCGCCAGCGTGTCGCGGTGTTGGTTCAACAACTCCAAGAATTTGAACATCACACGTGCGCGGCGCAGTGGAGGCGTATCGGCCCATGCGGGAAAGGCTGCTTGCGCAGAAGCCACCGCCTGATGGACGTCGTTCACATTGGCCAAACTGACGCGACCTGTCACAGCGCCCGTGGCAGGATTGAAAACGTCTTGTGCGCGTGTGGAAGTGCCAGCCGTTTGTTGGCCAGACATGTAATGGGCAATGGAGGTGACGGACATGACTGAATTCTGGAGTTGGATAGAAAGTGAATGTTAATCGTTTGTGGCGGTGTCTTGTGCGGGATGCCTGCGCCTGAACATGCCCCAGCCTTCCATGTGCAACACACTCGCGCCGTGCTGGTTGTGCATGTCCCAAGCGGTTCGAACCAATCCCACATCGGGTTTGGAGCGCATCGGGCGTGTTTCCAGGATGGTGTGTTTGAGGTGCAAGGTGTCGTTGGGGAAAACGGGCGTCTTCCACTGAATGTTTTCAAGGCCGGGTGAGCCCAGGCTGGCTGACTTTTGTAAAAACTGCGTCACCATCAAACGCATGGCCAAAGCGCAGGTGTGCCACCCGCTGGCGCACAAGCCGCCAAACACGGAAGCTTTGGCCGCCACGTCGTCCAAGTGAAAAGGCTGAGGGTCAAACTGTGTTGCAAAGGCAATGATTTCTTCTCGCGTGGGCGAGATGGTGCCCAAATCGCGTTCGCTACCAGGTTGCAGGTCTTCCCAGTAATACAGAATCTTGTCGTCAGGCGCACCAACCATCATCGACCACCTGACACATCGATCAAGCTCATGGTGGTGTAGCTGGCCTCTTCGGACAGCAACCACACGATGGCCTGCGCCACTTCCATGGCAGAGCCGCCGCGCTTGGCGGGCACCAAATGTTCAAGGTCCTTGACGCGATTGGGCAATCCGCCAGAAGCGTGGATTTCGGTGTCAATCAAGCCAGGTCGAATGGCATTGACCCGAATGCCTTCGCCTGCAATTTCTTTGGCCAAGCCCAAAGTGAAACTGTCGATGGCACCTTTGGCGGCCGCGTAATCCAAATACTGGCCCGGCGAGCCCAGTCGGGCCGCTGCACTGGACAAGTTCACAATGCTGCCGCCTTGACCACCGTGCAGGGTGCTCATTTGCAAAATGGCTTCGCGTGCGCACAGCATCGAGCCCAACACATTGATGTCGAACATGCGACGCCACCGCGCCATGCTCATTTCATCCAGTCGAGCAGAAACGTCTACAACACCTGCGTTGTTGACCAAGCCTTGCAGTGGACCTAATTCGGCGCGCACTTTTTGGAACATGGCCAGCACTTGATCTTCATGGGCCACATCGGCTTGGACTGCAATGGCGCGGCCACCTGCCGCCTTGACTTGTTGCACCACATGGTCTGCGGCTTTGGCATTCGAGGTGTAATTGACGGCAACATCCCAGCCCTTTTGAGCTGCCAAAACGCAAGTTGCCGCACCGATGCCGCGGCTGCCGCCTGTGACCAAAACTACTTTGCGCATTGCAAGTCTCCTGCAGAATAATGGGTAAACGGGTAAAACACGGTCTGGTGCTTCGGCACGCTAGGTGCAGATTACCTTAACCAGGAGCTTTTTGTGAGTCACTCAGTCGACTATTATTTCGCCCCCCAAAGTCCTTGGGCTTACTTGGGGCATCAGCGGTTTCAGCAAATTCTCGATGCTGCAGGCGCCAGTGTGCGCGTCATGCCCATTGATTTGGGTGGCAAAGTGTTTCCGATCTCAGGCGGCTTGCCCCTGGGTCAACGCGCGCCCCAAAGGCAGGCCTACCGCTTGACTGAGTTGGCACGTTTTAGCAAATGGCTGGGTGCCCCCTTGCGTTTAAAATCAACTTATTTTCCTGTGGGAGGCGACGATGCGGCGAAGCTCATCATTGCGGTCGACATGGCCGCAGGCGCGAAAGCGGCCATGGCCATCACGGGTGCCATTTTGTCCGCTGTGTGGGCGCAGCAGCGCAACATTGCCGATGAGAAGACCTTGGCAGAGTTGCTGAAAGAACAATACTTACCAGCCAGCTGTTTAGAACAGGCCTACAGTCAAGCCGTGCAAATGCGATACGAGTCGTATACGCAAATGGCCATTGATGCGGGTGTGTTTGGTGCACCTTCGTATGTGGTCGACGGTGAAATTTTCTGGGGTCAAGATCGACTCGACTTTGTCGAGCGCGCGCTGACAAGCAGTCACACGTCAAGGAGCAATTAAATGGGCGCATTCATTCAATTAAAGGCCGCGGACGGCACACCATTTCCGGCGTACTTGGCAGAGCCTGCCACGCCTGCCAAAGCGGCCATCGTTGTGATTCAAGAAATCTTTGGTGTGAACGCCCATATTCGCGACGTGGCAGACGCGTACGCCAAAGCAGGTTTCTTGGCCATCGCGCCTGCCATGTTCCACCGGGCTCAAGCCCATGTCGAGTTGGGCTATGCAGAAGCCGACATGGGCACAGGCATGGCCCTCAAAACCGCCATTGAAGCTTTGCCTGCACCGGGTGCATTGCAAGACATTCAAGCCAGCATTGACCACGCGCACAAGGTGTGTGGTGGCAAAGTCGGTGTGGTGGGTTATTGCTGGGGCGGCTTGTTGACCTGGCGCGCTGCGTGCTTGCTCCAAGGTTTGTCAGCCGCTGCACCTTATTACGGCGGTGGCATGACCACAGAAGCTGAATCTGCCCGGCAAGCCAAAGTCCCGGTGATGGCGCACTTTGCAGAAGAAGACAAGTGGATTTCAATGGCTTCGGTGGAAGCTTTCAAAACGGCGCACCCACAGGCGCAAGTCTTTACCTATGCTGCGCACCACGGCTTTAATTGCAACCACCGCGGTGCATGGCACGCCGAATCAGCCGCATTGGCCCAACAAAGAACTTTGGATTTTTTCAAGCAGCATCTAAGCTGATCGAATGGAAGCCTGGCTTAGCGCCCTGATCTTGCCAAATAGCGCTTGCGCCAAAACAGCCAAGCCAAGGTGGCCGCGATCAGGAGCATGCTGCCAATCGCCCACCAAAAACCGGCACTGTCGTGCAACAAGGGAATGACCTCAAAGTTCATCCCGAAGATGGCGGCAATCAAATTCAATGGCAAGAAAATGGCCGTGATGGAGGTCAGCGTTCGCATGGTGTCATTGGTGCGATTGCTTTGTGCATTGAAATGAATTTGCACCGCTGTTTCGATGCTTTGCTCTAAACGCCGCACGTGATGCACCACTCGATCGATGTGTTCTAAAACATCGCGGCTGCGCACTTTCAATACTTCATGTGCTTTCATCAAAGCGTTGGAGGTGGGTGGTGTCCAAGAGTTCAATGACTCAAGCCAACCTTGCATGGCGCTGCGTTGGTCTTCGCAGATTTCGTCAAGGTGATGCAAGGACAGACGGGCTTCTAACAGGGCCGACCAGTTGTTGAAGCGGGTGTCGGGGTTGATCAACTCGGCTTGCCAATGGTCCAACTGACGCGTCAAGTCTCTGCGCAAATCCAAATACCCATCCACCACTTGGCTGACCATGCGCAGCATCATGTCGGCTGGGCTGACTGGGATGCCGCGAGCACCGGTTGAGCGGTCGTCCACAGTTTCCGATGTGGATGGGCTTGGCAATTCAGCAGCGCCTGTGGTTTGACCTTGGCTGCTGGCGGCCAACAGACGCGCTGCATAGGCTTCCCGAATGGCGCAATCATCGGGATGGACGGTGAGCAGCACGTCGTCAAAAATCGCAAAACCAATGGGGCTGGTGTCGACCCTTCTCAAAGCGGGAGGACCCGATAATTTGGTTTTGGATTTCAAGCCAGTGGGTGACTGTGTTGTTTCTCTTTCAAGGGTGTTGCTGGCAGCCAAGCGGCGAAACACCAGCACATCGTAATAAGAAGTCAAATCAAAGCGCGATGGCAGTTGACCATTGAGCAAATCTGACACATGCAAATCAAGCAAATGATGGCCTGTGAGATTTTGCAAAGCTTCTTGCACCAGTTGTTGTTCTGACAAGAAATAGCTTCTGGCGCACGCAATCCAGACAAAGCCATTTTCTGGCAAAGCACGAGGCAAGGACAGCGCATCTTGAACGTGGGTGCCAGAAACGGTAAAGACGCGCATGCAAGAAATAAGTTGTGTTGAGCGATGTGCAAGTTTAGGCTTTGTTCAGCAGGCGCGCGGCATCTCGTGCAAAGTAAGTCAAGATGCCGTCGGCGCCAGCACGTTTGAAAGCCAACAAACTTTCCATCATCACGCCATCGTGGTCAAGCCAGCCATTGTGTGCCGCAGCTTTCAACATGGCGTACTCTCCAGACACTTGGTATGCAAACGTGGGCACACCAAATTCATCTTTGACACGGCGCACCACATCCAAGTAGGGCATGCCGGGTTTGACCATCACCATGTCTGCACCTTCTGCAATGTCGATGGCAACTTCGCGCAATGCTTCGTTGGTATTGCCCGGGTCCATTTGGTAGGTTTTCTTGTTGCCTTTGCCCAAGTTGGCGGCTGAGCCTACCGCATCACGGAAGGGGCCATAAAACGAACTGGCGTATTTGGCGCTGTAGGCCATGATCTGCGTGTGCACATGTCCCTTGGCTTCAAGGGCCTGTCGAATGGCGCCAATGCGGCCATCCATCATGTCACTCGGCGCCACCATGTCGACGCCGGCATCAGCTTGTACCAAGGCTTGTTGGACCAACTGGCCCACGGTGGGGTCGTTCAAGATGTAGCCATCTTCGTCCAGCCAACCATCTTGACCATGGCTGGTAAAGGGGTCCAGGGCCACATCGGTCATCACGCCCAATTCGGGGAAGTTTTTTTTCAAAGCCCTGACCACCGTAGGCACCAAGCCATTGGGGTTGAGGGCTTCGTTGCCCTGAGGGTCTTTGAGCGCGCTGTCGATGACGGGAAAGAGGGCCATGACAGGAATGCCCAGTTTCACGCAATCTTCGGCCACAGGCAGCAACAAGTCCAAACTCAAGCGCTCTACGCCCGGCATCGAGCTGACGGCTTGGCGTTGATTTTGACCGTCGAGCACAAAGACCGGGTAAATCAAATCGTCAACGCTCAGTTGGTGTTCGCGCACCAAGCGCCGTGAAAAGTCAGTTCGACGCAGACGGCGAGGCCGGCTCAAGGGGTAAGGCGTGTGGATCGGTGTCATTTGAAAATTGTGCCTGAAGTTTCTCGTTTTGAGTGATTTGAAAGAGACCACAGGATGAGAAATCTTGAACGACATCAAGCCGTCACGCTTGTTCAAAAACAAGCCTCAGCGCTACACTTGACCCATGCTCTGGATCAAAGCCTTTCACATCGTCTTCGTGGCCAGTTGGTTTGCTGGCTTGTTTTACCTGCCGCGCATCTTTGTCAATTTGGCCATGGTGCCTGAAGACTCCCTGGCGGAGCGTGAGCGACTCCTGCTGATGGCCCGCAAGCTGCTCCGATTCACCACCCTGTTGTCGGTGCCCGCCATAGCGCTGGGTGTTTGGCTTTGGTGGGGCGTTGGCATTGGATGGGGCCCTGGCAACGCATGGATGCACGCCAAATTGGCGGTGGTGCTTTTGGTTGTGGGCTATCACCACCTGTGTGGCCGTTTGTTGAAAAAGTTGGAGGCGAACCAAAACACCCACAGCCATGTTTGGTACCGCTGGTTCAATGAAGCGCCGGTCCTGATGTTGGTGGCCGTCGTGATTTTTGTGGTTGTGAAGCCGTTTTAAAGACCATGCAAAAGACCGCGGCATGGCCCTTGGCCGGTATTTACGCCGCGCTCATTGTCTACGCCAGCCTTTACCCTTTCGACAACTGGCGCTCGCAAGGGGTCGATTGGACCGCCTTTTTGTTGGCCCCGTGGCCGCGTTACTGGACTGGCTTTGATGTGTTGGCCAATGTGCTTGGCTATGCACCTTTGGGATTCATCGGTGTGTTGGCACTCAGGCGCAGTGCCAGACATTGGCCCGCTGTCACGATCACTGTCATGGCGGGATCCTTGCTGTCACTTGGCCTGGAGTCCTTGCAACTTTTCTTGCCAGCGCGCGTGCCATCCAATGTCGATTGGGAGCTCAACACATTGGGCACCTTGATGGGCGCATCTTTGGCTTGGACCCTGGAGCGATTTGGATTTTTGGACCGCTGGAGTCGCTTTCGCGCGAAGTGGTTTGATGCGGATGCCAGAGGTGCTTTGGTGCTGCTGGCTTTGTGGCCTGTGGCCTTGCTATTTCCGGCGCCTGTGCCAATGGGTTTGGGTCAAATTTTGGAGCGCACAGAAGATGCGCTGGCCTTGTGGTTGCAAGACACGCCTTGGCTTGACTGGTTGCCAGTTCGTGAAGTGGAGTTGCAACCGCTGCTGCCCATCTACGAAGTTTTGTGTGTCTGCTTGGGGCAACTCTTGCCCTGCATGTTGGCATTCAGTTTGATTCGGCATGTGCACCAAAAAGCCATTGCCTGGGGACTTTTGATCGCTGCGGGTTTGGCTTTCACCGCATTGTCTGCTGCCCTGACGTATGGCCCTGCGCATGCATGGGGCTGGGTCAATCCACCCGTTCAATTGGGCTTGGTGTTGGCGGCCCTCTTGGCCTTGCCTCTGATGTGGGTTCGTGAAAAACCATTGCAAGTGCTGGCACTGGTGGGTTTGGTATTGCAACTGACCCTGCTGAACAACGCGTCAGCCAGTGCTTACTTTGCATTGACTTTGCAAAACTGGGAGCAAGGCCAATTCATTCGTTTTCACGGCTTGATCCAGTGGATAGGATGGCTTTGGCCTTTCGTTTTCTTGGTCTATTTGATGCGCCGCCTCTCCTCATCTCGCCCCTCTAAAATGAGCGAATGAGTGAAAACCAAACCCCCTATTACGCGCGCCATATTTTTTTCTGTTTGAACGAAAGAAAGAACGGCGAAGCCTGTTGCGCCTTGCAAGGTGCTCAAGCCGCATTTGACCATTGCAAATCCCGTGTCAAGGATTTGGGCTTGGCGGGTCCGGGCAAAGTTCGTGTCAACAAAGCAGGTTGTTTAGACCGCTGTGCAGGCGGCCCAGTGGCCGTGGTTTATCCAGAAGGCACGTGGTACAGCTTTGTAGACAACGCCGACATCGATGAAATTGTCGACAGCCATCTGAAAAACGGTCAAATCGTGCAGCGCTTGGTGACACCGCCCAATGTGGGGCGTTGATGAACACAGCCACCCAATCCGTGCAGTTTCAAGGACCCGCCGGCGTGCTCGAAGGCCTGCAGGACGAGCCTGTGGCGGGCGCGTTCAAAGGCATCGCGGTCATTGCCCATCCGCACCCTTTGTTTGGCGGCACGATGCAAAACAAGGTGGTGCAAACTTTGGCCAAAGCGTTTGTGCAAAACGGCTGGCGCGCCATTCGATTTAATTTTCGCGGCGTTGGCGCCAGTGCGGGTGTGTACGACGAAGGCCGCGGCGAGCTGGATGACATGTTGTCGGTCATTGCCCAAAGTCAAGCTCAAGCGCCAGGTTCTGAGTCCATGGGCTTGGCCCTGGCCGGCTTTTCATTTGGGGCCTATGTCACCAGCCATGCGGCTGCGCAATTGGCATCCACAGAGCGATTGGAAAAACTGGTGCTGGTCGGCACAGCGGCTTCGCGGTTTCAGGTGGCCCCAGTTCTAGCGGCGTTGCACGACAAAACCTTGGTGGTTCATGGTGAGGTTGACGACACCGTGCCTTTGGCCAGCGTGATGGATTGGGCCCGGCCCCAGTCCTTGCCGGTGACCGTGATTCCAGGTGTTGAACATTTTTTCCACGGGCAATTGCCCTTGCTTCGATCGTTGGTTAGCCGCCACCTGCGTGCTTGAAATGACAACAGGCAACATGCGTTCTTTGATTTCAGCCATCACAGCCCCAGTTTGCCGCGCAGTTGTGTGTTGGGCCGCAGCAGTTGGGTTGTCGGCCTTGACGTCACTCCACGCCCAAGCTCAATCTGCGCCTGAACCGCCTGAGGTTGCCGCGCGGGCCTACTTGCTGCTCGACGTGACAGCCAATCAAATTTTGGCTTCGCGTGAGTTGGACATGCCCGTAGAGCCAGCGTCATTGACCAAGCTCATGAGTGCCTATTTGGTGTTTGATGCACTGAAGTCGAAAAAGATCGACATGAAGCAAAGTTTGGGTGTGAGTGAGCGCGCATCGAAGATGCCGGGCTCCCGCATGTTCATAGACCCCAAAATGAAAGTGCCGGTGGAAGATTTGATCAAAGGCATGGTGGTTCAGTCGGGCAACGATGCCACCGTGGCGTTGGCCGAAGGGGTGGGCGGTACGGTCGAGCGCTTTGTGCAGATGATGAACGATCAAGCCAAAGTTCTCGGCATGAAAAACACCCTCTACAAAAATCCGGAAGGCCAGACAGAAGCTGGACAAACCACCACTGCACGCGATCTCGGCACCTTGGCCACACGTTTGATGCGCGACTTTCCTGAGTACATGGGCACTTATGCCATCAAAAAATACCGCTATCCCGGCACACCCACAGCCAATGACAGCAACCGCAACTTGCTAATCTTCAAAGATCCGACGGTCGATGGCCTGAAAACGGGACACACCGATGCCGCCGGTTATTGCTTGGTGGCCACAGCCAAGCGAGAGTTTCCCAATTTGGGGCCGCGTCGCTTGATGGCCGTCGTGCTTGGCGCCAACAGCGAAATTGCCCGCGCCAACGAAGCGCAAAAACTGTTGAACTGGGGATACACCGCCTTTGATGCGGTCAAGTTGTATGAACCCGGACAAGCCGTTGCCACGCCTGCCATTTGGAAGGGCAAGGCTTCCACAGTCAAATTAGGACGATCTGATGCACTGGTGGTGGCGGTCCCCACGGGCACGGCATCCCAAATCAAAACCCAATTGGCGAGGCCTGAGCCCTTGGTGGCGCCCGTCACCCGGGGGCAAGCCATTGGCAGCCTTCAAATTTACCGTGGTGAACAGCTTTGGGTCGACATGCCATTGCAGGCCTTAGACACCGTGGAGCAAGCGGGCGTGTTAGGTCGTGCTTGGGATGCTTTGCGTTTGTGGATCAAATGAGAAAAGTTGGTACTTGCAAACTTAACCACAATTGGCGGTCGGGCAGAAATTTTTGCGCAAGCACTTTTCCAACGTTATACTAGAAGGCTTTTCCGCATTTGGGGCGGAGAAGATTTTTGTTCATTCCAAACGTTTAGGGACGTTTTTTTAAATGCCAACCATCAATCAATTGGTGCGTCAGGGGCGCGAGGTCGAAAAGACCAAGTCAAAAAGCCCTGCGATGCAAAACTCTCCGCAGC
>JACCDK011335764.1_pt1 | contig 10406 bp, 12 predicted proteins | sample 7445871 | NCBI WGS metagenome assembly JACCDK01 (sample SAMN15323436, study PRJNA562643) | freshwater metagenome | isolation source: river surface water | place: USA:Blue River Watershed | collected 2017-08-15
AGTTTTTCCTTTGATGGCTTTAAGTCGTTTAGCGAAGTTATAAGCCATCAGGTAAGCATGCAGATGCTGTTTTAGCTCATTATGAGAAGCATAATGGAAGCTATTCACAGTAGCCTCTTTTAGAGTTATATTCATGCGCTCTACCTGCCCGTTAGTCCATGGATGCTTAACTTTAGTCTTGCGATGCTCTATCTGATTCTCATTGCAAATACGCTCAAAGATATGAGTAAAAGCATTTTTATGATGATCATGATTGGTAAACTGTATGCCATTCTCTGTGAAAACTTTATTTATCTTATAGGGGACAGCTTTAATAAGGTTACGCAAAAATTCTGCAGCAATCATCTTGGTCTGGCTTTTATGAAGTTCTGCATAAGCAAATTTAGATGTTCTATCAATGGCTACATACAAATATAACTTGCCTTCAGCTGTTCTTACTTCGGCTATATCTATATGAAAATAACCAATAGGATATTGCTTGAATCTTTTTGCCAGCAGAAACAGATTCTTCTTTTTTAGGCAATACAGAGCAGCCATGACGCTTTAAGCAACGATGAAGGCTTGACCTACTCAAATGAGGTATAGTTTCTTGAAGGCTATACAAAACATCATCAAGAGGCAATTGTGTAAGCTGTCTGAAAGCCACAATTGCCTCTTCTTCTGCTTCAGAGAGTACAGTAGATTTAATCTTTCCCATAGGTAGATCTTTTGTATCTTCTCTCTTCCTCCATTTGATAATTGTTTTTGGATTAACATTGAATCTTTTGGATGCTTTTATTATGCTCTCTTTACTATTACGGATCTCTCTACGGATTGCCTCCGTCGTTCTGGCATTTGCATGTAATATTTGTCCCATAAGCTTTTTCTCCTTGTTTCACTTTCTTCATATAATACACCATAATTCTCTGGGATCAAACATGTAGCGAATGAAAATGTTATTGGTATGATTAAACGATTTAAAATCATCTCTGACAAATATAGAAATAGACGAAAAAGATTTGGCCTAAGATTCAATTTGATTACAGCTATTTATAACATGGAGCTACTATAAATGAGTTTCGAAAGAGGTCTATTGGAAAGGCCTCGAATTTAAGCCCTCGCCTGTATTGCTTGATGAAATTGATCGTTGCCTAAAAAACGGCGTTTACCAGAGCCAGATATTCTTTTTTGAAAATCTAGGATTTATCGAACATACCGATGCCAGAAAAATTTCTTATGAAGATGCTTTGATTTTCGAGCAGATTCATCTGGATATTTACAAAGAGTTTGGCTTTAACATCGTGATGCTACCCAAAGGGCTGACGGTTACACAGAGATGTGAATTTATTTTAGAGAGAGTGAAATGAACATCAAATCATTAAAAAACCACGATGAAATTGCTGGGTCATTTGATACGTTTTGCGAATTACGGCCACATTTGACAGATAAAGAAGTTTTTGTCGCTCAAGTGATACAACAGCAAAAAGAAGGCTATGAAATTATTGCTGCTTACGAACAAGAAGAGGTTGTAGCGTGCGTAGGATTCCGTTTTCTTACAACCCTTGCATGGGGGAAAATTCTGTATATCGATGATTTGATCACAAAAGAAAAAACCCGCGGCAAAGGATATGGTAAAATTTTATTAGATCATGTCATCCAAATTGCAAGTGAGCATTTGTGCAAAGAAGTTCATTTGGACACAGGTTATGCAAGACATGCCGCGCATAAAGTTTACCTAAAACAAGGGTTCGAGTTTAATTGCCATCATCTGGCACTAAAATTTATATAGCCATCGCTAATTTTAAAATAAGCATTAATCCCTATCTCCTCAAGAAAATCAGCATCATGCGATATGACAATCATCGCACCGGGATAAGATTTCAAAACCTGCGCCACATGCTCTTTCGTCTCTAAATCAAGGTTATTCGTGATTTCATCAAGGATAAGTAACTTTGGTGTTCGGGCTGCGATTTGTGCCAGGCTGAGCCTTGCTTTTTCACCGCCTGATAGCTGCGCAACGAGACTGTTGACCTCTTCATTTTTACGAAATAAAAAGTCATTCAGGTGGCGTCTTATTTCAGCATGAGACCAAGCTGGTACAAGGTCTGCGATTGTTTCAAGGACGGTTTTATTAGGATGGAGCGTGCTATAATGCTGGTCGAGATAGCCAATATCATCTCGCTTTATCACATGCCAATCTCCGGTTTTGCAGATGCTTTCGTCACCAAGAATAGCTTTGATCAGTGTTGACTTGCCGCTGCCGTTATCGCCTATGATGGCTATCCGCTCACCGCTCTGGAGACTGAGACTGATTCCAGATAAGATAGGTTGGTTTTTGGAATAACCCACAGAAGAACCTGATATTTGTACAACCATACCTCGGCCAGCATCAGAGCTTTCTATAGAAAATTTTGGCACAATAATTTCAGGAATACGAAGCTCGCTCAAGCTTTCAGCTAAATCAGATTTACGCTTATCGATAGCAGATTTTTTACGGCCTGAGGTTTCTTCAGCCCTGCCAGCCTTCGCGTTACTGACCACAGTAGGCCACTTACGCTGATCAATACTCTTTTGCCCCTTGGCTTTGCTTTTAGAGCTACGCTGCTGTTCTTGCATCAGCTTGTGGTGCATACCTTTTGACTTTCGGCTTAATAGCTCCAATTCCCCTTCAATTGATGCACGTTTCAGATTGATCTCATGCATATAATCATCGTAATGACCAGGGAAAATGTGAACCTTACCGTGATCAATATGCCATAAAGTATCGGTGCACTGGCGCAATAATTCTTTGTCATGAGAGACAATAATGAGCGTGCCAGGGTAATTTTGCAGCATACGCATCAAGCTCTTGCGGTTTTGGCTATCAAGGTGATTGGTCGGCTCATCAAGCAGCAAAACATTAGGATCAAGGCTTAGGGCTTCTGTTACCGCTTTATTTAAACGCTGCCCGCCGCTTAAGTCTGCATGATCAACAATTACTTGTGGAACGTAGCCAACAATCACATCTTCGTGGTGCATTGCTCCTATCATTTTTAGCAAGCTAGATTTTCCGCTACCGTTTCTGCCGATGATGGCAATACGACTGCCATAATGAATTTGGCAACTGAAATTCTCAAAACAGGTTTTGTGGAAAAAAGAAAGATCGAGGTCTTTGATTTGAATGGGTTTATGCGTCATGATGTATTTCTCTAAAGGTCATTTTTAAGACTACGGTGACAACAATAAGCAACTTGCTTTTGTTGTGCTGCGCCCTAAAAACAAAGGGCAATTTTAGAGAATAATTTTCATGTCTGCGTAAAACCTCTGGTAAACTACATGTGTATATAATATATGTTTTAGTCTAAGAAGTCAATAACCTTATTCAGATTGATTTGCAATTTTTAGCTTATCAAGCAGGTCCATGTAATCCTGGAGCACAGTTTGCAACGGCCTCTTAATTATTTTTTGTTGTAGATTTGTCATATTAATCTCCATAGATTTATGTTAAAGTTAATTGAGATTAGCTTATTCGCTCGACGTGCAAAATTGAATTGCTCTCCCTCGTTCGCTAATCTCCTTGCTTATACTATATAGTCAGATTAAATGCAAACTTGCACAGCGCTGAAGACAGGTTCTTATTATGACAGCCCACATTTGGCACTTTAGCTACTAATACTTCCCTTTCTGTTCATTAGATTTTGGATTGGGCAATAGGTTTTCATCCATCCAAGATGTGATTTTCTCACCAACAAAAGGTAGTTTCTTTACAACCTCTTTGCAAGCACTATTATAATGTCCATACATCATACATACTAAAGGAGTTGTGACACATAACGAAGTCATGCTTACAGTATGCATAGTTGTAAAAAAAGCTGGTGGATTTTACCATTTGTTTTCAACAAAATATGTGATGCACTAATGCCAACAGCAGTTAAAAAACTCAAAACTGGAATACTTTGAGCTACAAACCAATATAGATGTTTCAAGGCACAGTTATTTACCGACTTCTTACTCGGATTGTAATCTAACAAATTCAAATCTGCGAAATCTTTGATTACGCCCGTTAGATGTTCCTCCACACCTTTTTTTGATTCATACAATATTGTTTTAGACACAGCAAATGCAGATGCAACACCAAAAGCTACAGCAGAATTTACAAAGATCTTACTATTTAACATTTGTTTTATCATAATTTTCTCTCTCTTGACAAAATATCAAAGTTTATTTGTAAGCATTATAACACAAAACACATCAAATATCAAGAGAACAAAAAAACTTCCCGCAGATTATATAGCGCGTAAAAAAAGTTATTGTTTACCAAAATGGTCGAATTTCTTGCCTAATAATAACAAACATGGTGTAAAAAATAAAGTTAAAATCGTAGCAAAAGAAAGCCCCCCAGCAATAGATGCGGCAAGTTGCCGCCACCACTGACTAGAAGGGGCATCATATGTTGCATCAAATTCAAAAACATTAATTGTAATGCCAAATACCATTGGTAATAATCCTAAAATTGCAGTAAGCGCAGTCAGCATAATAGGCCTTAATCTTTGTACACCAGCTGTAATTACTGCTGTTTCTATTTCAATATTTCTCTTCCTTAAATACTGATAAGTATCAATAAACAATATGTTATTGTTTAAAACTATGCCGCCAAGTGCTATAATCCCCACACCACACATCACAATACCAAATGGTTGCCATGTCATAATTAAACCAATCAACACCCCAACTGTTGATAAAAACACTGCGCTCATCACAACGATAGTGTGATAATAATTGTCAAATTGCATCAACATAATGATAAACATCATAATTAAAGTTAAAATAAATGCATTCTTTAAAAAATTTCCAGTTTCTTTTTGATCTTTATCTTCTCCTTTGAATACAATTTTCTCATCATAATTATTATCTTTTACCCATTTTTGCAACATAATAACCCCATCATTGACGAGAAACCCTTCTTTTACATCGGATTTAATGGTTATCACCTTATTCTTATTCACCCTCTTGATTGTATTTGTTTGTGTAGCAGGTTCAATCTTAACAAAATAGGATATTGGAATCACCTTGCCTTGAGGATTGATAACGCTGAGTGACTTTAAACTTTCAATGTTTCTATAATCTTCTGGAAATCTAACCAGTATATCAACCTCCTCTTCCACATCTTCAGGCCTAAAAGATGAAATTTTCAACCCATTACTAATCATCCTAACTGTATTTCCAATAGATATAATATCAACATTATATCTTGCTGCTTCAGAACGGTTAAATATTAAGCGCCATTCTATAAGACCAGAAGCTCTACTATCGTCGATTTGTGCGAATTTATCGCTGTTTTGCATAAATTTCACAAGATTATCTGCTATAACATCATTTTCAGAAGAATTTGCTATGATATTGATATAAATAGGTTTTTCCGGTGGCGGTCCACTGCTATTTTCTAAAATTTGAAAATCCACTCCTTTAAATTGACTAAATTCCTTCTTCAAATCAGCAATAATTGCCTTAGATTTTCTTCTTATCTGCCAATTATGATATTCAATGAAAATTTTGCCTATCGTATTTTCAGATGCATTAAAATCATGTCCTGGATTACCTGATGTTGCATATATAATTTTTATCTCATTATCATATTTTGAAATTTTTCCTGCAATATCATGAATAATAGATTCTTTTTCCCTAAGAGATAAGTTTCCAGATGTCATCACTGAAACATGAATGCTTTCAGGCTCAACTTTTGGAAAAAACTCAATTCCAGTTCCAAATGATATGAAAAACCCATAAACAAAAAATAAAATAGCCATCACACTACATACAAATTTCTTTGGATGGCTTAAAATTTTGCACAATAGATTGTGATAATATAAAGAAAATTTGTCTAATTTCTCCACTTCAATATAATCATCATTAATCACATCTTCGCCTTTATGAAGCAGCGCCTTGCCGAAAAAAAGAGGCCCAAGTGTTGGCTGAAAAAAAAGTGCAAATACAAGAGAGCCAGATAAAATAACAATAGCCGTAATTGGCATGTATTTCATAAATTGCCCAACCACACCAGGCCAGAATAAAAGCGGCAGAAAGACTATAATTTTAACAAGTGTAGATGTAATCACAGGCCACAACATTCTTTTTGCCGCAATTAAAAAAGCTTCATTACTAGCAATGCCTTGATGCATCAGTCTATCTGCATATTCACTCACAACAATTGCATCATCAACAACCATGCCTATCGTTAAAATTAAGCTAAACAACACCACAACATTCAGTGTGTATCCCAAAAGATACAATAGCAATATCGCAGATAAAAAGGAAAATGGTATCGAAAGACATATGATCAAAGATGATCTAAATCCAATAAACAGTATCACCATTAATATCACCAACGTACTTGCTATTAAAATGTTGTTTTCTAAATCTGTGACCATATCAATAATTTCATGCGATTGGTCCCCTGCATATGATATCAGGAGATTGCTTGGAAAACTCTGCGCCTGCATCAAACTTTTCACAGATGCTACTGTGTTGATAATATTATGCCCAGTTCTTTTTGATACCTCCAAAACAACAGCAGGCTTGCCATTTACCAAGGCTGTTGATTTTGGCTCTTTAAATGTTCTTTTAATATCGCAAACATCACCAAGCGTCACAACTGCTCCATTATGAGTTTGCATGGGAAAATCTAATAAATCTCTAAAATCATTGATAAGGCTTGGTATTTTTATTGCAAAATTGCCAGATTTATTCTCTATAGCCCCAGCTGCAATCAATCTGTTATTAGAATTAATAATACTTTGAATACTAGAAATTGGAATTTTATAACTTTCTAACATCTCTGGCTTAACAATGACTTCAAGGCTATCTATTCTATCTCCGGATATTTTGACATCTAAAACCCCTTCCAATCCTTCTATCTGATTGCGTAAATCCCTTGAAATTTTCAGCACAGATCTGATTGGAAGATCTCCAGATAATATTATATTTAACACAGGAAATAAGCTGAGATTAATCTCATGCACAATTGGCTTTTTAACATCAATTGGCATTAAAGCTTCTGCTTCTTCTATCTTGATACGCATATCTTGCAATGCCTTATCGCTATTAAATCCAGCTTGAAATTCTGCCAAAACCATTGCATTTCCTTCACTTGCATATCCATTGATTTCCTTAATACCATCAATATTTTTAATTGCATTTTCCATTGGTTTTAAAAGCAGGCGTTCTGCATCTTGCGGTGAAATGCCATCAAGTGGTGCAACTGCATATATCATTGGCACTTTAACATCAGGAGTACTTTCTTTTGGTATATTGATATAACTATTATATCCAAGTATGGACATTAATATCGCAATTAATATCGTAACTTTGCTATGTTTTACAAATAAATCCAATAAAGACATAGTGTAATTGTTATGAACTGATAATAGTTATATTAAATACAGTAATTACAAACCATAGTCAAGAAATACATCATGGCCTAACAGGGCGCTGACACGGAGTTAAGAAAATGTTAACAAAAGATTATAAATGATATAATATATTGTAATAAACAATATATTATATTCAAAGATGCAAGAATTTATAAAATCAATAAATAATCTATTTTCTAATATAAGCGATTATCGAGTAAATCCAGTTAGTTATCCAATAAAAGAGCTATTATTTTTATTTACAGCCGGGACATTATCAGGTTGTAATGATTATGAAGATATATGCAATTGGGGAGAATTGAGATTAGACACTGTTAACAAAGGTTATATTTTATAGCAGCCATAGCAATAAAACCTAAAAAACAAAGCATCATCGTCTCTCAAAGTGGAGTTAGATCTATATGGCTAAGAAATGAGTTAAATAATTTTAAGCAACGTCTCAAATCTTTAGAGGCCAAATCTGCTCAAAATGGTATTTTGCTAACTGAAAGCCAATTAGCAGCTCTTGAGAAAAACAAGGAAAAACTAGAAGCTTTAGGCGAGATCACAACAGAACACCCTGGATATCTTGTTGCTCAAGATACTTATTATGTTGGCACTATCAAGGGCGTAGGCAAGATATATCAACAAACTGTTATCGATACTTACTCCAGAGTTGCAGAAGCCAAGCTTTATACCGATAAAACCCCCATCACCAGTGCTGATGTACTCAATGATAGAGTGATACCATTTTTTACAGGCCATCAGATAGATATCTTGCGTATTCTAACTGATAGAGGTACAGAATATTGCGGCACTATAGAGAATCATGCTTATCAGCTATACTTGAGCGTTGAAGGAATTGAACATACTAGAACCAAAGCTAACTCACCTCAAACTAATGGTATATGTGAGAGATTCCATAAAACTATGAAGCAAGAGTTCTATGATACTGCGTTTAAGAAGAAAATATATACTAGCATCCAGCAGTTGCAAGAAGATGTTGATTGCTGGTTGATTCAATACAATAATCACAGATCTCATTCAGGCAAATATTGCTACGGTAAAACTCCTATCCAAACTTTCCTCGATTCTAAGCACATTGCTCTTGAAAAATCTAATGAATCTATGTATCATAATAACACATCTGACAGTCATAACTTATCTGACTCTCACTTGTAAATATATACTGTCCGTCAGATCAAGTCTGAATTAGTGCACAAACATGGGGTTAGATTTCTCCATATTCTCAAGATCTTTCATATTCTCTTGAATTATAGCCGCACTATTTTTGCGTATCAAAGATCCTAGAGTTTGTAGTAGAGTATTTTTTTGCTCTTTGGTCAGCAAAGCAACTGCAATGCTGGCCGCTTCAACTCTTTTAATTTTATTTGTAATTTCCATAAATTATCTCTTAAAAAATATATAAATATTCATAATGTATTAATGCAGGCTTGTTTTTCTGCCACAAAAATTCCTGCAGCTTTTGTGAATCATATCTAGCAACACCAAGACCGATACTTTGGTTATTAGGACTAAAAATTTCTACTATCTCACCTTTAGTAAATTCACCACTACAGCTCTCAACGCCTAGAGGCAAAATGCTAGTAATACGCTTATTTTCCTTTATAATTTCATATAAGTACTTGTTTATAGATATTTAAATAATGCTGCCTGGTATAAAAATCTTGTTTTGTTAACAAAATTTGAGAAGCAACAAAATGTCGTTTTTCGAGCATCTTGGAATAGAGGTGCATGAGTTCATGTTGTCCTATAGAGGCCAAAAATTGCTTCTTGCCGATCGAAGAGCTGCATTCCTTATTTCAATATTGGCGTGCTATACTGCGTCCGAATCCTACTGCCCCAGAGCTAACGAATACTATTTTATGCCCCTGTAGCTTTGCATCAATAATCTGATCTACAATAGATTACATTACGCTTGGTAAGGGCGCGCCATCTAGAGATAAAATCGATTGCGTACCACCTTTATTACTATTTTCATTTTTTAACTCATCAATTCTGTTTAAAGCTGCATTTAATCCTTGTTCTATAAGTGGGACTAGCCGAGGTTTCACATAATTCAAAGCTACCTCTGTCACTCCTTTTTTGCTACATATGGATGAAATAAGCTCAGTATAGCTTTGTTTTTCGTTAATTAGCCTTGCCGAACCTATCAGCAACGCATCTGTCATTCTTTTTGCATCTTCTGCACTAATGCCATATTTCATAGCTTCTTTTAGCAATATATCAGCAAGCAAGAAAAAATACGCTGGACCAGAGCCAAAAATTGGGGTAAGTAGATCAATCTGTTTTTCTTCATCCAAAACGAATATGTCCCCAGAGGGAGCAAATGCAGCATGAAATAACTGCCTATGTTGCTTACTTGCACCTGGAGCTATAAAAGCAAGGTTAACACTATTTCCGTTTTTTATGGCAATATTGGGCATGACCCTGATTAAGTCTGGATGATTTGGTAAAGCATTATGTAGCATTTCCAGTGATATACCAGCCAAAGTTGAAACAATCACAGCATTGCTATTGCGATTAATTAAATCAGGGGATGCATCATTTAAATTTTGAGGCTTTACAGCAAGTACAAGCAAGTCTTCTACAAAAGACCGACTTACACTTTTTATGCTTTGCACAAAGCTCAGCTTAGAAGAAGCAAGCATATCTTTGTTGCGCAAGCTTGGCTGTACAACAACTATCTCACTCGCTATATCGCATGCGACCCATGAATTTAACAAAGCACCGCCTATATTCCCGCAGCCTATCAGTAATATCTTCATATTTTAACACCTATTCGTTTTAAGATACATGTACTTACCTCAATTCCAAAAGTTATTTTCTTATGCGCAGCTTTATCTTGACATACTTGCAGTTTTTTGGCAACTATATTCTGTGCGTAGACAGTCAGGGCCATTAAATTCTCCTGAACAAGAGCGATAGAGCTATGGCAATATTAGATGTAACTTTTTCTATGGCATGGCTGATAGAGGTGCTAATTTTATTTAGTAAGAAGATGGCTAAGTTACGCAT
>JACCDK011788350.1_pt1 | contig 10406 bp, 11 predicted proteins | sample 7445871 | NCBI WGS metagenome assembly JACCDK01 (sample SAMN15323436, study PRJNA562643) | freshwater metagenome | isolation source: river surface water | place: USA:Blue River Watershed | collected 2017-08-15
GATCATGCGGCAGGGGTGTCGGGGTGGGTCCATTCCCACAACTTCAGGCTGACGTTTTCCACGCCATTCTTTTTCAGTGAGGAGAACAAATGCGCTTCGCCGCCACCGGATTGCAGTTTGGCAATCGACAAAGCCTTGTCAGCTTCAGCGCGGTTGAGACCATCCAACATTCAGCTTTTGACCGAGTTGGACGAATTTTCTGCGCCAGCTGGCGCTGCGGCGCCATTGCCCTCTGGATTTTCCAGCCTCCTCAATACAGCCTTGAAGCGGGGGAGGCCATCATGAATCGCTTTTCTTGGGGCTTGATGGTCCTTGTGGCGGCGCTTTTAACCCCTGTGGGTGATGCGTTGGCTCAAACCTTGCCGTTGGTTTCTGCCACGACCACCAAATCGGGAACCCAGTACGCTGTTCCCATTCAAACCCTGCTGGGCTTGACCGCGCTGAGCTTTTTGCCAGCAGCCTTGATGCTGATGACCAGCTTCACCCGAATTCTCATTGTTTTTTCATTGTTGCGGCAGGCCTTGGGCCTGCAAAGCTTGCCGCCCAACATGGTGTTGACGGGGTTGGCGCTGTTTTTGACTTCGTTCGTGATGGGGCCAGTGTTCGAGAACATTTACCGTGACGCCTATTTGCCACTGTCGCTGGGCAAGATGGAGTTTGAACAAGCCCTGAGCGTGGGCTCAGAGCCCATACGGCAATTCATGCTCAGCCAGACCCGCCAAGAAGATCTGACCATTTTTGCCAAGATGCATGGTCAGCCCTTGAACACCCGTGCCGACCTGCCCATGTCGGTGTTGGTGCCCGCCTTTGCAGTGTCTGAAATCAAGACGGGATTCTTGGTGGGTTTCATGATTTACCTGCCCTTCATCGCCATTGACTTTGCGGTCGCCAGCATTTTGACCTCGCTAGGCATGGTCATGGTCTCACCCATGATGTTCTCTTTGCCGCTGAAGCTTGTCATCTTTGCCCTGGCAGATGGCTGGACTTTGCTGGCCGCTTCCTTGGTTGCCAGTTACAGGTTGTAAGCCATGGACAGTGGACTCATTGTTGAGATGACCTTCAAGGCCTTGTGGATGTCGTTTGTCTTGTGCGGTCCCTTGCTGATTGCCTTGTTGATCATTGGTTTGGTCATCGGCATTTTGCAAGCAGCAACCTCTGTGAATGAGAGTTCTGTAGCGTTCATCCCCAAGCTGCTGGTGCTGGGGGTGGTTTTGCTGCTGGTCGGCCCTTCCAGTCTGGCCGTCTTTGTGGACTATCTGAAAGAAGTCATTCTTGAAATTCCAGGGACTTTGAGGTAACGCCGCGTGGTACCTGTGAATCTCGATTGGATGAGCCAGCTGGCCACCGTGCTGATGTTGGTGTCGCTTCGGATTTTGGGGTTTTTTCTGGTCATGCCCCTGTTTGCATTTCGTGCATTGCCCATCCGCTTCCGAGTGGTGCTTTCGCTGGTATTGGCTTTGGGATTGGCCCCCTTGGTGACACCGCAATCTTTGACTGCGGCCAGTCTGGCACCCGGATTCATGCTTTCATTCATCGAGTTGGCGATCGGCATGGCTTCGGGCTTCATGGTACGGGTAGGCTTCATGGCCGTGGACTTGTTGGCGGAATTGCTCTCGATGCAATCCGGCCTGAGTTTTGCCACCACCTTCACCCGTGATCCCAGCTTAGCTTCTGGATTGATGGGGGAGTTTCTGGGATTGTTGGCTTTGGCCCTGGCATTTGTGATGAATATTCATCTCTTGATTTTGGACATCTTGCTGGCCAGTTTCAAAGTTTTACCATTTGGCGTGTGGCCTACCGCTTGGGGCGTGGACGCCTGGGTGATGTTGCTGCAAGATGCGTTTGTGTTGGGCGTGATTTTGTCGCTGCCAGCCATCACGGTTTACGGTTTGTTCAACATGACGCAATCCATCTTGGCCAGAGTGAGCCCGCAAATGAATTTGTTTTCGATTGGCTTTTCCGTCATGATCCCGCTGGCATTTGTGGTGATTGGCTTCATGTTGCCGGCTTTTCCAGAAATTATCCAACGCGCATTGGAATCACCCTTGCGGTTGCTTCGCCTCGGCCTTGAATAATTCACTGGGCAAGGGGCCGACGTCAGGGGGTGGCGTGTCGTCCTCAGATTCTTTCAACTCATAGGCCCAGGCCAAGACTTTGGCGACCGCTTCAAAAAGCTGTGCAGGAACGGCTTCCCCGACCTTCAGTCTTTGGTGCATCAGTCGCGCCAAGGGAGGAATTCGAGCAATGGGAACTTCAAATTCACGGCCGATTTCCTGAATTTTCAGCGCCAAGTCATCTAACCCCTTGGCCACGACCACCGGCGCAACCATGGTCTGGGCGTCATAACGAAGCGCCACTGCATAGTGCTCAGGGTTGACCAGAATCACATCTGCTTTTTCCAGCGCCGACATCATGCGCGACGTGGCAATTTGGCGTTGCCGTTGACGCAGGCGTGCACGGACCTCCGGTGAGCCTTCTGACTCTTTCATTTCCTCCTTCAATTCCTGCTGGCTCATGCGCATTCGTTTTTTGAAGTTAAACCACTGTAAAAAGACGTCAAGTGCAGCAACGCCCAGGGTCGGAATCAGTAAGTAGATAAAACCGTCGCGAACAATGGTCACAGCGTGTACCAGCGCTTGTTTCAGGTCTTCGCCTGCCAGCAAATGCAAGCCACTGAAAAGGCTGAGCAAGTAGAGGATTCCGATCCCATAGATCAGGATCACTTTCATCAGGTTTTTCAGCAAATCCGTCAGCGTTTGCATCGAAAACATTCGCCCCAAGCCGGCCAGAGGGTCCAATCGGGACATATTGAATTGCCAGGCAAACACGGGGCGAAAACGAACCAGCGCCAGGGGGGCCAGGGTAGAGATCAGCCAGAGTGGCAAGAGCAAGCCCAAAAGCGTCAGAAACATCCCCAACAAAGGGCCTGTAGACCATGCGATCAGATGGTCCTGCCATTGATCGATCACCGGAAATTGAAGTCCTTGGCGGACCAACTCGATCCAATGTTTCCAAAGTGAAGAACCCAGGGTCAGGACGAATCCAGCCAGAACAGTCAAGACCAACAAGGTCGTCAGATCGCGTGATTGAGGGTACTGACCCTCTTCGCGAGCCTTTTCTAAGCGTCTCTCTGTCGCTTCTAACGCACGTTCTTCATCACTTTGTGAGGGATCGGCCACAAATACTTGCCTTCGCGAAATGGACTTAGAAAACTGCGGGCGGCAGAAATTGCCTGATGTGCAAAGAGGCAGTCCTGCAAATTTTGCCTATTTTCCTCCGATTTAAACAAATTTCACCTTTTTTTAGTCTCGAAAGGGGTTCCTTGGCTTGGCACGGTGCTTGCGAAGTCAGAAACATATTTGTTATTTCAACATTTCAATTCAACATGAATGCCGTACCGCGCTATGACCCTTTGACGTTTGGAGAGACCGCGCTCAAACTGCGCAGCCACCGTCATGAGTTGTTGGCATCCAACTTGGTCAACGCGGACACGCCCCATTTCAAAGCGCGGGACATTGATTTCCCGCAAATGCTGGAAATGCAGATGCAAGGCAAGACGAACGGCAAGACCATGTACCTGGACCGTACCCATCAGGCCCATTTGCCGGGCATGGGTGTTTCTGGGGCTGCTCAGCCACTCTTTCGCGTTCCGGTTCAACCTGCCGTCGATGGCAACACCGTTGATCCTGATTTGGAGCGCGGTCATTTTGTCAAAAATGCCATGATGACCGAGACAACCCTCAGCTTTCTGGGGTCGACCTTGCGCACGCGGCTTTCTGCCATCACGGGGCAACCCTCATGAGCCTGCTGAACACCTTTGATTTGGGAACCACGGGGCTGGTCGCGCAGTCTGTGCGATTGAATTTAGTGGCTTCGAACGTCGCCAATGCTGAAACTGCCGTCAGCGCCGATGGCATGCCATACCGGGCCCGCCATGTTGTCTTTCAAACCTTGCCTCGAAAGCAGGGTGTGGGTGTTGGTGTTCAAGTGGCACGCGTGGTCGAGAGCGATGCCGCGCCGCGCATGGAGTACAGACCAGGACACCCTCTGGCCAATGAACAAGGGTATGTGACCATGCCCAATGTGAATCCAGCGGAGCAGATGGTGGACATGGTCTCGGCATCCAGGGCCTACCAATTGAACATTGAGTTGATGAACACCACCCGACAACTGATGCTGAAGACCCTGGACCTGGGCAAATAAGTCGAAGGAAATTGAATGACGACCTCTGTGAACAATATTCGGATTTATGACCCTTCGGCGCCCAAGGTGGCGTCGAATTCAGATCCCACCTCCACGCAGGATTTGGCGGCGAATTTTCTGAAGCTGTTGACGGTTCAGTTGCAGAACCAGGACCCCATGAATCCCATGGACAACGCGGCCATGACGTCGCAGTTGGCGCAACTCAACACGGTGGACGGTATCAACAAACTCAACACCACCATCAACGCCATGGTTGCACAAATGCAGTCGGCGAATTTCATGAATCTTTCTGGCAGCGTGGGCAAGATGGCTTTGGCGGCAGGCAGCGGTATTTACTACGCCGGGCAGCCCATCAGTTTGGCGGCCAAGCTGGATGTTCCTTCAACCTCGCTGAAGGCCGTGATTCGCGATGCCAATGGCCAGGAAGTCAGTCAAATCGACCTGGGTGCCGCCCAGGCCGGCGTCACTGATTTCTTCTGGGACGGTCGCGACAACGCCGGGCAAGCGGTTGCCCAAGGCAGCTACCGACTGGAACTGACAGCTGCGGATGGCAATGGCAAGGCGCTGATGCCTGAAGCCTATGTGGGTGGCTTGGTCGCCAGTGTGGGAATGAGTGGCACGGATTTGATGGCAGGTTTGAGCGATGGTCGCAAAGTGCTGACCAAAGACATCCTGAAATGGCTCGCTTTTTAATTTTGAATTGACAACCTTCGACAAAGGAAACTGACATGGCAAATTACAACGTCGCATTCTCTGGTCTGGACAACGTTTCCAAGGCCATCGACACCGTGAGCAACAACATTGCAAATGCCCAGACCGTCGGCTACAAGGCGGGTCAATGGGTTTTTGCCGACCAATTCATGAAGGCGGTCAGCTCGACCGATTCCGCCCGGACAGGCATGGGGACGCAAAACCTCTCGGTGCGTCGCCCCATGATTCAAGGCACGATCACCAACTCAGCCAACCCTTTGGATTTGGCGATCAGCGGCAAAGGCTTGTTCCGTTTGTTGCAGGGGTCTGGCATCAATTCTGGCGCCAACAAGGTGGACCCATCTGCACTTTATTACACCCGCAATGGTCAATTCGGTGTGAATCGCGAGGGTTACATCGTCAATGAAAATGGCCTGTACTTGACGGGCTACCAGCCTAACGCCGATGGTTCCGGTATCAGTGACGATTTGTACGGAGATCCAATCACTGCCGGCCGCATCAAAATGCCCAAGGCCAATTTGGACGGCAATGAAACCACACATTCACACATTGGCGCGATGTTGGATTCGACCAGCAGTGCTTTCACCAGCAATGCCAATGTATCTTTTGACCCTACCCAGAACACCTTCAACAATAAAACGACGCAGACTGTATTTGACAGCGAAGGCAACTCACACACGGTGGAAATTTATTACCGCCGTGTCAGTGATAGCCAGATGAGCATCAAGTCGATGGCCGATGGAACGGGTTACACCTATTCACCTAGCAAGTCTTCGACACCCAGTACCTTGGGGGCGGCGTTGATCACGCTGAATGCCAACTCAGTCTTGAAAGTAGATACCGCACCTTTGGCGGCAACGGTTGCTTCAGCAGCCAGCAATGGCACCACAATCACTTTATCGACCTTGCCCAGCAACGCAGGATCAACGGTACCTGTGTTGGGCAAGCGAATTTTTGTGAATGGCGTTGACTCAGGCATGGTGGTGAACTCCGCCACGGGTGTCTCGCCTTACACCGTCACAGCCAGTGGCAATGTGGTGGTTCCCAATGGCGCGCAAATCAGCTTCTTTGCTGGGAATGAAGCGCAAACAACAGCTGCAGCCATGACCAGCGCAACCACCATGACGTTGAATGCGCCGACAACCAACAATGTCACCGGTTACCGTGTGTACGTTGCGGGTGTGGATACGGGTGCGACGGTTCTTTCTGGTGGCCAAACTGCCAACTTGGTGTTGTCCAAGGCTGTGACCGCAGGCAATGGTGCTGCTATCACTTTCAAGCCCAATCTGGACATGACTCTCGAAACCCCAGATGGCACACAAATCACGGTTCAGGGTACGACCAATAAGCCCAATTCTGGTGAGAACCTTTACACCAACATGGCCAAAGTCGAGGTCTACGCCTCCATCGATGGGCGTTTTTATGATTACAACGACCCCCAGACTATCTCAAGTCGCTCACTGACACCGCAAACACCTGGCGTGCTGGGCTACCGTGCTGTATCCGAATTGAACTTCATTGGGGGGCGCAACATTGACGCTTTGGTCCTTGACCCTGTTTCTGGCAATCCCACATTCCGCACGGAAACCAAGTTGTCCACGCGTGTTATCGGAGCAGGGGGCGGTTCGACGGACGTGGTGTTCGATCTGGATTTGACAGATACAACGTTGCAAGCTGGTGCGTTCCAAGTCACTAAAAGCACGCAGGACGGTGCACCCTTGTCGCGATTGACCAATGTGACCATTGACAACCAAGGTCGCATTGTGGGGGTCTACGGCAATGGCAAGCAGGAATATGTCGGCCAAGTTGCCTTGGTGAATTTCGATGCCTTCGAGAAGCTCATCCCCGTGGGTAAGAATGCCTTTGCTGCGTCGGTTGAATCAGGTACCGAAGAGTCTGTTGAAGGTGTCTTGGTCGGCCGTGCTGGAACGGGTGAATTTGGTGAAATCAAGTCACAGGCGTTGGAAAGCTCTAACGTTGACCTGTCAGGCGAGTTGGTGCATTTGATGATGTTGCAGCGCACTTACTCAGCCAACTCGCAATCCATGAAGGCCATTGACTCAGCAATGCGCGATACCTTGCAGATGGTTTCGTAATCCACGGACTTGAACCATCATGTTGGATCGCTTCATCTACACAGCGATGACCGGTGCCAAGCACACCATGGGTCAGTTGGGCAATACGGCTCACAACCTGGCCAATGTGCAAACACCTGGCTTCCGCGAAATGCTTTCGTCATTTCGCGCTGTACCCGTCGATGGTGTCAGTGCAGATTCGCGCGCTTTTGTGGTGGATTCAACCCCTGGCTCAGACTTCACCCCAGGCGCCGTGAACGTCACGGGCAACCCCCTGGACGTGAGCATCAAAGGTTCAGGGCTTTTTGCCGTGCGCCGTGCCGATGGCAGCGAGGTCTACACGCGGGCAGGTAACTTCTCGCTGGATGACCAAGGCTTTCTGAGGGGCCCCATGGGCACCTGGGTACAAGGCCTGGAAGGCGACATCGTGATCGAACCTGGCAGTTCAGACATTGTGATTTCGGCAGATGGTCAAGTGCAGGCCACTTTGCCTGGGGACACGGCGCCATCGGTTTTCGGGCAGCTGAAGTTGGTTGATCCCCCAGTCCATGGTTTGACGCGTGAATTGGATGGTTTTTATCGTGCAGGCGATGAGCCTTTGCCCGCCAGCTTTGAAACGCGTGTACTGCAAGGCTCGTTGGAAGCCAGCAACGTGAATGTCGCGCAGGCCATGGTGCAGATGATTCAGCAAAATCGCATGTTTGATTTGAATGTGCGCTTGATACAAGTGGCAGAGCAAAACGCCAAAACCGCCGGAACCTTGATGTCCTTGTCACGCGGCTGAGCTCAATAGATTAAAGGGATTTTCATCATGATGCGATCGCTCTGGATTTCAAAAACAGGTTTAGACGCCCAACAGAGTAATTTGGACACGATTTCCAATAACTTGGCCAACGTCTCCACAACGGCTTTCAAACGTGTGCGTCCTGTGTTTGAAGACCTGATGTACCAAAACTTGCGTGAGCCTGGACTCAGCGAGGGCAACGGCAATTGGGTTCCTGCAGGTTTGCAGGCAGGCAATGGCTCGCGCATTGCCGCCACGGTGCGGATCAATACCGCTGGTGCGATGGTGCACTCGGACAATCCACTGGATTTGGCCATCAGTGGGAACGGTTTTTTCATGTTGGCTTCCCCTGCCAATCCGCAAAATATAAGCTACTCCCGGACAGGCAATTTCCAACGCAACAGTGACGGCAATATCGTCAACAACAGTGGGATGCTGTTGTTGGATCAAAACGGCAATCCAATGAAAATTGACAGCACGGCGACCTCGATCGAGGTCGCCAACGACGGCACTGTCAGTTATTACACCAAGGACACCTTGACGCCGACTGTTTTGACAAAAATTGCGATTCGTACATTTGTCAACCCGACAGGCTTGGCGACCAGTGGTGCGGGTACTTACACGGAAACTTTGGCCTCCGGAACACCCCAAATTGGCATTGCAGGCCAAAACGGTTTTGGTGCCATCACACAGTACTACACCGAGCAATCCAACGTGAATGTGGCGGAAGAACTGGTCAGCTTGATTGCTGCGCAGCGTGCCTATGAAATCACTGCAAAGTCGGTCACGGCTTCCGATCAAATGTTGCAAAAATTAGGACAGCTGTGATGAAGCACTTGCTCGCTACTTGTGTACTCGTCACCTTGTTCGCTGGTTGCGCGCAGGTGCCGAACTCTACCTCTGCTGCTTTGCCTTCATTGGTCAATACAGAAACCACGGTTCGACCCCTCGCGCAGCCTGCAGCCCCGCTGAGCCGTGGCAGTTTGGTGCCAGCCTCGCAAATCAATCCGCCGGCATACAGGAGTTTGTTTGAGGACCGTCGTCCCTCCCGCGTGGGTGACACCTTGATGATCGTTTTGAACGAAACAACCCGCGCCAGCAAGTTGGGTGGCACTCAAGCCAGTCGGGGTTCCAGCAATGTGTTGAGCGCCAACACCTCCAACGGCACCAGTCTTTCAGGTGCCAGCAACGGCTCGCGCAACCGCGACAATAAGTTGGGTCTGGGCAGCGGAGGTTCGACGCAGTTTGACAGCAAAGGCGGCTCCAGTGCATCCAACGAGTTCAGCGGAATGATCACGGTCACCGTTTTAGAAGTGCTCTCCAACGGCAACTTGGTCGTGGCCGGTGAGAAGCGACTGGCTGTCGGGGCAGAAGAGGAAATCATTCGTTTCAGCGGTGTGGTGATGCCGCAAAACGTTCAAAATGGATCGATTTCATCTTCCATGGTCGCAGACGCTCGCATTGAATACCGCGGTTCAGGCGTCACCGATGAAGTTCAGCGTCCTGGCTGGTTAACCCAGCTGTTCATGCGTTACTCACCGAATTAATGAAACGATCATGAAGCATTCTTTTTGGACAAAAAGCATTGGGTTGGGGCTGCTTTTGCTAGCATCGCAAGGCGTTTGGGCAGAGCGCATCAAGGACATGGTCAGCATTGCAGGCCAGCGAGGCAATCAGCTCATTGGCTACGGTTTGGTCGTGGGTCTGGATGGCACGGGAGAATCCACCTCGATCAGCCCTGTCACCGGGCAAAGCATCAGCAACATGCTGTCTTCTTTGGGGGTCACGGTCCCCTCGGGACCCAATTTCCAGATGCGCAACGTGGCGACTGTCATGGTCACTGCGGAGTTACCGGCGCTGGCCCGTCCCGGGCAGACTTTGGACGTCACCGTTTCTGCGCTGGGGAATGCGCGCAGCTTGAAAGGCGGCACTTTGTTGATGACGCCCTTGCGAGCTGCCAACGGTCAAACTTATGCCCAAGCGCAAGGCTCCTTGGTCATTCCGGGTGCCAGTGTATCGACAGGGTATGCCCGTACCACCATCAACCAATTGGCATCGGGTCGCATCCCCTCGGGGGCTTTTGTGGAGCAGTCTGCACCCGAGGCCGATACAGGTCCCGTGGTCGAGTTGAATTTCCGTCGTGCTGACTTTGCGCAGACCCGACGCGCCATTGATGTGATGACGGCTTTGCTGGGGCCCCAGTCTGTGATTCCAGTCGATGCTCGCAATGTGCTGGTACGAATTCCAGTCGATCCGGTGCAACGCATGAATGCCATGGCTGATTTGTTGGACCTGGAGGTGCCCAGTGTGATCGAATCTGCCAAGGTGGTGATCAATGCCCGAACCGGCTCGGTCGTGATGAATCAGGCAGTGCAATTGACCCCCTTTGCTGTGACGCATGGCAATCTGACCGTCCGCGTTCAAGCCACCAATACGGTGGTTCAACCCAATCCAGGCACCTTCCGCGGTCGCCCCATGCTGCAACGCAATGATCGGGTTTCGATTGACACAGGACCCGCAGGGGGCTTGGTTCATGTCCAGGAGGGGGCCTCTCTGGATCAGGTCATTCGCGCTCTGAACATGCTGGGCGCCACGCCTCAAGATCTGATGGCCATTTTGCAAGCCATGAAAGC
>JACCDK010757748.1_pt1 | contig 10405 bp, 6 predicted proteins | sample 7445871 | NCBI WGS metagenome assembly JACCDK01 (sample SAMN15323436, study PRJNA562643) | freshwater metagenome | isolation source: river surface water | place: USA:Blue River Watershed | collected 2017-08-15
CTCGGGGACGGTAGTTTTGAAGCCTTTGTGGGGGGGGCCGCTTTTTCAGACGGCGGGACTAGGAAGCGGTCACGGCCTCTGGAGTCCCGCAGGCTGCAGTCGGACGCTGGGGGGGAGGGACTGGTGAGCGTTCTGCCTTTGGGGGAGGCGGACCACAATGCCCGCCCTCCTGCGGATGGGGCGTCTTAGGAATCGGGCGGAGTTGTGGCAACCCGCCCAACGCGTGAAAACGGACTGGCCTCGAGTCGAGTAGCTCGTCCTCACGGTGTTTTTCTAGGGTTGACTTAATGCAACTCAGTGGCAAGAAAGGCGGGGTGCGTTGGATTCGCATGGTTTTGTTGTTGGTGTGGGTCTGGGCTCTGGCGTTGGCTGGGGGCCCAGGCCTTCATGCGGGCCATTCGCATGAGGACGATCACGACGAGGAGGTTGGGGGATGTCTGGTTTGTGAGTTGGTCGCGGTTTCAGGAGGAGATCTTGAAACCGTCGGGCGCGTGGAGGTTCGAGGCGCTCTGCTAACCGGATTTGCGAAGTTTGTCGAATCTCAGGGGGTCCGTGACGGGGTTGCGACCGAGGTTTGGATGGAGGGGCGCGGGCCGCCCTTTCGGGTAGCCATTGGCATTCGATGAATGCGCTGGGGCGTCGGCATCATCCGGCCCGGCGTGGATCCGCTGTTTTGCGGGGGTGAGCAAGGTGGGAGATTCCGTGGTTGCGCACGGGCACTCCGGTTGACGGTGACCTCGGGGGCGCCGGCATGATGCACGCAAGTGAACTGCATTGATTTGATTTTTTTATGAAGAAACTTTCTCTGGGTATTTTGTCGGTTTCGTTGGTCGTTGGAGCGGGTGCGGACGAGCATCCGCGCAGCGAGGCGACGGTTTTAAGTGAGATGGTGGTAATGGCGTTGCCGCTGGATCGGACGCTTTTTGAGCAGGCGCAGCCGGTATCGCTGCTGTCGGAGGAGAGTTTGAAGCTCTCGTTGGCTCCGACGCTGGGTGAGACGTTGCAAAACTTGCCCGGTGTGAGCGCGTCGGGGTTTGGTCCGGCTGCGAGCCGTCCAGTCATTCGCGGGATGGACGGAGATCGGATTCGGATTTTGCAAAATGGCAGCAACACGATTGATGCGTCATCGACGAGTCCGGACCACGCGGTGAGTTTTGATCCGGTGTTGGCGCGCCGGATTGAGGTGGTACGCGGGCCGGCGACGTTGTTGTACGGTCCGAATGCGATTGGGGGGGTGGTGAATCAGGTGGACGGGAGGATTCCGGAGGCGCCGATTGGTCAGGCGGTTCGAGGAACGGCGAGCGGCCGGTATGGGTCGGTGAATGCGGAGCGTGGCGGCGCGTTGATGGCGGAGGGTGGGCAAGGACTCTGGAACTGGCATTTGGAGGGGTTTAAGCGAGCGATGGATAACTTGACGATTCCTGGGGCGAATGTTTCGTCTCGGAAGTGGCTTGCGACGGAACCGGATGAGCGGCGTGAGTTGAATCGCACGGTGGGGCGGTTGCCGAACAGCGGGTTTCGGACGGAGGGGTTGTCAGGTGGATTTTCGGCGGCGTCCGACCGCGGTTTTTTTGGTGCGGCGTATTCGGGTGTTCACTCGAACTACGGCACGGTGGCGGAACCGCACGCATCGATTGACATGGAGCAGCGGCGTTGGGACGTCCGAGGGTTGATTCGCGAGCCGGTGCGGGGGATTCGTTCGGTGAAACTAAATCTCGGGGTTTCGGATTACCGGCATACGGAGTTTCACGGCTCGGATGCGGAGAACATTTTCAAAAACCGCGGGTTCGATCTGCGCTTGGAAGTGGCGCACGAACGTGTGGGGCGGATGGAGGGGACGTTTGGGGTGCAGTTTGAGGGGAGCCGACTATCGGTCACGGGCGAGCACGAGCCATTTTTGCCGGTTGTTCGGAACAATACGGGGTCGCTGTTTTGGTTTGAGGAGGTGGATTTGAATCCGGTGCGGTTTCAGTTGGGCGCGCGTTACGACAACGTGCGTCTTCGGGCGGGTGAGTTTGAACGCGAGGGGACGGTGGGGAGTCCCGACGGAGTTGCGTTCGGCGCGCGCCAGAACCAGTACGACAATCTGAGTTTGTCGGCGGGTGTGATTTGGACTCCGGCGAGTGGGTATGCGGTGGCTTTGAACAGTGCGTTTTCCCAGCGGGCGCCGTCGTATCAGGAGCTTTACGCGGGGGGTGTGCACCATGCGACGGCGATTTTCGAGATTGGCGATGATGCGTTGCGGAGTGAGCGGGCGGTGAGTGTGGATTTGTCGTTTCGCAAAAATGCGGGACACGTTACGGGTTCACTGACGGGGTACGTGTACCAGTTCAGCCGTTACATCGGGATGTTCAACACGGGGGATACGGTTGAGGAGGAGCATGATGGCGAGACGCACGCGCTGCCGGTTTACGGGTTCCGTTCGGTGCCTGCGCGTTTTGTGGGGGCTGAGGCGGAGGTGGTGGTGCACTTGCATGGGGCGGTGGAAGTGGATGCGCAGGGTGAGGTTGTGCCGCAGGAACGGGCGCTCGATTTGAGCTTCAAGGCGGATTACGTGCGTGCGGAGGATCGGAGTGTTGGGGGTGGGGCGTTGCCGCGCATTCCCCCGTTTCGCGGGACGGTTGGGTTAACGCACCGATCGGGTGGGTTTTACGCGGGGGTGGAGGGGCAGTATGCGGCCCGGCAGAATCGGGTTTCGGACAATGAGTTGCCGACGGACAGCTACTTCATGCTGAATGCGCACGCGGGTTATCGGGTGAAATTCAAGGATCGGACGGTGGATGTTTACCTGAAGGGATTGAATCTGACCGACGCCGAAGCGCGGATGCATACGTCAGTCTTAAAGGATATTGCGCCGCTTGGTGGGCGTGGGATGTCCGTGGGGATGCGGGTTGATTTTTGATGCCCGTGGCGAGTTGATGAAGGTAAGTCGGGCCCGTCGGTGCTGAGTTAAAGCGAGTGCATCACGGGCTGTCGATGGGGGCGGGGTGGCACGGCGACTTGTCGGTGAGTGATGGGTGGGTATTCGCCAAGCCGTTCTTTCAAAAGCGCTGGGGGGGATTCAGATTGCGAGTTGCACATCCAACTCCAACCCCCTTATCGATTCGTGAAGAAACTGCTTCTCGCGCTTGTCGCACTCGCCGCAACGGCCTTTGCCGAATCTCCCAAATCTGACGTCAAGCCAGCGGTCGCGCCTCCAGGGGTGCGCTTCGAGCGGGATCTATCTTACATTCCGGATGGCGACTCCGCGCAAAAGCTCGACCTGTATCTGCCTGAACAGGTTCCCGACAAACCGATACCGTTGATAGTGCACATTCATGGCGGCGGGTGGCGGGGTGGAAACAAATACCCTTGTCCGGTTGTCGGCATGGTTCGTCACGGTTACGCCGTTGCGAGTGTGGAGTACCGGTTCAGCCAGAAGGCCCTGTTTCCTGCGCAGATTCAGGATTGTCAGGCGGCGATTCGTTGGCTGCGAGCCAACAGCATGAAATACTCGATTGACCCGGAACGTGTTGGCGTTGTTGGAGCTTCGGCTGGGGGGCATCTGTCCGCACTTGTGGGGGTTACAGGCGGAAAGAGAGCATTTGAGCCGATTGGCGGGAATGCGGAATTTTCCGATCGCATCAGTGCGGTGTGTGACTATTTCGGCCCCACGAATTTTTACTCCGTCGTACAGCAGGCGGCCGAAGATAAGAACATCGCGAACATTTTTCGCTTCAACACACCGAGCGATCCGTACTCGTCCTTGATTGGAACAAAGCTGGATGACCAAGCGAAGAGCGCCGCGGTGAGTCCGATTCATTATGTGAGCGCGGATTGTCCGCCGGTGTTGATTCTCCACGGCACGCACGACGCGCTTGTGCCGTATGCTCAAAGCGAGGAGTTTGCTACCGCGCTCAAGCAGAAGGGGGTTGCGGTGTGGCTTCAAAAGTTTTCGGGGTCGGGGCACGGAGGGCCGGCGTTTGGCAAACCTGCGGTCAATGAAATGATTCGGACGTTCTTCGACAAGCACCTGAAAGATCCGGCGACACCCTTTGCGTTGGTGCCTGAGGCAGATCTCGCGGTTGAACCTCCAGCGCCCAAGTAAGCGCTGACTAGCACGTTTTCAGGCATTTCAACCATCGGTGATTTATGAAGGTCCCATCGCATCTGTTGGTCATCGCGTTCGGCGCACTGAGTCTCTTCTCGGCTAGCGCAGAGGATTGGGGAGTTTACAAAATCGTACCGGTTAGCGCGCCGAAGATGACGCTCGAAGCTCGCGAAGCCGGAACGACGGAGGGCACGACTGTCACCATCAACGAGGCCGCTAATGCATTACATCAACAGTGGACCGTTGTGCCTGCGCAGCATGGCCTGTTTACGATTAAACCCGCGCACGAACCGTCATTGGTTCTCGCAGTGGCGCAGGGGCTTGCGAAGCAGGGCGCGAACATCGTGCTCGAAAAGGGTACGGGCACCCCGTCCCAGTTGTGGACTCTGACCAAGCGCGATAACGGCGCGTACTCCCTTACGCCCAAGCATGCGCCGGGAATGGGAATGGACTTGTTCGGTGGGAAGAAGGAATCCGGTGCTCGTGTGGATTTATGGACGTTGCAACCGAACGACCCGCATTTGCAATGGTTCATCATACCGCTCGCGGGCAGTGTGTTGCATCAGGAAACGCCGAAGGAGGCGGCATCCTATGAACCGCCTGCCATCAAAAGCGAAGACGTGCCAAAGGGTTCGGTTAAGCAGTTTACGTTTCAACAGAGCGCCATTTTTCCGGGCACCACCCGCGAAGTGACCGTCTTCATCCCCGCCCAGTACGATGCTTCGAAACCAGCGTGTGTCTACGTAAAGACAGACGGGTACAACCCGCGTGAGAAGGAGCTGATGGAGGTGATGATTGCCACCAAAGAAATGCCTGTGACCGTGGGGGTTTTCGTGCGGCCGGGGGAAGTGCCGGCGCCCATGAAAGGCACCACGGGACGTCGTAACCGAGACTTTGAGTACGACGGAATCAACGATAACAACGTGCGGTTTCTCGTTGAAGAACTGCTTCCGTTCGTGGGTAAGGAGCTCCAGCTCAACTTATCTACTGATGGCAATGATCGGTGCATGTCCGGAGGTAGTAGTGGGGGCATTGCGGCGTTCACGGCGGCATGGAATCGGCCGGACGCGTTTAGCCGTGTTTACGCGGCCAGTGGAAGCTGGGTGGCGTTTCGTGGTGGGCACGAATTTCCGACGATGGTTCGTAAGTTCGAGGCGAAGCCTATTCGTGCCTTCCTCACAACGGCGACGCGCGACATGGAAAACTGTGCGGGCGACTGGTACACGCTCGATCAGGAGATGGACAAGGCACTCAAGTTTGCGGGCTACGATTACCAGTTTCGCACGGTCGAAGGGCGGCATGTGGCGGGGTACGGAGAATACTGGCGCGAGGCGATGGCCTATCTTTGGAAAGGCTGGCCGGAGCGCGTCCACGCGGGGTCAAGCGCGCCGAGGGCGCAAGAGATCTTGGTGCCTGGTGAGGAGTGGCAACTGGTGGCGAGCGGATTCAAAAGCACGCGCGGCCCAGCGTGCAATGCGAAGGGCGAGGTGTTCTTTGCTGACACATCCGCCAACAAAATTCATCGCATCAATCTGGATGGCAGTGTGAAAGAGTTTTCCACTGACACTGGGAATGCGCACTGCGTGAGTATTGGACCGGACGGTGTGCTCTACTCTGTTTCGGAGAAGTCGGGCAATGTGTTGAGTTACGACGAGTCGGGCAAAAGCCGCGTGGTGGTGGAAGGCCTTCCAGCGCATTCGGTGTTAGCGATGCCGAATGGGAGCCTTTACGTCACCGCGAACGATGACAAGAAGCCGAACAGCGGAGGGTCTGTGTGGCTTGTGAAAGACGGCCAAAAGCGGCGGGTGGATGCAGGCATCAAGTTCGCAACGGGGATGGCTTACCGTCCCGATCAGTGGCTTCTGTCCGTGGCAGAGGGTCACTCAAAATGGGTGTACAGTTATGAGATTGCCGCGGACGGTTCGCTCAAAAACAAGGAGCGCTATTTCCATCTGCACGTGAATGATTGGGACGACGATGCTGGAACCGAGTCCGTGTGTTATTCGCTGGAAGGCAGGCAGTTCATCGCAACACGAAGCGGCATTCAAATCAGTGCGGACGATGGTCCGACGCAGGTGATCTTGCCCGTGCCAGACCGTTCGCGAGTCACCGGAGTCGCCATTGGTGGCAATGAACAGGACACGCTGTTTGCGTTCTGTATGGACAAGGTTTGGCGGCGCAAAATCCGGCAGCACGCCATGGGGGCGTTCACACCGTGGACAAAGGTGATGCCAACCAAGCTGTGATCTACCTGCCTCAGCCTTCTTTGGCGCGCGGTCGGGGTGCGGATGTCTGGCGTGGTAAGTAGCAACCCAGCATTGGCTTTTTAGTACTCGAAGGTTAGGCGGCGACACTGAGCGCGTGGGCCAGAACACGAAAATCCTAGACGTCGCCGAGGATGCCGCTGCTCGTGCCAAAGGTGTCGGTCGGGATGCCGAGGTTTTGCAGGACTCGCAAGTACAGGTTACAGAGCGGTGTGTTGTCCGTTCGATTTTTCAGCACGTGTCCCTGATGATTGAACCCGCCTCCCGCGAGGAGGATGGGTAAGTTCTCGCACGTGTGAGCGGAGGCGTTGCCTAGGTTGCTGGCGCTGAGGATGGTGGTATTGTCGAACAACGTCTTGTCGTTCTCACGGACTTGTTGCATCCCCGTGAAAAAATGGCCGAGAACCTTGAGTTCGGCTTCTTCAATCAGGGCTAATTGTTCGATCTTCGTTTCGTCCTTTCCGTGGTGCGAGGCGTCGTGGTGGGCGAGGGTGATTCCTTCGAGGTTGGGGCGTCCTGCTTCTCCCACAGCGAACAGTATGATGCGCGTGGAATCCGTTTGCAGCGCGAGGCGAATGACATCGAACCAGAGCGTGAGGCGCTGAGTGAGGAGTGCCGCAGAGGGATCGGCTTTGGGTGCGGTGTAATCGACGTGTGGTTTCGGTTTATTGAGCCATGCCTCGTTTCGGATGAGACCCTGTTCTGCATCCCGCACGGAACTGAACATGAGGTCCATGCGTTCGCGGTCTTCGTTTCCGAGGGTGCGGCCCAGCTCTTTGGCTTGGTTGCTCACTTGGTCGAGGATGCTGCGTCCCGTTTTGAGTCGGTGCATCTCGTTCGCCACTTCGTCGGGACTTCCATCGGTGAAGAGTTGTCGGAAGACCGCGAGCGCGCTTCTCTCGGGCGGAACCGGCACGCCCTTCCCGTTCCACGAAAAGTCACGGGTTTGAAGGCCCATGACCAAGTTTCTGTAGCGGGTGTCGCCACCCATTTTGGCTGCGGCGAACTGATCCAGCGAGATGCTGTTGCGCATCCATTTAGCGGGTTCTTTGATGCGGTCCCATTCGACACCGGTGAAAAGGCCGGGTTCGCTGGTGTGATGGCTGTAACGCGGGTGGGATAAGCCGGAGAACAGGGTGAACTTTCCTCGATGCGCTTCGAGGTGTTGCAGGTACCGAGTGCTCTCGTATCTGGGGCCAGCGGTTTCGGGAAACAGGAACGGGGCGTGGAGGCCGAGATTACGCCCAATCAGCAGCAGGCGTTTTGGCGCGGCGTTGTCCGTCGCGTTTGCGCAGCGAGGGAGCATGGCTTCGAGAGCGGGGAGCGCGAGGCTAACGGCGCCAGCGCGAAGGATGTGGCGGCGGGAGACGGGGTTTCGGAGGTTGATCTGGGGGAAGTTCATTTTTGAAGGAAGGGACGGGATTGAATGATGGCGTGAAGGAGGGTTCGCAGGCCGAAGTTGTCTTTGCTTGCTTCGGTGACGATTGCGGGGATGTCCTCGCGATCTGCGAACTGGATGGGCGCGCCGGTGGCGTAGGTGAGGAGTTTGGAGGCCAATGCGGAAACGATACGTTCTTTATCGTTCAAGAGCAGTGCCTTGTACTCGGTGATGTCGGCGAAGGCGCGACCATCCGGCATGGTGTATCCGGGTTCCACTGCGGGCCCGCGGTGGACACGTCGGTTATTGAAGCGGGTGAGGGTGACAAACGATCCGGTGAACTTGGGCATCCGGTAAAAGTCTCGCCAACCGCCGATCACATCGAAGGTTTCGAGGGCGAACCCAGGCGGGTCGATGATGGAGTGGCAACTCATACAGGCTGGGGTATCGCGGTGGCGGGCGAGTTGTTCGCGGATGGTGGTTGTGCCGCGGATGTCGGGTTCGATTTTGGGGATGTCGTCGGGAGGATCGGGGGGGACGATTCCGAGGATGCGTTCATTGACCCATTTGCCGCGTAGGATGGGGGATGTTTTGGCGCCGTCGGCCGTGACTTTGAGAACGCTCGCTTGGGTGAGCAGGCCGCCGCGCCGGCTTTCTAGGGTCACGGGTACTTTGCGCAACTCGTACCCCTGAACTTCGGGGAGATTGTAGAGTGAGGCGAGCCACTCGTTGACGTAGGTCCAATCGCTTTGGATGCATTCGAGCGTGCTTCGATTTTCTGCGAGGAGGTCGTGGAAGAAGCGCCGTGTTTCCTGTTCGGCGGAGAGGGTCATGACAGGCGGGATTTCTGCGTACAGGACGCCATCCGGCGTGGTGGCGTTGATGTTTTTTAGATCGAGCCATTGATCGACGAATGTTTGCTCGAAGCGTTTGGAGCGAGGGTCATTCAGCAGGCGCTCAAGTTCTGCTGCACGTCCCTCAGGCGTGGTGAGTTTGCCCGTGGCCGCGGCTTTGACGAGGGCATCGTCCGGTGCGGTGTTCCAGATAAAGTGCGACAATCTTCGTGCGATGGCGTGGTTGTCGAGAGGTCCGGGAGGCTCCGTGAGGACGAAGAAGTGCGGGGAGCAGAGGATGGCTTTGTAGCCATCGAGCATCGCGCGATGGAACGGAACGCCGTTGTCGATTGCCCTGTGCGTCAATGTGATAAAGTCGCCGAGCAAATCGTCCGTTACGGGCCGGGGGATTGCTTGGGAAATGAAGCGTTTGAGGAGGCGGGCGGCATCCTCTTTAGGAGCGGTTGAGACGGGGAGGAGCGGGTCCGGTTTTCCTCTGATCGCGGGCATGCCTGTAATTTTGGAAAGGGGTTGGGCTTCGAGTTCATCGAACAGGGTTTTGTAGGCGGCTCCGGGGCCGTCATCGAGGGAGCCGTCCGCTCGGAGTGGTCCTTCGATTTTCAGGCGGGTGAGGATGAGAACGCGTCCGGTCCACGTTTCTCCATTTTGTTTCATCCGATTGATTTTGAGCCCATTTTCCAAGGTAGGTCCGAAGATGTGGACTTGTTGGCGCGCGTCGAGTTCGAGTTCGGTGGTGACGGTTCGCGGTTGGTCTTCGGTGACGTCGAACCAAGCTTGCGTGTCGGGAGCGTCGCCGGGTTTCGGGGCTCGGAAATCGTGAATCCCCACGGCGACGGGCATGGGGCGTCCGTTATTGTTTCGCGCTTGTGCGGTGAGGGTTACGCGGTAGCGGCCGCTGCGTTGGGCAGGTGTGGTGTAGAGGGAGCGGTTGGGGTAAAGGAGTCGGGAGGGCAGGATCATGGCGTTCCCTTCGAGCCATCCGCCCCAGACGGTGTAGGTGTCTTTTGCGCGGTTGAAGATGGCGGCTCCGTCTTCGTCTTCGTTAATGACGTTGCCGCGTTCGATTGCCAGAGAGAGGGCTTTTTCGGCAGCGTTTTGGTACGCCGTGAAGTGGGCGGCGGAAAGGGTGAGCCCTTCTCCAACTTTATCGAAACCCGAGGTCACGGCGTCATCGGGGAAGAACGAGCGCAGATCGGTTCGGATGTGGAGCAGATCGTTCACGGTGGTTTCGTATTCGGTGCGGGTCATGCGCCGAGATGGACCTCGTCCGTCTACCGCTTGGCGTGAGAGCGAGGCGTTGCGCAGGGTGGGCTTGAGGCGGTTAAGAAAGGTGTCACGTTGATTGTCAGTGGGTTGACGTTTGCTTTTTGGAGGCATTTCGTGGTTTGCGACACGATCGAAAATCGACTCCCAAGTGAGGGCATTCTTTTTGTCTACGAGGGCGAAGGGGAGTGCTTCGAGGTCGAGGCCTGCTTTGTGGGATGCGGAGTCGTGACACTGGAAGCAGTATTCCTCAACAAACTCGCGCAGTTCTGCGTGAGCGTGTTGGGCGGCGTTGAGAACGGCAGCGAGGATGAACAAGATGCGGAGCGGCATTGTTGGAAACGCAAGAGGTGGAGGGAGAGGCATTGGAGGAGTTATTGAGGTAGCAGGCGAACACGAACGTCGTCGAGGTAATGGGCGGGAAACTCCTCCACCTCATTGGGGGGGAGGAGGTTTTCGGTGTCAGCTTGCCATTCGATTGCAGCCACTTCAGCGCTTCCAGCGGTGAGGGACGGGCGTGCTCTCAGCTTGTGCCACGGAGCGACGCGCCACCTCC
>JACCDK010098870.1_pt1 | contig 10399 bp, 7 predicted proteins | sample 7445871 | NCBI WGS metagenome assembly JACCDK01 (sample SAMN15323436, study PRJNA562643) | freshwater metagenome | isolation source: river surface water | place: USA:Blue River Watershed | collected 2017-08-15
CCTGCCCATCTTTGTGAATCACTCATCCCCCGAGCCTATTTGAAAGTTTTTACATTCACGAAACATTTCAAGGCTGGCTCGGCCGCGCTGTCTAGGTAGACTTATACAGACGGCCTAACGATGTGCCAGTCCTAACCCACAATTCGAAGGGAAAACACCCTATGGCTAAGCTCAAGTTTAAAGACGCCGCCGATGTTCTTGCATTCATCAGAAACCCGGAAAACGGCATCGAATTCCTAGACGTTCGATTCACCGACCTTCCTGGTGTTCAGCAGCACTTCAACCTTCCAATCGACCAGATCGACGAACAGTTCTTCATCGACGGTCAGTTGTTCGACGGTTCGTCAATCCGCGGCTTCGCATCGATTCACGAGTCAGACATGCAGTTGATTCCAGACGTCACCACCGCATACGTAGACGCTTTCCGTTCACGTGGCACCCTGGTCATGATCTTCGACATTTACAACCCACGTAACGGTGAGATCTACGGTCGCGACCCACGCCAGACCGCACGCAAGGCTCAGAACTACCTAGCCAGCACCGGTATCGCAGACACCGCATTCTTTGCTCCTGAGGCCGAATTCTTCATCTTCGACGACGTACGTTACGAATACAAGAACAACAGCTCAATGCACTTCATCGACTCAGATGAAGCAGCCTGGAACTCTGGTCGCGAAGAGGCAGGCGGCAACCTAGCTAACAAGACTCCATTCAAGGGCGGCTACTTCCCTGTAACCCCAGTTGACAAGCACGCTGACATGCGCGACGACATCGTTGCAGAGCTACTAGCTGTTGGCCTTGAGGTTGAGCGCAGCCACCACGAGGTTGGCACCGCTGGTCAGGGTGAGATCAACTACAAGTTCGACACCCTACTGAGCTCTGCTGACGACATCCTGAAGTTCAAGTACATCGTCAAGAACGTTGCTGAGCGTTGGGGTAAGACCGCAACCTTCATGCCAAAGCCGCTTTTCGGCGACAACGGTTCAGGTATGCACGTTCACATGTCACTCTGGAAAGAGGGCAAGCCTTTGTTCTATGACGAGGCTGGCTACGGCGGTCTTTCGGACATCGCCCGTTGGTACATCGGCGGTATCCTGAAGCACGCTCCATCGCTTCTAGCCTTCACCAACCCAACCGTGAACAGCTACCACCGTCTAGTACCTGGCTTTGAGGCTCCAGTTAACCTTGTCTACTCGGCTGGAAACCGTTCGGCTGCTATCCGCATTCCGATGACCGGCACCAACCCGAAGGCTAAGCGCATCGAGTTCCGCGCTCCTGACGCATCATCAAACCCATACCTTGCGTTCGCAGCGATGCTTATGGCTGGTCTTGATGGCATCAAGAACCGCATCGAGCCTCACGCGCCGGTTGACAAGGACCTCTACGAGCTACCGGCAGAAGAGGCAAAGCTAATTCCTCAGGTGCCTGGAAACCTCGAGGACGTTCTAAAGGCACTTGAAGCCGACCACGACTACTTGCTAGAAGGCGGCGTATTCACCAAGGACCTAATCGAGACCTGGATCGACTACAAGCGTGTCAACGAGATTCAGCCAATCGCGCTGCGTCCGCACCCTTACGAGTTCCAGCTTTACTTCGGTTGCTAATTTGACCTGGTAAATCGAAAGAATCCCCTCGAGAAATCGAGGGGATTCTTGTTTTAAGTGGCGTCGTAAAACAACCGTTCGAAAACAATGCGGGCACGCCTTGTATACGCGAGGTAGTCCTGCTCGAGGGCAGAGGCAGAGCCTGCCGGATATTCCAGAATTCGGGCTAGACCATCGAGCTGCTTGCGATCGGTGGGCAGAACATCGGATTTCTTATTGCCCCAAAGTACATTGGCCGATCGGACTCGGGAGGCAAGTAACCAGGCCTCGGAAAGAACGCGGGCATCGTGTTCAGCAATCAACCCAGCAACCACACAGGCATCGAGTGACTCTAGAGTTCGAGGGCTTCGAATCTCTGGGTGCTTCTGACCGTGCTTCAACTGCATGAGCTGTACCAGCCACTCAACATCACTCAGCGAACCCCTACCAAGTTTTAGATGGCGGCGCGGATCTGCACCCTGAGGCAATCGTTCGGTCTCGACACGGGCCTTTATTCGCCTGATCTCGATAACAGCTGACTGCGAGAAAGATTCGGGATATCGATACTTATTGATGATGTCGATGAATGCCTGCTGAAGTTCTATGCTTCCTGCAATTGGTCGTGCTCTGACCAGCGCTTGCGCCTCCCAGGTATCCGCCCACCGCTCATAGTAGGCAAGGTACGAGTCGATCGAGCGTGCGACCGGCCCATTTTTGCCCTCTGGGCGAAGGTCTAGATCGAGTTCAAATTCCAGGGCATGGTCGTGACTTAAGCGCTGCACCTCAGAAATGATTCGCTCGGCAACCTTTTGCGCCAAATCGTTGCCTATGCCGTCGTGCGCACGATAAACGAACATAACGTCTGCATCAGAACCAAAACCAAGTTCTTCGCCGCCAAATCGCCCCATTGCAATAATCGCCAAGTCGAGAACTTCACGAATCGGCAGCGGTGAAAGATCTGCACCGCCCAGATCCTGAACCGCCTCAAGCGTCGCGCGTAGGTAACAGGCAGCGATGTCGCTAAGACCCTTAGAGATTTGATCGATGTTCAAATCACCAAGAACGGCGCCCATAGCCAATCGGAGAGTTTCTCGCCTACGAATAGCGCGAAAACTCGTTGCTACGGTATCCATCGAGTCATGCCTCGAAAGCACTGCGTCGAATTCTGCCGAAAGTTCTGCGGATTCAAGAGGCGCGAGGTCTTCAGACCTCTCGAACCAGGCGGCAGCCTCAGGGATTTTTTCGAACAAACTAGTTGCCAACCTGCTGTTGGAAAGCACCTGCGTCATTCTCTGAGCTGCACCGCTTGAATCACGCAACATTCTCAGATACCAGGGAGACTCCCCCAGGTCTTCACTGAGCCGCCTGAAGGCAAGTAGGGCCGCATCGGGTTCGCTGCCTTCGGCAAACCATTGAAGCAGAACCGGAAGCAGTTGCCTTTGAATTGCAGCCCTACGAGACAACCCGCTGGTAAGTGCGTTGATGTGCGAAACCGCACCCTTGGCGTCTGCAAAGCCAACAGCCCTTAGGCGATCTTCGACCTGACTAGAGGTGAGTTCAAGTGAATCCATCTTGGACACGGCGGAAAGTAGCGGTCGATAAAAGAGTTGCTGGTGAAGGGAACGCACCTCGATCTTTACCGCATCCCAGTTTGCCAGTAGGGTCTCAGCTGACCATTTGACATCAACCGACCTAGCAATTGCTCTCACTTTGCCGGCAGAGGTAGGCATTAGGTGAGTGCGCCGCATGTCTGACATTTGAATGCGATGTTCGATCAGACGCAAGAAGCGATAGTGCCTTGAGAACTTAGCAGCGTCAACACGACTGATGTATCCAGCCCCAGCCAGAGCCTCAATAGCGCCTATTGTGTCGCGATGTCTCACGGATTCGTCAGAACGCCCGTGCACCAGTTGCAAAAGCTGCACAGTGAACTCAATGTCGCGCAAGCCTCCGGGGCCTAGCTTTATTTGATAGTCAACCTCGTTGGCCGGAATGTACTCGAGCACGCGCTCACGCATCTTTTGGACAGATTCGACAAAGTTTTCACGCGATGAAGAAGACCAAACTTTGGGAGAGAGCGCATCAACATAGGCGTTGCCCAAATCAACATCGCCGGCTATCGGCCTGGCTTTTAGTAGAGCCTGAAACTCCCAGCTTTGAGCCCAGCGCTCGTAGTAGCTAACGTGCGAGTCTAGTGTTCGTACAAGTGCACCCGACTTGCCCTCAGGCCTCAAGTTAGGATCAACTTGCCACAGCATTGGTTCAGTGGCTGTTCCGTCGATGGCACGCATCATTCTCGTAGCCAGGCGCGTTGCCACTTCGACCGCACGCTGATTATCAACTTCTGAGGCTCCTGATTCGGCAACGAAAATGACGTCAACATCGCTGATGTAGTTCAATTCCCGGGCACCACACTTACCCATAGCGATGACGGTGAACTTTGTTCCGTCTACTTCGGCCTTTGTGAAAACTCCGTGTTCGCTAGAGTTCTTTAGCTCGAATCGGGCGATGGAAATTGCTGCCTCGAGAGCCGCAGCAGCAATGTCCGCAAGCGCGGCGGCCACAAGCGGCTGACCCAGTTGAGGATCCGCCTGAGAAACGTCGAATACAGCTATCGACAAAAGCTCAACCCGGTATGCACGTCTCAGCGCATTCCAAGCATCAGCGCTTTGAAAACCTTCATTTAGAAGCCCTTCGACAGCCGAAACAATTCGCTTCTTATAGTCGGCTTCGGTGCTGAGCAAAGCAGCTCTCTCAAATAACTTGAGCTGCTCTGGATAGCGTCTGAGAAAATCTGTCAAAGCCGCTGAGGCGCCCAAAAGCATGCATAGACGATTTGCCGAATCGGGCTTCTTCAGTAGATTCTTTACTTGCGCTTTATCGATGTCGGCAAGCGACAGTAGCGAATTCAACGCTTGATCGGGATCGGCCGATAAGCCTAGCGAAGCAATGGCCGAGCGGCCGGAGTCTCCAACTTTGGCAACCAGTTCGTCTAGCTTCGTAACCGTACTCGATAGGTCGCTGAAACCGTATCTTGCCAGTTCGGAGAGACCTGACGCCCTATCCGTGTAGGCCACGACTTTTAAAGGGTTTCTAGGTTCTGCTTCAACTCGAATGGCGTCACTTGAGCGCGATACTCACTCCACTCGCGGCGTTTATTGGCAAGCACGTAGCTGAATACCTCTTCGCCGAGCGTTTCGGCAGCAAGCTCCGACTCCTCGAGCTTGCGAATCGCGTGATCGAGACTCTGCGGAAGCGGCTGAATTCCCATGGCACGACGCTCGGCGTCATTTAGGGACCACACGTTGTCTTCGGTCTCCGAAGGTAGTTGATATTCCTCCTGGATTCCCTTTAGACCTGCGGAGAGTAGCAATGCATAAGCGAGGTAAGGGTTGGCGGCTGAATCGATGGCGCGGTACTCGATGCGCGAGCTTTGCCCCTTAGCCGGCTTGTAAAGCGGAACGCGAATCAGGGCCGAGCGGTTGTTGTGACCCCAACAGACAAAGCTCGGTGCTTCACCGCCGCCCCATAGCCGCTTGTATGAATTGACGTATTGATTGGTCACCGCGGTAATTTCGGGAGCGTGACGCAATAGACCTGCAATGAAGTGTTTAGCTGTCTTTGAAAGGTGGTACTGCGAACCTGCTTCGAAGAAGGCGTTGGTGTCGCCTTCAAACAGCGACATGTGGGTATGCATGCCAGAACCCGGGTGTTGAGTGAACGGCTTAGGCATGAACGTGGCGTAAACACCCTGTTCGATAGCAACTTCTTTGATGACGGTTCTGAAAGTCATGATGTTGTCAGCCATGGTTAGCGCATCGGCGTAACGAAGGTCAATCTCGTTCTGACCTGGGCCACCCTCGTGGTGGCTAAATTCCACGCTGATGCCCAGTTGCTCGAGCATAGACACCGCACGGCGTCTAAAGTCGTGAGCAGTTCCACCTGGAACATTGTCAAAATAGCCAGCCTTGTCGACCGGAACCGGCTCACCGTCAGGGCCTAACTCGGTTGACTTAAGAAGGTAGAACTCGATCTCTGGGTGAATGTAAAAAGAGAAACCAAGATCTGAAGCCTTAGCAAGCGCGCGACGAAGCACATTGCGGGGGTCGGCGGCGGCTGGCTGGCCGTCTGGAGTTTGAATGTCGCAGAACATGCGAGCCGTTGGTTCGATTTCACCACGCCAAGGCAGGATTTGGAACGTACTTGGGTCAGGCTGTGCCAACATGTCGGCTTCGTAGGTGCGAGCAAGGCCCTCGATGGCAGAACCATCAAAGCCAAGGCCCTCCGCGAATGCACCCTCAACTTCAGCCGGCGCAATAGCGACAGACTTTAGAGTTCCGGCAACGTCGGTGAACCATAGACGAATGAATTTAACATTGCGCTCTTCAATAGTGCGAAGCACGAAATCACGTTGTTTGTCCATCGGGTGTTCCTCTCTCTCCCTGCTACTAGGCTAATGGGTATGCCGAAACTTCGCTTAGCGTTGGCCCAGACAAATCCCGTCGTTGGCCAGCTTTCTGAGAACTTGAACGCCTGCTTTGACATGGTCAAGAACGCTGCCGAACATGGCGCGAACATCGTCTTGTTTGGAGAGATGGCGGCTACCGGCTACCCAATCGAGGACCTAGCAATCCGAAACAGATTTATTCTCGACGCCGCGAGTTCTATTGAGGCGTTTGCATCGAAGTTGCTTAACTCCGGGCTTGGCGACACTGCTGTGATAATCGGACACCCTGCGCCCGTCAAAAGTGACTCACAACGTTCGGGCTGGGCTGGCGCAATGAACTCAGCTTCGATTATTTTCGGCGGCAAAGTGCACGCACAATATTCGAAGCACCATCTGCCTAACTATGGTGTTTTTGACGAATACCGAAACTTCAAACCGGGTTCCGATCTTGTTGTGTTTGATCATTCGGGCCTTAAATTTGGCATCGCAATCTGTGAAGACATCTGGCAAAGCGGAGGCCCAGTGTCTGGCATGAAAAAGGCCGGAGTCGATTGCCTTCTAGTGCTCAATGGCTCCCCGTTTGAGGTCACCAAGGGCGACGAACGGCTCGAGGTGATTCAAGATGTGGCCAGGGATCAGGATTGCGCAATTGCCTATGTGAATCTCGTTGGCGGACAAGATGATCTCGTGTTTGACGGCGGCAGTCTGATGGTTGACGCGTCTGGAAAGGTTATCGGGCGAGGTAAGCATTTTGCCGACGATTTGGTGATCTTTGACCTGATCGACAAGAACAACATTGAACCGGTAAAAGCCTCACCCGCCGATAAGCCGGATGAACTTTGGCAAATTTGGCAGGCATTGGTCACCGGATTGCGCGATTATGTCGATAAGAATGGCTTCAAATCCGTCATTCTTGGCCTCAGTGGAGGAATTGACTCTGCAGTCTGTGCCGCGCTTGCAGTTGATGCAATTGGTCGGAGTAGGGTTTTCGGCGTCTCGATGCCCAGCAAGTATTCATCTGAGCATTCGAAGTCAGATGCCTTCGACTTGGCAACCCGTTTGGGCATAGATTGCCGAACCGAGCCCATCAAGGGTTTGGTTAAGCCGGTTGAAAAACAACTTAAGGCTAAAGACTTAGCCTCAGAGAACCTTCAGGCGAGAATGCGCGGAGTTATTCTCATGACTCTCAGCAACCTTGAGGGTCACCTTGTACTCACCACTGGCAATAAATCGGAACTAGCCGTTGGCTACAGCACAATTTATGGCGACTCGGTTGGCGGTTTTGCCCCACTGAAGGATGTTGAAAAGACCCTCGTCTGGACCCTCGCTCAATGGCGCAATAACTTCGCGCTAGCTTCGGGTGAAATCGAACCGATTCCAAAGAACTCAATCGAAAAACCGCCATCGGCAGAATTGCGGCCGGGGCAAGTTGACCAGGACAGCCTGCCACCGTATGACCTGCTAGATGGAATCCTGGCAGCATACATAAACGAACGATTGTCTCGAGAAGAGATAACCAGTCGTGGCTATGACGAGGAAACGGTCACCAAGATTACAAATCTTGTTGACCGAGCCGAATGGAAGCGGCGCCAGGGAGCAATTGGACCGAAAATAACCAGCACGTCATTCGGTCGCGACCGCAGAATGCCAATAACGAATAAATATTCAGGATAGTAAGGAAGATAATGGCTGCAGATAAGTTGATTTCATCAGGCGGACCTTGGGAAAGCGTAATCGGCTACTCGCGTGCAACGGTTGCCGGTGATTACGTTCACGTCTCAGGTTCAACAGCAACTGTAGGTGGGGTTCTTCAAGCCGAAGGCGACGCATATGGGCAAACTCTTGTTGCGTTGAACGAAGTTATCGCACCGGCTCTTGCTCAGGCTGGCTACACCCTTGCCGACGTTGTTCGTAGCCGCGTTTACCTCTCGCGCGCAGAAGATATGGACGCTGTTGGAAAAGCTCATGGAGAAGTTTTTGGCGAGATTCGCCCCGCAGCAACGATGCTTGCTGGAATTCAGTTCATCAACCCCTCAATGTTGGTTGAGATCGAAGTAGACGCCTGGAAGCGTAGCTAGTGTCAAACTTCACACCCAGCAAGGTACGAACTAGCACGCTGGCTGAGCTCAAGGCCTCCGGCAAGAAATTTAGTTGCCTAACCAGTTATGACTCGCTCACGGCGGCAATCTTTGACGAGGCTGGAATCGACGTTCTTCTTGTGGGAGATTCCGCAGCTGACAACGCCCTTGGCTACAGCACTACCCTGCCAATAACCGTAGAAGAAATGATCCCCTTCGCACGCGCCGTAGCCGGCGCGGCCAAACGAAGCCTCGTAGTAGTGGATCTTCCATTTGGCAGTTATGAGACTGGCGCGGAAGATGCTCTTAGAAATTCGATCCGAATCATCAAGCAATCTGGCGCAGCGGCTGTAAAGCTGGAGGGCGGCCGGGAGCGGTCTGCTCAGATTGAAGCCATCGTGTCTGCGGGCATACCGGTCATGGGTCATCTTGGCTTTACCCCCCAAAGTGTGAACTCGCTTGGTGGATTCAAGGTTCAGGGTCGAGGCGACAAGGCTGAACTGCTAATGCAGGACGCACTTGCTTTAGAAAAGGCTGGCGCTTTCGCCATCGTTCTCGAATTGGTGCCGACCGATATAGCCGGAGCAGTCTCCGAAGCATTATCAATTCCAACAATCGGTATCGGCGCCGGCCCCAAGACTGATGGCCAAATATTGGTCTGGACTGACTTCGCAGGATTGTCTGGGCACAAGCCTCGAAAATTCGTAAAGCAATTTGCCCAAATGCGCGGGATGCTTGTCGAAGCAGCGGCTAGCTATAAAAAAGAAGTTGAAAATGCCAGCTTCCCCGACGAAAATACTTCATTCGCCGAATAGGCTGTGCCTCGAGCCAGGCTCTAATCCTCTATCTCGGAATCTTGCCAGGCCTTAGTTCGCGCCTTAATCGTGTCTAGGGCGGCGGCAGCATCCTTGCTATTGGAAAACGGACCAACTCGATGAGGCGCAGGTGACTTCAGGCCCTTCTCAACTTTTAGAGTCTTTAGGTTGAACCAGTATTGCGGGTCTTCGTTTTGCTCACTCGAATTCTTTGCCATAGAAATAGACTTTAGTCATGCCTCGCGATGCCAAAACCGGATTACTAATTCCCGGCAAACTATCAGCGACCCGCACTGTGCCAACAAGCATAGCCAGACCAGAGTATGTCGGTAAATCAGCGCCCTCTAATTGGACCGGCGGTCATGTTCGAACTCTGACCGAAATTGAAAAAATTCGGAAAGCGGGACGCATAGCAGCGCAGGCGATAGCCTTGGTTGGAGAACACGCTAGGCCAGGCGTTACAACGGACGAACTTGATCGAATCGGTCACGAATTTCTGATTTCTCAGAACGCCTACCCTTCTACACTCGGCTATCGAGGTTTTCCCAAGTCGCTCTGCTCGTCGATCAATGAGGTCATTTGCCACGGGATACCTGATGACACAGTGCTCGAAGATGGAGACATCCTCAATATCGACATCACCGCCTTTTACGAAGGCTTTCATGGCGACAGTAACGTGACGTTCAAAATTGGGAATGTCAGTCCCGAGGTAAGCGATCTCGTTGACAGAACGCTCGAAGCCATGATGCGAGGCATAAATTCAGCGGTTCCAGGCCGTCAGGTGAACATCATCGGTAGAACTATAGAAACCTACGCGCGGCGTTTCGGCTATTCCTCAGTGCGCGATTTCACCGGGCACGGTATCGGCGAAGCGTTTCACTCGGGGTTAGTTATCCCGCACTACGACTCAGCACCGCTGTTCGACGATGAGATCAAGATTGGCATGGTGTTCACAATTGAGCCCATGCTTACTCTTGGTGGCTACGAGTGGGACATGTGGCCCGATGGTTGGACCGTCGTGACAAAAGATAAAAGCCTAACCGCCCAGTTCGAACACACAATCGCCATCACAGAAAATGGCCCAGAAATCTTAACCCTTCCCTGAACGAAAGAATCTCATGGCAAAACGCGCAATCGGCATCGACATTGGTGGAACCGGCATAAAAGGTGCCCTCGTCAATGTGAAAGATGGAACACTGATCGGCGAACGAGTTCGTTTCGCTACGCCGGAAGGCGGTAAACCGAGAGAAATTGCCGATGTTGTCAAAAAGATTGTCGAACAATTGCATCCGGGAAAACTGAGCGTGCCCGTTGGAATTTGTTTTCCAGCTGTTGTCAAGAACGGGCGAACCATGTCGGCGGCCAACATCTCAAAAGAATGGATTGGCCTCGATGCCGAAACCCTCTTTGAAGAAACTCTTGGCAAACACGTTCACATCATCAATGACGCTGACGCCGCCGGTGTTGCCGAAGTTA
>JACCDK010382701.1_pt1 | contig 10398 bp, 10 predicted proteins | sample 7445871 | NCBI WGS metagenome assembly JACCDK01 (sample SAMN15323436, study PRJNA562643) | freshwater metagenome | isolation source: river surface water | place: USA:Blue River Watershed | collected 2017-08-15
ACTGGCGGCATGGTGGCGGCTGCGCTGACCGATGTACCGGGATCGTCGGATGTGTTTGACCGCGGCTTTGTTACCTATTCCAACGCCGCCAAGGTCGAAATGCTGGGGGTACATCCGGAAACCCTTGAGGAGCACGGCGCGGTCTCGGAAGCGGTGGCCTATGAAATGGCGCGCGGGGCCTTGGCCCATGCCGATGCCTCACTGGCCGTGTCGATCACCGGGATCGCCGGACCGGGCGGGTCTGAGCATAAGCCCGAGGGCCGGGTCTGCTTTGGTCTGGCGCAAGACGGGCGCGGGATTGTCACCCACACGGTGGAGTTCGGGGCCTTGGGCCGGGATGCGGTGCGGCAGGCGGCCCGCGATCATGCGCTCGCCCTGTTGGCCCGCGCGCTTCAGCCCTAAGGGTCAGCTGTAAAGCCGCGCCGCGCGCTCTTCAAAGGCGCGCACTACGCGACCCATAGCCTCGTTGAACACAAGGCCGATGATCCCAGCCAGAATCGCATTCTTGAATTCAAAATCCACCTCAAAGCAAACCTCACACCCGCCCTCGGGCCGATCGGCAAAACGCCAGACCGATTTTAGGTGCTTGAACGGGCCGTCGATGTATTCGGTCAAAATGCGCTGATCCGCGCGCAACAGCGTCACACGGCTGCCAAAGCGTTCGCGGAACACCTTAAAGCTGATCACCAGATCAGCCAGCATCTCTTCGCCGCCATCAACGGGCCGGGTCGAACGGATGCGTGCCGCCGAGGTCCAAGGCAGAAACTCGGGATAGCGGGCCACATCGGCCACAAGATCAAACATCTGCGCCGCCGTGTAGGGCAAGACCTTGGTTTCACTATGACGGGGCATTGGCGGCCTTCTTCACAGAATTCTGGCGTTCATGGTGGTGACTTCTTTGGCGGTTTTGGTCTAGGAAGGGGGGCAAATCAAGAGGGCCCCATGCCACACCGTCCCTATGTGATCGACCAGATGATCTCGGCCAAGGCGATTGCCGCCCGGGTTGAGGCGCTGGCCGCCGAAATCACCGCCCATTACAAAGACTGCGACAAGCTGGTTGTGGTGGGCCTGTTGCGCGGGTCTTTCGTCTTCATCGCCGACCTTGTGCGCGAGATTGACCTGCCGGTGCAGGTGGATTTTCTGGAGGCGAGCTCCTACGGCGATGCCATGCATTCCAGCCGCGAAGTGCGCATCCTGAAAGACCTGCGCGGTGAGATTGCCGGGCAAGATGTGCTGGTGGTCGAGGATATCGTCGACACCGGCTTTACCCTCACCCATGTCAAACGCCTGCTTCTCAGCCGCGAGCCGCGCCGGTTAGAAGTGTGCGCGCTCTTGGACAAGCCCTCGCGCCGGGAGGTGGACATCAAGGCAACTTGGACGGGCTTTGAAATCCCCGATGAGTTTGTCGTGGGGTACGGCATTGATTTCGCGCAGCGTAATCGCAACCTGCCCTACATTGGCAAGGTGCGCTTTACCGAACCGGAATGACCCTCAGGGTTTTTGCGTATGGCAAGGGGGGCGCGTGACGCGCCCTCGCCCGCGCGGGCTACGCTGGTGGTGGCGCTGTGCTTTGCGTTTTGGGGCGTTGAGATAATCTGGGGCTGGCCGGAGGCTTTGACGGTCAACCTTCCCGCAAAGCTGTGATCTGACAGGCCCGACAGAAAGAACAGGTTAACTCTGTCGCTGGGTGGTATATGATTCCCCAGAACGCCGAAGATTTTGGTTGGCCATAGGATTTTAAATGACCCATCGCGCCCTATTGATGGCATCCGGCATCGTGCTTTTGGGCTTCGCCATTTTTCTTTTGGCGACCCAACCCCGCCCCGCCCTTCAAGCCGACCTAAACGGGCTGACCCCCGATGCCACCCACGGCGCTTTGGTCTTTGCCGCCGCAGGCTGCGCCTCATGCCATATGGCGCCGGGGGCGAAGGGCGCAGAGGCTTTGGTGCTGGTGGGAGGTATGCGGTTTCTCTCCGCGTTCGGCACCTTTGTTGCGCCCAACATCTCGCCCGATCCGACCCATGGCATCGGTGGCTGGACGCTGGAGCACTTTGCCTCCGCCCTGCGCGACGGGATCACGCCAGAAGGCCAACATTACTTTCCCGCCCTGCCCTACACGGCCTATGGCAAGATGACCGGGCAGGATGTCACCGATCTTTGGGCCTATCTGCAAAGCCTGCCGCCGGCCGCCACACCCTCGCAACCGCATGAGGTTGGCTTTCCCTTCAACATCCGCCGCCTGATCGGCGGCTGGAAACTGTTGTTTCAAAACCGCGATTGGCAGATGGCCACGGTTACCAGCCCCGAGGTGGAGCGCGGGCGCTACATTGTTGAGGCGCTGGCGCATTGTGCCGAATGTCACACGCCGCGCTCGATGCTCGGCGGGCTGGATCAAGGCCGCTGGATGGCGGGCGCGCCTTCGCCCGACAGGCAAGGCCGGGTGCCCAACATCACGCCGGCCAAGCTGAACTGGAGCGCGGGCGAGATCTACACCTATCTGACCACCGGCTTTACGCCCGACTATGACAGCGTCGGCGGCCATATGGCGCATGTGGTGGACAATATGGCCAAGCTGCCCGAAGCGGACGTGCGCGCGGTGGTGGCCTATCTGAAGGCGCTGCCCGCGATTGAGTGAAAGCGCCGGAAGATCGGGAGACAGATGTTCAACCGAGCCCTTAGGCGCAGTTTTGCCGAAACCCCGTTACCCGCGCCCCAGCTTTTCCAGCCGCGCCGCACGCAGCCGCGCGAAATCATCGCCCGCGTGATAGCTTGAGCGCGTCAGCGGCGTCGCCGACACCATTAGGAAGCCTTTGCCAAAGGCAGCCTCTTCATAGCTTTTGAACTCATCCGGGGTCACAAACCGGTCAATGCGGTGATGCTTGGGAGTTGGTTGCAGGTACTGTCCGATGGTCAAGAAATCCACATCCGCGGCGCGCATGTCATCCATCACCTGCAAGACACCCGCGCGGGTTTCCCCCAAGCCCACCATAATGCCCGATTTGGTGAACATCGTCGGATCCAGCTCTTTGACCTTTTGCAGCAGGCGCAGCGAGTGGAAATAGCGCGCACCGGGGCGCACTTCGAGATAGAGGCCCGGCACCGTTTCAAGATTGTGGTTGAACACATCCGGCCGCGCCTCGACCACCTTTTCCAAGGCGCTGGGCGGGCATTTCAGGAAATCGGGCGTCAGAATTTCAATCGTGGTGCCCGGTGCGCGGTGACGGATGGCGCGGATGGTCTGGGCGAAGTGTTCGACCCCGCCATCGTCAAGATCGTCGCGGTCCACCGAAGTGATGACCACATGTTTCAGACCCAGCTCGCTGACCGCATGGGCCACCTTGCCCGGCTCGAACGCGTCCAGCGCCTGCGGCTTGCCCGTCGCGACATTGCAAAAGGTGCAGCCGCGCGTGCAAATCTCGCCCATGATCATCATGGTGGCGTGGCCCTGGCTCCAGCATTCGCCGACATTGGGGCAGCCCGCCTCTTCGCAGACCGTGACCAGTTTCTTCGACTTTAGAATATCGCGCGTTTGCTTGTAGCCCTCGGATGTGGGGGCCTTGACGCGGATCCACGACGGCTTTTTCGGCTGCTCCTGATCGGGGCGATGCGCCTTCTCGGGGTGGCGCTGATTGGGCAACTTGAGATCGCGCAACGGAATTTCCCCCTAACGACAGACAAAGCAAAAGATAGTCTTTCGCAAGGCCAAAGGCAACCGGCTGGGCCGCAGCGCGGCGTCCGGGGTTCTTGGCCTGCGATCGTCGGGCAAGGCCAAACACAGGGGCCACCCGCTTGAATGGTAACAGGAGGGACTATGTCCAAGAAACTGACAGCCGAAGTCATCGGCACCTTTATTCTGGTCTTCTTTGGCTGCGGTGCAGCCGTCATCGGCGGTGGCGCCATCGGCTTTACCGGCATCTCGCTGGCATTTGGCCTTGCGATCGTGGCTGCGGCCTATGGGCTTGGCGCGATCTCGGGGGCGCATCTTAATCCGGCAGTGTCCTTTGGCATGGTGGCGGCAGGCCGCATGACGATCAGCGACGCCATCCGCTATTCCATCGCGCAGATCATCGGCGCCATCCTTGGCGCGGGCGTGCTGTATCTGATCGCTTCGGGCAGCGCGGGCTGGACCGGGGGCCTTGGGGCCAACGGCTATGGCGCGGGCTATCTGGGTGAGTATTCGCTGACCGCCGCCTTGGTGTTTGAGGTCGTCATGACCTTCCTCTTTGTCACCGTGATCCTTGGCGCAACGGGCAGTGGTTCCGCGCTGGGTTTTGCCGGGTTGGCCATCGGCCTGACGCTGGCCGCGATCCACCTTGTCGGCATCAATGTCACGGGTGTCTCGGTCAACCCGGCCCGCTCGATTGGCCCGGCGCTGTTCTCGGGCGGATCAGCCCTGACACAGCTGTGGGTCTTTATCGTCGCCCCGCTGGTGGGGGGGCTGCTGGCCGGAGCGCTCTACAAAGCCGGGATCACCCGCGCCGACTGATCGGTCAGGACAAAGCCTATCTCAGGGGCGCGCGGGACACCTCGGCGCCCCTTTTGCTATGCAGTTGATCTATGTCACAGAAGGGTGGCGCACCTTTCGCCATAAGCGGCCCATGACCTTGATCGAACTTGCCTTCGCCCTTCTGGCCCTTCTGGCCACCCCCGGCCCAACCAACACGCTCTTGGCGCTTGCGGGCGCGCAGCGCGTACGCCGCCCGCTGATGTTGCCGCTCGTGGAACTTGCCGCCTATATGGCAACCGTGGTTCCGCTGTCGATCTGGGGGCAGCATTGGCTGGAGGCGACGCCCAGGCTGCGCCTAATCTTGACGCTGGCTGCAGCTGTTTGGGTGGCGGTGCTTGCAGTCAGACTGTGGCGGCATGCGACGAAGGCCGAAGCCCAAGGCGCGGCGGGGGTGACGGCGCCGCAGGTGGGTGTGACGACGCTTCTCAATCCCAAGGCGCTGGTCTTTGGCTTGGTCCTAATCCCGGCGGGCCCTGATCTAGTGGCTGGCCTATGGCTCTTTGCCGGGCTGGTGATTGTCGTGTCCCTCGCATGGCTTTGGCTTGGGGCGCAGCTTGCGGGGCGGTTACAGCCGCTGGTCAATCGGGGCGGCGCGGTCTGGCTGGGTATGCTTGCCGCCCTTCTCTTGGGCCGTGTGCTGACAGCCTAACGCGCTGTGCACCACCTAACCCTCCAGATTTCAGCCCAGACAAGGTTCCTCTGGCCTTTCTGCCCTGCCTCCTGTAAGGCCCGCGCCAAAGCTGACAAAGAAAGAGACCCCTCCCGATGGAGCTTCGCAACATCGCCATCATCGCGCACGTCGACCATGGCAAAACCACCTTGGTGGACGAACTGCTGAAACAGTCCGGATCCTTCCGCGACAATCAGGCGGTTTCCGAACGCGCCATGGACAGCAATGACATCGAGCGTGAACGTGGCATCACGATTTTGGCCAAATGCACCTCGCTGGAATGGCAAGGCGCGCGGATCAACATCGTTGACACCCCCGGCCACGCCGACTTTGGCGGTGAGGTGGAGCGCATCTTGTCGATGGTGGACGGGGTTGTGCTCTTGGTGGACGCCGCCGAAGGCCCGATGCCGCAGACGAAATTCGTGACATCCAAAGCGCTTGCCTTGGGCCTTCGTCCGATTGTGGTTCTGAACAAGGTCGACAAGCCCGACGCCGAACCCGCGCGCGCGCTGAACGAAGTGTTTGATCTCTTCGCAAACCTTGGTGCAACGGACGAACAGCTCGACTTCCCGCATCTTTACGCCTCGGGTCGCTCTGGCTGGGCCGATGCTGAACTGGACGGTCCCCGCAAGGACCTGAACGCACTTTTCGATCTGGTGATGCGCCACGTTCCGGCCCCTGCGCAAATTGCGCGCCGCCATGAGCCGTTCCAGATGCTGGCCACCACGCTGTCGGCCGACCCGTTCATCGGGCGCATCCTGACCGGCCGGGTCGAGGCAGGCACCCTGCGCGCCGGCGAGACCATCAAGGCAATCACCCGCGACGGCGAGCGGATCGAACAGTTCCGCGTCTCCAAGGTTCTCGCCTTCCGCGGCCTGACCCAAACGCCGATCGATGCGGCCGAAGCAGGCGACATCGTGACCCTGGCCGGCATGTCCAAGGCCACGGTGGCCGACACGCTGTGCGCTTTGGAAATCGACACGGCGCTGCCCGCGCAACCCATTGATCCGCCGACAATTTCGGTAACCTTCGGGATCAACGATTCGCCACTCGCTGGCAAAGAAGGCTCCAAGGTGCAGTCGCGCGTGATCCGCGAACGCCTGATGAAAGAGGCCGAAATCAACGTCGCCATCAAAGTGTCTGACACCGAATCCGGTGATGCCTTTGAAGTGGCCGGTCGCGGCGAATTGCAGATGGGCGTTCTGATCGAAAACATGCGTCGCGAAGGGTTTGAGCTGTCGATCAGCCGCCCGCGCGTGCTGTTCCGCGATGTTGATGGTGTCAAATGCGAGCCGATCGAAGAAGTCACGATCGACGTCGATGACGAATATACCGGCCCCGTGATCGAAAAACTGACCGGCCCGCGCAAGGGCGATCTGGTGGAAATGAAACCGGCAGGTGCTGGCAAGACCCGCATCATTGCCCATGTGCCCTCGCGCGGCCTGATCGGCTATCACGGTCAGTTCATGACCGACACCCGCGGCACCGGCGTTCTGAACCGTGTGTTCCATGACTGGGCCCCGCACAAGGGCCCGATCGAAGGGCGTCGTCAGGGCGTGCTGATTTCCATCGAAACCGGGATTTCGGTCGCCTATGCGATGTGGAAACTGGAAGATCGCGGCCACTTCTTCATCGGCGTGCAGGAACCCATCTATGCCGGCATGATCCTGGGTGAGCACAACCGCGACAATGATCTTGAGATCAACGCGCTGAAGGGCAAGCAACTGACCAACGTCCGCGCCTCGGGCACCGACGAAGCGGTGCGCCTGACCACCCCGGTCAAAATGTCCTTGGAACAGTGCATCGCCTATATCGACGATGATGAACTGGTCGAAGTGACGCCAAAATCGGTCCGGATGCGCAAACGCTTCCTTGATTCAAACGAGCGTAAACGCAATCGCAACAAAGACTGATTGCCAAATAAAAACCGCCCCTTGGGGCGGTTTTTTAATGTGCCATGCGGTGGTGCGCGCCCCGCAGCTTAGGCAGCGGCGGCCAGGCGGCAGGGCAGAAACTCTTCCATCTTCACATCTGCCCCGTCAAAGGTGCAGAAACTGGACGCCGGCACCTCATGCCAGCCGCCCTCTTCCGCCTCCAAGGGTTCAGACACCACTGCCATACCGCCACGTGTGGCCGACCAGCGATAGTAAAGCGACGGCGCGTGATCGTCGGTGGCATAGCGCACCGCATAAAGCCGGTGGCCATCTGACAGCGCCGCCGTCAGCCGCAGATGCGGCAAGGCACCCTTGGCGCGGGCCAGCGCAATGAAGCGGGCCGAGGCGCGTTCCAAAGCGCCGCGCGGATCGCCGTCCAGCCCTTCGGCGATGGCGACCAAGAAAATCGCCTCGGAATCTGTCGCGCCCTTGCGCGCGCCATAGAGCCCGTCAGGGATCATCATGTCAGCATCGCGGCGGAACTGGTCATAGCCGCCGACCTGCCCATTGTGCATGAAACTCCACTGCCCGTGCACGAAGGGGTGGCAGTTGTTGCGGCTGGTGGCCGTGCCGGTCGAGGCGCGCACATGCGCCATGAACAGGCCCGAGCGCACCTGCGCGGTCAGGCTGCGCAGGTTTGGGTCGGACCATGCAGGCATCACATCTCGGTACAGGCCCGGTTCGGGCCGGTCGGCATACCACGCGACGCCAAAGCCATCGGCGTTGATCGCAGAATGGCATTGCGTGGCGCAATGGCTTTGGTGAATGAGCGAATGGCCGGGTCGGCTGATGATTTCCTCAAGGAAAATCGGCGCGCCCGCATATGCGGCCCAGCGGCACATCAGTGCTGCCCTTTGAAACGAAACATGCCTGCCTCATGGTGTTTTCTTTTACACTACCACGAAACCGGCGACTTGCGCGGGGAAAATCCGCGCAAATTGTTCATTCCGCCTCTTCCACCACCATCAGATCGCGCACCGCAGCCCCGCGGGCATGCGACAGCGCCGCCTGATAGGCGTCGGAGCGATAGCACTCCACCGCCTTTTCAAGGCTGGGAAAGCGCGCGACCACGTTGCGCGGGCGGTCATTGCCTTCAAGCTGCACATATCGGCCCGCGCGGGCGAGGAAATAGCCGCCATGGGCGGCAATCGCCGGGCCCGCAAGGGCCGCATATTTGCCGTAGGCCTCGGCGTCGGTCACTTGCACATGGGCAATCCAGAGTGCGGTTGGCATCTTAAGCCTCCAATGCGGCTTCGACCGCCTTCAACGCGGCATCCGCCAAGGCGATATCCGCCCCGCCGCCCTGCGCCATATCCGGACGGCCACCGCCACCCTTGCCGCCCAAGGCTTCGACCGCCGCCTTGGCAAGCGTCACCGCCGAAATCCGATCGGTCAGGTCGGCCGTCACCCCAGCAGCCACTGCGGGCTTTGCCCCAGTGTCCGCAATCAACACCACCGCACCCGAGCCGATGCGCGCCTTCATCTCATCGATCAGGCTGGGAAGATCCTTGCCCGAGACACCCGTCATGACCTGAGCAATCAGCTTTATGCCATTGATCTCTTTGGCCTCTGGCCCACCAGACTTGCCACCCATCGCCAAATCACGGCGCAGGTTGGCAACCTCGGCCTGCAGCGCCTTGCGCTCTTCGACCAGCGCCTTCAACCGCTCCACGATCTCGGCAGGTGCGGCTTTCAACACCGCCGCTGCCTCAAGAAGCTTGGCCTCTTGCGCCTTGAGATGGTCAACAGCAGCTTGCCCCGTCAGTGCCTCGAACCGGCGGACACCGGCGGATGAAGCGCTGTCGCCAAGGGCGACAAAGGCGCCAATGTCACCCGTGCGCGCCACATGGGTGCCGCCGCACAGTTCCAGCGAATAGGTGTTGCCGTCCGCGCCCTTGCCCGAGCCGTCCAGCACACCCATTGAGACGACGCGCACTTCCTCGCCGTATTTCTCACCAAAGAGCGCCTGCGCGCCCAAGGCGCGGGCATCATCGGGGGTCATGATGCGGGTGTCGACGGGGCTGTTCTGCCGGATGAAGGCGTTCACCTCGGCCTCAACCTGCGCCAGTTCCGCCGCAGTCATGCCGGTGGAATGGCTGAAGTCAAAGCGCAAACGGTCCGGCGCGTTCAAGCTGCCCTTTTGCGCCACATGATCACCGAGCGCACGGCGCAGCGCCTCGTGCAGAAGGTGGGTCGCCGAATGGTTGGCGCGAATCTGCGCGCGGCGGCTGTGCGAGACCTCAAGCTTGGCCGGTTGGCCACGCACGATGGTGCCTTCGGTCACCGTGGCGACATGAATGAACACGCCCGCCGTCTTGCGGGTGTCGGTCACTTCGGCCACGCCAGTTTGCGTGCGGATGAAACCCTGATCCCCCACCTGCCCGCCGCTTTCGGCGTAGAAGGGCGTTTGGTTCACCACGATTTGCACGGATGTCCCAGTTTCCGCAGACCCGATTTCAGCCCCATCACGCACCAGCGCGTTGATCTGACCTTCGGCCGCCTCCAACTCATAGCCCAAGAACTCGGTGGTGCCATGGGTCTCGGCCAAGCCGAACCAAATGGCAGCATCCGCCGTGCCGCCCGCCCCCGACCACGCGGCGCGCGCTTTGGTCTTTTGCTCTTCCATCGCGGCGTCAAAGCCCTGCACGTCCACCGCGCGGGCCTTTTCGCGCAGCACGTCCTGCGTCAGGTCCAAGGGGAAGCCGTAGGTGTCATAGAGCTTGAATGCCACCGGACCCGGCAGATCGGCGCCCTCGGGCAGACGGTCCAACTCGTCATTCAGCAGCCGCAAGCCACGGTCGAGCGTGGTCTTGAACCGGGTTTCCTCCAGCCGCAACGTCTCTTCGATCAGGCTTTGGGCGCGGGCAAGCTCGGGATAGGCCCCGCCCATCTGCCGCACCAGCGCGGCCACAAGACGGTGCATCACCGGATCCTGCGCGCCCAGCATGTGCGCGTGCCGCATGGCGCGGCGCATGATGCGGCGCAGCACATAGCCACGGCCCTCGTTCGACGGCGTGACACCATCGGCGATCAGGAAAGACACCGAGCGCAAATGGTCGGCGATCACCCGGTGGCTGGTCTTGCCCTTGCCATCGGGGTCGGAGTTCGTCGCATGCGCCGAAGCCTCGATCAGGCTGCGCATCAGGTCGGTGTCATAGTTGTCGTGCTTGCCCTGCAACAGCGCGCCAATCCGCTCCAGCCCCATGCCGGTGTCGATCGAGGGCTTGGGCAGGTCGATGCGGGTGCCGTCCGCCTGCTGCTCGTACTGCATGAAGACGAGGTTCCAG
>JACCDK010245247.1_pt1 | contig 10397 bp, 6 predicted proteins | sample 7445871 | NCBI WGS metagenome assembly JACCDK01 (sample SAMN15323436, study PRJNA562643) | freshwater metagenome | isolation source: river surface water | place: USA:Blue River Watershed | collected 2017-08-15
GCGCACCGCTCAGCGGGGCCTGCGCTGCGGGGGGCACCGATGGCACAGGGACTTGGGGCGCAGGGGGCGCGTGCCCGGCTTCGTTGCGCGCGCCGCTGGCCGGGGTTGGCGATGGGGCGGCAGTGCCCCCGCCAGTGCGCGGGTCATCGGCAACGGGTGGCGACGCGCAGGCGGCCAGCATGGCTACCATGCATGCCGCCGTACCGACCCTTCCCGCTTTTGCAACCCTTGCGCCGAGACCAATCCACATGGGCCTGATTCTGCTGGAAGCACTGCTGGCCCTGGTGCTGCTGGTGGCCATTGTGTGGTGGACGATGTTCTCGGGCCGCCGCAAGGGCGAGCCGCCACGCGACGATGCGGCGGACGACCGCCCCGAGCCGCCGCGCGCACCCTAGAGCGTACGCAGCAGGTTGGCCAGTTCCACCGCCGACTTCACCGCCATCTTGTCGAACACGCGTGCGCGGTGCACCTCCACCGTCCGCACGCTGATCGCCAGCTGATCGGCAATCAGCTTGTTGGGCAGGCCTTCGACCACCAGGCGCATCACCTCGCGCTCGCGCTCGGTCAGCTCATCCAGCAGCGAACGCAGCACGGTGCGGCGGCCGCGTTCATCGAGCACGCTGGCGGACTGCGCCAGCGCCTGCTCGATGCGGTCGACCAGCGCGTTGTCGGAGAACGGCTTTTCGCAGAAGTCGAAGGCGCCGCGCTTGACCGCATCCACCGCGGTGGGCACATCGGCATGGCCGGTCAGGAAGATCACCGGCATGCAGGGCGCCAGGCCCCGCTCGATCAGGCGGTCAAACAGCGCCAGGCCGCTGGTGCCCGGCATGCGCACATCCAGCAGCAGGCAGCAGGCACCCTCGGGCTGGAAGCCCGCACCAAGAAACGCCTCGAAGGCCTCGGCGCTGTCGAAGGTTTCGCTTGGCAGGTGGCGGCTGCGCAGCAGCCAGGCCAGCGCGTCGCGGACGCTGGCGTCATCGTCGACAACATAGACCGTGGCGTGCTGGGTCGGCTGCATGGGGGTGAGGTGTCGCTCAGGCCGGCTGCACCGGCAGCGTGAAGCGGAATATCGTACCGCCGGCCGGATGCGGCTCGAAGGACAGCGCGCCGCCATGCTGCTCGATCACCGTGCGGCACAGGCTCAGGCCCAGGCCCATGCCCTCGGCCTTGGTGGTGAACAGCGGCGTGAACAGCCGCTCGGCCACCTCCGGCGCGATGCCCGGCCCGCGATCGACCACCTCGAACTCGAGCCAGCGCCGCGCGCCGCGCTCGCCGGCGGCCACCGGCTGCACGCGCAGCAGCAGCACGCGGTCGGCCAGGGGCACCTGCTCCATCGCCTGCATCGCATTGCGCGCCAGGTTCAGCAGCACCTGCTCGACCATCGTGCGGTCACAGGTCAGCGGCGGCAGGCCCGGCGCGAGCTGTGTCTCCACGCGCACCTGCAGCTTGCGCGCCTGCAGGCTGACCAGCGGCATCACCGAGTCGACCAGCGCCGCCGGGGTGAGCGTCTCGCGGTCGCGCTCGCGCCGCCGCACGAAGTCGTGCACGCTCTTGATCACCTTGCCGGCGCGGTCGGCCTGCTCGGCAATGCGCCGCATCGCACCTTCGATGGCGCTGAGGTCCGCGCCCTGCCCTGCGCCCTGCGGTGCACGCATCAGATTGATCGAGCCGCTGGCGTAGCTGGCAATCGCGGCCAGCGGCTGGTTGAGCTCGTGGCTGAGCAGCGAGGCCATCTCGCCCATGGTGGCCAGGCGCGCGGTGGCCTGCAGGCGGTCCTGGCTGGCGCGCGAGAGCTCTTCGACGCGGCGCTGCTCGCTCACGTCCACGATCGCGCTCATCCAGCCGGTCTGCACGCCCTGCGCGTTGATCAGCGGCGCCTCGATCACCAGCACCGGAAAGCGCGCGCCGTCCTTGCGCATGAACACCGACTCGTAGCCCTCGCGCGGCGGTGCGTTCTGCCCCGACAGCCGGATCGCCTGACGCTGGCTGTATTCGTCCACCAGCTCGGGCGGCCAGTAGGGCGCCGGCGCGCTGCGGCCCAGCAACTCGTCGGCGGTGAAGCCCACCATGCCGCAGAAGGCAGGGTTGACGTAGGTGATGCGGCCCTGCAGGTCGCGCGCGCGCAGGCCGGTGACCAGCGAATCCTCCATCGCCTTGCGAAACGCCAGCGCGTCGGCAAGTTCGCGTTCGGCGCGCAGGCGCCGGCGCATGTCGCGGCTGAGCACGAACAGCACCGTCACCAGCGCCAGCGACATCAGCGTGACCAGCGCGGTCAGCACGTTGGGGAACAGGTCCGGCGCGGCGCGCCAGCTGTCGATGCGCACCACCAGCGTGGTGCCGGGCAGGTCCAGCAGCTGCTGTGCGGTGAACACGCGCGTGGCACGCTGCGAGCTGCCATGCATCGCCAGCCGCGTGCCGTCGGGTTCGGCAAACCAGATCGCCTGGCTGCGCGAGAGCTGTCGCCCCACCCGCTCGGCCAGCAGTTCCTGCAGCGCCACGCTGACAATCACGAAGGCGCCGCCGGCCTGCGAGGGTTGCGGCAGGCACAGCTCCATCACCTCCAGGCCGACGCCGTCGCCCAGCGGCAGGAAGTAGCTGCGCGAGAACGCCGGCCCGTTGTTGCGCCGTGCGCTGCCACAGGCCAGGGCCACATCGCTCTGCGCGTTGTCGCGGCCCAGGCGGTCGAAGGCCGGCGGACGAAACGGCGAGTCGGCGTGGGCCAGCGTCGCCAGCCGCGCGTCGCGCAGCTCGATGCGCAGCCACTCGCGGTGGGCACGCATCAGCACTGCGGCGTCGACCAGCCAGCGCTCAAGCGTGGCGGCCTGCCCCTGCAACGCCTGCAGCGACTGCAGGTCGCGGCTGAAGCCGGTGCGCAGGTCGGCCACGGCCTCGGCCACATCGCGCTCGACCCGCTCCTGCACCTGACTGGCCTCGTAGCGGCCGGCCAGCCACACCAGCGTGACCAGCATGCCCGCCACCAGCGCGACCATCAGCGTCCACAGCAAGGCGCGGTCGCGCGCCGAGATGCGGTCGGACTCGGCCCGCGCCGCATCCACCAGCACCGGCGCGGCAGGCGGCGGCGCCTCGCGGCGAGCGCCCGGGAGGTCGCGGGCGGGCACGCTGCTCACAGCACCCGGTGCCCGAGCGCGGGCAGTTCACTGCGGCAACGCGCCAGCTGCGCGATCTGCAGCTCGGCGATCACCACGCCTTCGCCCTCGTCGCGCTGCGCCAGCACCGCGCCCCACGGGTCGATCAGCAGGCTGTGGCCCCAGGTGCGCCTTCCGTTGTCGTGCACCCCGCCTTGCGCCGGCGCGCACACATAGGCCAGGTTCTCGATGGCACGGGCGCGCAGCAGCGGCTCCCAGTGCGCCTGGCCTGTGGTGTGGGTGAAGGCGCTGGGCACCAGCAGCAGTTCGGCGCCGAGGGCGCGGTACAGCTCGGGAAAGCGCAGGTCGTAGCACACGCTCAGGCCCACGCGCCAGGCGTGACCATCGCGCGAGGGCAGCGTGAACTGCGCGGGCTGCGTGCCGGGGCGGATCACCCGCGACTCGTCGTAGCGTTCGCGCCCGTTGTCAAAGGCGAACAGGTGGATCTTGTCGTAGCGCGCCACCACCGCGCCCTCGGGCGAGTAGGCGATGCTGCTGTTGAGCACATGCGCGTCATCGCCCGGCACCGCCAGCGGCAGCGTGCCGCCGACGATCCACAGGCCGAACTCGCGCGCGCTGGCTGCCAGGAAGTGCTGGATCGGGCCGGCGCCCTCGGCCTCGCGGATGGCCAGCTTGTCGGTGTCGCGCTGACCGAGCAGGCAGAAATATTCGGGCAGCACTGCGAGCTCGGCGCCTTCGTAGCACGCCTGGCGCAGCAGCCGCTGCGCGGCCTCCAGGTTGGCCGCCACGCGCGTGGCCGACACCATCTGGATGGCGGCCACCTTCATGGTGCGCGCGGCCCCGCGGCGGGGGCCTCCGGGTTGCGCTGCGCGCCGCGGTCCACGCGCGCCACGCGCGGCTCGGTCCAGGTGCCGTCGATGCGGAATTCCTGCGTGGCCGCGCGCATCAGCGGGTCGCGCAGGAACAGCTGCGCAAGGAAGCTGCCCAGGCCCACCACCGGGTTGATGGCGGCAGCCACCAGCGACGCCGTGCCCGCGTTGATCTCGGGCACCACCACCACCCGCAGGTCCTGCGTCTCGCGTGCGATATCGGCCGATCCCTCCATCAGCACCGCCGCGTTCACGCCCTTCATCTGCAGGTTGTTGGTGCTGGCAATGCCCTGCGCGATGCGCACGTCGCCGCGCACGAAGTCAAATGCAAAGCCTTCGGTGAACACATCGCGGAAGTCGAGCACCAGCCGCCGCGGCAGCGACTGCAGGCTGAGCACGCCCAGCAGCTTGGCGATGCCGGGCTCGGCCTTGAGGAACTGGCCGGAGGACATGTTCACGTTGATCTGGCCGTTGAGGCTCGGGTAGTCGATGGTCAGCGGCGAGCCGCGCCACGACACCTCGCCATCGAGCCGCCCCTCGCCGCCGCGCACCACGTCCTTCATGCCAAAGCGCGCCAGCAGCGCACCCGAGTCGGCCACGTCCAGGCGGAAGTTCATGTTGGCTCGCGCACCTGCTGCACTGCCAGCCCCGCCCGCACTGCCCGCCGGCAGCCAGCTCCCGCTGGCGCTGAAGGTGGCTTCGGGCACGCCCAGCGCCAGCCGGTTCAGGCGCCACTCGTGCGCGCGATCGCGCGCGCCGCCGAGCGTGCGGTTCACCGCATCGATCTCCAGACGCCCAAGTGCGCGGCCGCGCAACTCGAACTGGTCCACCACCACATCGAGTGCCGGCACGGTGGCCGGCGGCTCGGTCAGCAAGGTCTCGACCGCGTTGCTGGCCGAAGCCGCCAGACTCAGCCGTGCCAGCCGCGCGAGCACCCGGCCCGGCGTGCCGGGGTTGCCTTCGCGGTATTCGAGGTAGCCGCTCAACTCGTCTGCATCGAGGTTGGCGCGCCACACCCGCGCTTCGCGCGAACCGCCCGCCACCACATTGCGGATCTGGCGGCCCTCCAGCGTCAGCGAACGCGCGCGCAATGCAAGCACGGTGGGCAGGTAGTCCGGCGGCTCACGCGGCGCGGCCGCAGCGCCAGGGCGCGGGGCACCGGACGCACCGGATGAAGCGCTTGACCCTGCAGCGGCCGGCACGCCCGGCGGCAACGGCGCTTCGGCGCCGCCCACCGCATCGAGCACCTTCTCCCACGCGTCGATGTCCACCTCGCCGAACTGCAGGTTGGCGCGCACGCCCTGCTCGGGCATCGGTGCGCTTTCGCCCGGCGACAGACCGACCTCGATGGCGCCACGCAGCACGCGCGCCGAAGCGCCCCCCACATCGCGCAGGTACTGCAGCCGCAGCAACCGCCCGACTTCCACCGACAGCTGATCGACGGGGCGGCTGCCCGCGGGCCACGACTCGCGCAGCAGCGCGGTGTCAAAGCGCAGCGGCAGCGTCGCCTCGGCCGGCTTGCCCAGCGGCGCAGGCAGCGTGACCGCCAGGCCCTGCAGGGCGCTGCTGACCGACAGCTCGGGCTGGCCACGCCGAAACGCAAGCGTCGCGCTGTAGCCGGTGCTGCCGCGCGCGTACTGCGCCAGCCGCGACACCAGTCCGAGCTCGCTGGCCTGGCGCAGGCCGTCCGCGCTGGCCACGCCCTGCGCGCGCAGCACCACCCCCGGCTCGAAGCTGCCTGCAGCCACCACGCGCGATCCGCCTTCGATGCGCGCATCGCCACCGAGCAGCCGCGCCTGCGCGCCCGTCAGCGAAAAACCGCTCTCAGAGAAGTTGACGGTGCCGCGCGCCCGCCCGAGCAGCGGTGCATCGGGCGCGATGCGCAGGTCGTTGCCGCTGAGCACCACCGCGCCCTGCACCTTCGACTGGTTCAGCGCGTACAGCGGCAGCGTGAGCGCCAGCCGGATCTCGCCCGAGCCGCTGGCGCTGGTCTGGTCGAGCACGCGCGAGGTGAAGCCCGAGATCGGCGAGCCGCGCACCACGGCCAGCGCATCCTGCAGCGGCCCGCGCAGCTCGCCGCGCACTTCCAGGGTGCTGCGGTCGGTCAGGTCGTCGATGCGCGCCTGCACCTTCTGCAGCTGCAGCGCGCCAAAGCCGGCCACCCGCGCCTCGGCGCCGCGCACCTGCATGCCGATGCGGTCGAACACCAGTTCGCCCGACAGGTCGGTGAAGGCCGGCCACGGCAGCTCGGTGCGGTCCTGCAGGCTGCGCGGCACATAGGCGTAGGTGGCATTGCGCAGCTGCCCTGCGATGCGGAACTCGCCGCGCGCGGGGTCGGCAAAGGGCAGATCCCACAGGTCGCCCTGCACGCGGAACTTCACCGCCGACAGCGTGCCGCGCTGCACCGCATCGCGCACATAGTCGCGTGCGCCCTGGGCAATCGCCTGCGGCAGGTAGCGGTGCACCTTGGCCGCGTCGCCGCGCGACAGCGTGCCCTGCACATCGAGGATGCCCGGAAAGCGCCCCTTGCCCGGCGAGGTCGCCGGATCGCTGGTGCGCCAGCGGCCCTGCGCCTGGCCCTCCACATCGGCGTTGGCAAAGCTCAGGTCCTGCACCTGCACCGACAGTTGCTCGCCATCGATCTGCCACTGCAGGTCGCCGCGCAGCCGCTGCAGATCGATGCGCGGCTGCTCGAACATGCCCGCCAGGTCCAGCGCCCCGCGCCAGATGCCCAGCCGCGCCTTGCCGCCGCTGTGGGTGAAGTCGAACTCGACCGCCGCCCCGCGCACACCGGGGCGCCCGGGCGCATTCGCGACGCCGGCCTGCGGCACCGGCACGCCCGCGGCCAGCACCAGGTCGCGCACCTTGCCGCGGCCTTCATAGCTTTGCGGGGCAGACAGCGGGCCCTGCCAGCGGAACTGCAGCGCGTCGACCTGACCGCGCGGTGCGAAGTCGGCGATGCGCTCGCGCGCGGCGTCGTCCAGCGGCAGCCGCGTGGCGATCTGCGCCAGCGCGCCCAGGTCGAGCCGGTCGGCACGAAAGTCGCCCTGCTCGAGCACGCGGCCCTCGGCGCCGGTCCAGGTCAGCGCCGCATTGCCGCCCGGCCAGACCTGGCCCTCGCGGGTGCGGAACTGCAGCTCTTCGGTGCGCACTTCAAAGCCGTTGGCCAGCCGCCGCCCGCCAAGTCGCCCCGACACCGTCTGCAATGCCAGCGGTTGCAGGCGCTCGCCCAGCACCGCCTCCACGCCCTGCATCTGCAAATCAGCCACCGCACCGAGGAATTCGCCCCGCGCCGCATCGGCCCACAGCCGCAGGGCTCCTTCGCCCGCACGCGCCTGGATGCCCAGGTCCACCTGCTGCGCCAGCCGCGCCAGGTCCACCGACGGAAAGTGCGCGTAGACCTGCCCTTCCCAGTCCTGCCAGCGGCCGGCCTCGAAGCTCAGCAACGGCTCGCGGAACTGCGCACGCAGCGAAAAGCGCCCGCCGAACTCGGCCGGCGGCGTGGCATCCAGCCGGCCCTGATGGCGCCGCCCGCCGTTGCGCACCAGCAGGTCCACATCCGACAGCGCAAGCGGGGGCGCCGCGCGCAACTCGTCGGTCCAGCGCAGCGTGCCGCCGCGGATGACGAACTCGGTCTGGCGAAAGAACCAGCGCGCGCCCTGCCCGTCGGTGTCGCCGCCGCGGGCGAAGTCCAGGCCGGCGATCCACAGCCGGCCGTCGGCCGAGCGCCGGATGTCGAGCTCGGGCCGGTCGATGTAGAGCTGCTCGAAGCCCAGCCGCCACAGCGAGCGCGGGCTGAGCGCCACCACCACCCGCGGCAGCAGCAGCGCCTGGCGGCCCTCGCGGTCGAGCAGGGCGAGGTTGCGCAGCTCGAACGAGGGCACGAGCCCGGTGGTCTCGGCAGCGATGCTGCCAATGCGAACGGTTTGCCCCAGCGCACGCGTGGCCTGCTGCTCCAGCGCGCCACGCCACTGGTCGATTCGCGGCACAATGATCCAGTGCAAAGAGCCCCACCAGAGGGCCAGCAGCAGCCACAGCCCGATCAGCAGCCACAAAGCCACGCGCGTCATGCCGGCAAAGGCCCTGAGAAGGCGGGAGGCGGTCGGCGGCGTGTCGTTCATCGAGCAGTCGGAAGTCAAGGAAATTATGACCGCCAGCGGTCACGTCGATGCCCCTGTCAGCGCAGCGCCGGGCGCTCTTCACTCGCGATTCGTGCAGCGCGTGCGTCGCCGCCATGCCGACGCGCTGGCGCTGCTTGCGCCTGGCCTGCCCACGGCCGAGCGGCTGGCGCAGGCCCACACGGCGCTGATGGCGCGCCACGGCGATGCCGCGGTGGCCCTGCGGGTGCTGCGCCAGTTGGTGCTCGAGCGGCTGGCGGTGCTCGACTGCGAGGCCGGCACGCCCCTGGCCGACATCACCCAGGCGATGACCGACCTGGCCGAATTCGCGCTCGAGGTGGCCAGCACCGAGGCGCAGCGCCAGCTTGACGACCTGTACGGCAGGCCGCTGAACGCGGCCGGCGGCCGCTGCGACTGCTGGATCGTGGGCATGGGCAAGTTCGGCGCGCGCGAGCTCAATGTCTCCAGCGACATCGACCTGATCTACGTCTACGACGACGACGGCGAGACCGCCGGCAATGCCGAAGGCCGCAACCGCATCTCCAACCACGAATACTTCGCCAAGCTGGTGCGCCAGGTGCAGGCGCTGATTGGCGACACCAGCGAGCACGGCTTCGTGTTCCGCGTCGACCTGGCGCTGCGACCCAACGGCAATTCCGGGCCACCGGCGGTGTCGCTGGGCGCGCTGGAAGAGTATTTCCAGGTGCAGGGCCGCGAGTGGGAGCGCTTTGCCTGGCTCAAGAGCCGGGTGGTGGCCCCGCAGGCATCGATCACCAACCGCTCGGGCCTGGCGCTGCGCCAGCTGGTCACGCCGTTCGTGTTTCGCCGCTACCTCGACTACAACGTGTTCGATTCGCTGCGCGTGCTGCACCGGCAGATCCGCGAGCACGCCGCCAAGCGCAGCGCCGGGCGGCCCGAGCGTGCCAATGACGTCAAGCTCTCGCGCGGCGGCATCCGCGAGATCGAGTTCATCGTGCAGCTGCTGCAGGTAGTGCGCGGCGGCCAGTTCCCCGAGCTGCGCACGCGGCCCACCCTGCAGGCCCTGCAGCGGGTGGCGGCCGCCGGCCTGATGCCGCAGGCCACCGCCGATGCCCCGGCCGAGGCGTATGTGTTCCTGCGTCGCGTGGAGCACCGCATCCAGTACCTGGACGACCAGCAGACCCATGTGCTGCCCATGGGATGCGACGCCGCCGACGGCGACCTGGCCTGGATCAGCCGCACCATGGGCTATGCCGACTGCCCCGCCTTCCTGTGCGCCCTGGACACCCACCGCGAACTGGTGGCCCAGGAGTTCGACACCCTGCTCGGGCAGGACGAGGAGTGCAAGGGCTGCGCCGGCCCCAAGGCGGCACGCCAGGCGGCCGGCACCGATTTCGAAGGCCTGCTGCACGGCCTGCCGCCGCAGCTGCGCGATCGGGTGACCGGCTGGCAGACCCACCCCCGGGTGCAGGCCCTGCGCGAAGACGCCCGGGCGCGCCTGGTCAAGCTGGTCGCGCGCACCGCGCAGTGGCTGCAGGAGGGCCGGGTGACCGAGGACGCTGCGCTGCGCATGGCCGACTGGATCGAGCCCCTGCTGCGGCGCGAAAGCTACCTGGCGCTGCTGCTGGAGCGCCCTGGCGTGCACGAGCGCCTGCTGCGGGTGCTGGGCGCTGCGCGCTGGCCGGCGCGCTACCTCCTGAAGCACCCGGGCGTGATCGACGAGCTCGCGGGTGACGCGCTGCTGCGCGAACGCTTCCAGCCCGCCGAGTTCGAGCGTGAACTCGAGCAGCGCCGCCAGGCCCTGGCGCGCACCGGCGAGGACGATGACGAGACGCTGCTGAATCTCCTGCGCCGCGCCCACCATGCCGAGGTGTTCCGCACGCTGGCGCGTGACATCGAGGGGCGTCTCACGGTCGAACAGGTGGCCGACGACCTCAGCGCCCTGGCCGATGCGGTACTGCGCGTCACCGCGCACTGGGTCTGGCAGCGTTGCTAGAACCGCCACCGAGAGGTACCGCAATTCGGCATCATCGGCTACGGCAAGCTGGGCGGCAAGGAGCTGGGCTACGGCAGCGACCTGGACATCGTCTTCGTCTACGAGGACGACCATGAGGCCGCCGCCGAGACCTACGCCGCCTTCGTGCGCAAGTTGATCAACTGGCTCACCACCCAGACCGCCGAGGGCGACCTGTACGAGATCGACACCGCGCTGCGCCCCAACGGCAGCTCGGGCCTGCTGGTCACCTCCTTCGAGGCCTACGCCAACTACCAGCAGAACCGCGGCAGCAACACCGCCTGGACCTGGGAGCACCAGGCCATGACGC
>JACCDK010947269.1_pt1 | contig 10396 bp, 12 predicted proteins | sample 7445871 | NCBI WGS metagenome assembly JACCDK01 (sample SAMN15323436, study PRJNA562643) | freshwater metagenome | isolation source: river surface water | place: USA:Blue River Watershed | collected 2017-08-15
CAATCGCCACACTATCAGCCAATGAAACGGTTACCTGGAGTCTTCTCAGCGGAGTGGATTCAGCAAGCGTGTCATTATCGGGCGCCGTGCTTGCATTTAAGACTTTGCGGGATTTCGAAGCTCCGACCGATGTCGGCGCCAATAATGTTTATAACTTTACTGTGAGAGCAACTGACTCGGTAGGAAATGCTACAGATCTCGCCATGAGCATCACGATTCTTAACTCTAACGAGGCATCCATTATCACCTTTACGGCAATCACTGGCAGCATTAATAAAGGCGTGAGTAAATCAATCTCAGTGACAAGCAATAATTCTGGAAAAGTTCGCTTCTTTATGGATGGAAAGAGAATCCCTAATTGCATTGCAATCTCTACCGTAGGCAGTTATCCAAACTTCACTGCAACGTGCTCATGGAATCCGGCCGTGACCAATCGTCATTTCTTATCAGTGCAATTTACGCCTTCATCTAACTCATTTACAACGCAGAGCACCCCAACCCAAGAAGTATTTATCTTGAAGCGAAACACTACTCGCTAGCGAGCTCTTTCAAATCTTCACCGCTGACGCGATAGACAGTCCAACTATCCATCGCTTTTGCACCGAGTGACTTATAGAACTCAATCGCTGGAGTATTCCAATCCAGTACCCACCATTGGAAACGGCCATATCCGCGCTCTTCGCAAATTGCAGCCAAATGCTTGAGCAGAGCTTTGCCATAACCTTTGCCACGATATTGAGGGCGAATAAAGAGATCCTCTAAATAAATTCCATGCTTACCTTGCCATGTAGAATAATTAAGGAACCAAATTGCTAGACCGGCAATAGCGCCATCGACTTCAACTATCTCGCAAAATACTTTTGGGTTTTCTCCAAAGAAACCTTCCGTGATTTGTTGATGAGTTGCCTTGGCATCATCGGGCGCCTTCTCATAGACCGCGAGCTCATAGATCAGAGCAAGAATTTCATCGGTATCGGCGGCGGTGGCTGGTCGAATCTGCATAGCCGCACACTACTTTGTCGGGCTGCACATTTCTGCAAAATTGTTGCAATCGGATTACAAGATGGCGCATTTGTGCCTGAATCTGAGGGCTCTGCAGAATGGCTACAGTAGGATTCCCGACATGTCATTAAGCCCAGAGTTGAATAAAGATAAGAATTGGTGGCGCCAAGCCGCCATCTACCAAATTTATCCCCGCAGTTTTGCAGATACCGATGGAAATGGAATCGGCGACCTCAAGGGCGTGACTTCGCGGGTCGACTACCTTAAATCCTTAAGCATTGATGCGGTTTGGCTCTCCCCTTTCTACCCATCGGCTCTCGCGGATGGTGGATACGATGTTGATGATTACCGCAATGTTGATCCAAAGCTCGGAACACTTGCAGATTTTGATGAGATGCTCAATGCGCTGCATAAAGAAGGTATTCGAGTATTTGTAGATATCGTGCCAAATCACTCTTCTAATCTTCATGAGTGGTTTAAGGAAGCAATCGCAGCAAAGCCAGGTTCACCTGAGCGAAATCGCTACATCTTCCGTGACGGTCGAGGCGCTAACGGTGAACTCCCGCCGACAGATTGGCCATCACACTTTGCGCCATCAGCATGGAGCCATGAATCAATCTGGGGTGGCACTGGCAATCAGTGGTACATGCACTGGTTTGCACCTGAACAACCAGATTGGAACTGGGACAACCCTGAAATCGAAGCCGATTTCCTAGCAACTCTAAAGTTCTGGGCAGATCGTGGCGTAGATGGTTTCCGAATCGATGTTGCACATGCACTGAAGAAGGATCTCTCCGAACCACTTCGTATGCGCAGCACCATGGAGTACGACGCACCACAGAATATTGACGGCACCGGAATCTTGATGGATCGCAATGAAGTGATTGAGGTTTACAAGACTTGGCGCAAACTCTTCAACTCTTATGATCCCCCTCGAGTTGCGGTCGCTGAGGCAAATGTTCATCCAAGTCGCTTGCCACTATATGCGAGCGAAGAGACTCTCGGTCAATGTTTTGACTTCCGCTTTATCGAAGCAAACTTTGATGCCATCAGCTTTAAGCGTTGTGTTACCGAAAGCCTAGAACTAGCGAAGAAGAATAATTCTTCAACTACTTGGACTCTCGGAAATCACGATCAGATGCGATACGCAACCAAGCAGGGGCTGCATCCAGTTATTGATCGCCAAGATTGGTTGCTCACTGATGGCACGTCGCATCACCTGGATATAGAGATTGGTATTCAATGTTCAGTTGCTGCCAACGCTTTTATCCTCGCACTGCCTGGCTGTACCTATATCTATCAGGGCGATGAACTCGGCCTACATGAGGTAGTTGATATTCCAGAAGCTCAGATTCAGGATCCACAGTATCTACGAAATCTCAAGCAGCAGAAGGGCCGTGATGGTTGTCGTGTGCCTCTGCCTTGGAAGAGCGGTGGAGAGAACTTTGGTTTTGGCTCAGGAACGCCTCATCTTCCACAGCCAGAGTGGTTTGGCAAATACTCAGTTGAGGCAGAGGCAAATAACCCTGACTCACCGCTAGAGATTTTCCGCAAGGCGCTCAAACTCCGTCGCGAACTTCAATGCGGTGAAGAGATCACCTGGCATGAGACTACAAGTGATGGCGTTCTGCACTTTAGCCGTCCAAATGGTTGGAACTGCATCACTAACTTCAAGAGTGGTAAGTACGCATTGCCAGCAGGCGTAGTTGAAAAGGGTCAAGTGCTCTTAACAACTCAGCCACTTGTTGATGGCAAAGTGCCGGCAGCAACGACTGTCTGGTTCAAAGCGTAAGCTTCTGAACCGTTAAAGCTGGTTCAAAGCGTAAGCTTCTGAACCGTTAAAGCTGGTTCAAAGCGTAAGCTTAAGAGACTCCGATGATGTCTACGACAAAGATCAAAGTTTCGTTGGGACCAATTGGACCAGAACCTGCTGCTCCGTAACCCATCTCTGGTGGCAATACCAAGAGGCGACGTCCGCCAACTTTTGCACCGGGTAGACCCTTCTGCCATCCCTCAACAACCTGTGCCAATGGGAATGTTGCTGGCTGTCCAACCCAAGAAGATTCAATCACCTGTCCGGTAGACCATGCCATTAAGTAGTAATGCACGGTCAACGTTGATGTTGGAAGAACTTCTGCGCCGGTTCCGACAATGATGTCTTGTGTTGTAAGCGTTGCTGGTGGCGTTCCTGTTGGTGCACCAACCTGTGGGACTTCACCTGCATTTGCAGAGACAGTTGGAAGAGCTCCGTTAGATCCTCCAGCAGATGTAGCAGATGAGGATGTTGAAGAGGTATCAGGTGAATTCATTTGAAGTGCTCCTAGGGCTGCGAGGGCTACGAGTGATAGCGCCAAGATTGAGGCGATGATAAGGCGAGGGTTCTTCATGGGCTGCACCCTATCTTTTACCTTTGCCTCACCTGTATTAGACTCGCGGTAATAGCCTGGGGTTACCCTCTGGAGCAAATAGACCTTTCGGAGGAGAGATTCATGGCGCCACGTAAGCCACGTAAACCGCAAGCGGTGGATCAATTAGCGGGCAATATTTCGCAGTGGGTTTCGCGCCATAATCTTCAGAACGATCCATATCTCACAGGGCTCCTTGCCGCAATTGAGAGCAAGAAGGATCTTCATATCTGGGCAGAGCTCGATCCCAATGAATACTTACCCCATCCAGAGGCGAAGTCAGGTAACGCAACCGAGCGCTTAGTACGAATTCTCACCGTTGTCCGTAATGTCCTTGTCTTTGCACCTGTTGCCCTTACTTGGGCGGCTGTCGGTGAGGCAACAACCGGCTTCTCAAAATATATTGAGCAAAATGGCGCAGATGTCGTCAATTTCCTTGATTTCTGGCAGAACGGGTATGACATCTTGGCTGAAGAGTGGCGGATTGGAAATGTCGCACGCCTCGACTTCTTCATCGTTCTGATTGTTATTGGACTTACTCTCTATGTATCACGTGGCGGGTATAAGGCTGAAATGCTTAATAACGCTGAAGAAGATGTCATCGATAGAGAGCGTCTAGCACTTGCAATCGAGATCCACGCAGCTCTTCACGATAAGCGCAAAATTACCAATGTAACGATGAATGCCAGCCTTGCAGGTGCTATTTCACGTTTGGTCGCCTCGACTAATAACTTAGAAGATGCTTCACGAATTATTGAAAAAGTTTCTCGCAAGCTTCCTAAGCAACCTACTGAAGGTTCTTACTTCAGTTCACTCTCTTTCGACAGTGATTTAGATGCGCCAAAGCGAAAGTCTCGCCGTGCGTAAAGTTCGTAAACGTCGCGAAGAGGAAGATGCAACCCACCAAGGTGGCTGGCTCTTTGCCGACTCTTTCCTTGCACTAATGGTTATCTTCTTGGCGACAATTTCATTTGTGCCATCTCTTGGTGGCGGCCTTACCGGTACTGGAAATATCGGAAACATTGCTGGTGGAAATTATGTAAAAGGCCTCAATGTCGCCTACGAGAAATTTGACGCAGCCCAAATTGCCAAAGATATTGATGGCTTTATCGCCGCTGAGAATCTCCCCCGCAGCTCTAAGGTTCTCTTTGCCAAGATTGTTGGTGGCTATACGCCTGGAGTTGAGAGCGAAGAGGATGCTAAGTTCCGCGCTTTGATCTTCAGCGCAGAGATTTCTAAGGCGCAGATTGCTTACTTTGAAAACTCCAAGATTGATTTGGGATCAAGCAAGTTGTTAAAGCCTAATCAGATTGTCTTGCGCCTTACGCTCGCACCAAATTAATTCTGAGCGAGTGAAGCGACTATAGGCCAACTATTCCGAAGAGAGTTCCAAAGAATGGAACTACGAGGTAGAGCTTGCCGAGAACATCTTCTTGCTTTACGCGAACAAATGCGGCGCGAGTATCGACGTCAATGGCTTCAGGCGATGCCGATTTAACGATTCCGGATTGCTTTCCTTGACCAGAGACTTCAACGACAACCTTCTCGCCGACTTCATACTTTTCGCTCTGCTTATAAATCACAATACTTGATTTTGCTGATCCCATGGCGCTGGTTAATCCATCAGCGGGATGAATCGCTCTGAAACCGAGCGCAAAGGCAGCAATCACAATTACTGCTACTGCAATCAGCTTGAGTTTCATGAGTAAAGTCTAACCCACTACTTGCGCTTGGCAGTTGACTTAGATGTCGCTTTTTTTGTCACAGTTGTGCTTTTAGTGGGGGTCTTCTTTGCAGAAGCCTTGCTCCCACTAGAAGTTGAGCGTGAAGCCTTCTCGGTAATCTTATTGAGCCACTCTTCAATATCTGCATCTTCAGATACTTGTGAGACTCTCACAGCCGGGCGAATCTCAGGCTCTAAAGTTGTTGTCGCAGAAGCTGATGCAACCGGCTGCCCTTGCTTTACCTTCTTAGCTTTCTTTGAAGTAAGTGAAGCGAGGAGCGCCTTAGCAGTCGCACTCCAATTAATCTTGTTAAAGTTTTTAAAGAAATGTTCTATCGAGTAAATGAATCCTGCAAAACCTTTTGGCTTTGGCGAAGCGGCTGGCCGCTGCGGAGAATTCTGTCCACTGCCCTCTTGATCAGAATCATCATTAACATTTCCAGTACCCATACCAAGCATTAATCGGCTAGTACGACTATCAGGACGACCTACACCACGCCAGGTAGCAACTTCAATAACGCTTCCCTGAGTCATCTTTCCAACGACAATCTTCTGACCGTCTGGAAGATCAATTACCAGCGGTGAGTCAGAGATGGGAAGTGGAAGCTTTGAGACCTTAGGTGCAGCCTTTTCGCTCTCTTGATTAGCCAATCGTGAAACCAATCGTTCCAGTGAAGTCGAGCGTACTGATTTCACCTAGATCAAAGAGAGTTTGAATCGCAGGGGCACCAGCGACGGTGACGAATCGACGAATCACCTTGCAATTATTTGCACCGCTTGTGATAGAAACTTGTGGGCCTGCGTTATTCCATGAACCAATGACAGGTGTGCGTCCATAACAGACAACTACATCTTGAGGTTGATACTTGCGTTGAACGTCTTGTGATACAGATGAAGCAATCTTAAAGCTCACTGATATAGGAAGGTCTGCGCAGCCCGTAGCAAGGGACAATGGAGCGGTACTTGCACCGAAGTGAAATGCATCAAATTTAAAGTCTGTTCCATCAAAGTAGCGACTGACGTCAAACTTCACTGATTGATCTGGGTCGCAGGCTCGGACCACAACAGAACCATCACCTAAGACTGCAGATGCGGTTTCGAGCGGATTTATAAACTGGTTGATGTTGGTGATAAAGGTTGAACCGCCGCCGCCACCAGTTCCATTTTGTCCGTCACTGCCATTGATTCCGTTACATGCAAATGTTGTTTTACCATCACCGTCAGTGAACTTAACGCCACCTGCTGTACAGCCACCTTGAATTCCAGTAAAAGCGACTGCTAGAACGCTAGCGCCACCGGCACCTGTTTGACCGACTGCACCTGGTGCACCATCGAGACCATTAAGACCGTCTTTGCCATCTTTACCGTCTTTGCCATCCTTACCGTCCATACCGATAAGGCCATCCTTACCTGCAACACCGGCTGGTCCTGGATCACCCTTTGGTCCGACGAGAAGTGCGAGAACTTGATTGAGGTTTGCAGCAGAATTCTTTGTTCCAAAGATGTAATTCTGAGAGTCAGCACCGTTTGTGGTGTCCGCATATGCCACGCCTATGCGGGTCAGCGAGAGCACTACAAGGAGGACTGCAAACTTCTTCATGGCCGTATTGTCTCCGAATTCTCCTCAAAAGAAAACTTATCCTCGTTCGATGAGTAAATGGCGCTATAAATAGCGTGAATTACCGGCGCAATACCCGCCAAAAGGAGCAAGAGGTTGGCTCGTTGGTCTATCAGGAGCGGCTGCAAAGAAATCTGGCGGAATGCCACGAAGGTCACAGCTGCTATCACTGCAGATTCTAAGAGGATATTGCGCGGGAGACGGTCGGTCTTGATAAATGAAATCTTATTGAATCGGATAAAGATGAAGAAGTATGGAAGTGCGAAAAGGATGGAGACGAAGAAGGAGTTCTCCGCTGATTCGGTCCAGATATAGACAAAGGCAAAGGTAATTGCAATTACTAAGCATGCTGTAAACGGTGAGCTCACTCTGGCAACAAAGAAGGACTCATCTCTATCTTCTACTGGTCGTTTAGAATCTAGAACGAAGCCATCTGCAAAGCCGCGGGCTGCAAGCAGCCCAACGATGATCAGAACATGCATCAAAGTGATAGAGCGAACTTGGTAATCGGTATAGATAACGCTATTTACCAATGAGTGACCAAGATAGAAGACGGAAGCGCCAACGGCGCTTGACCCAATCACGCCAACAAATTTAATTGGATCTTCACCGCGAATTGATGGCGCCTTGAAGTCACGATTGATTGTCTCTCGGAGCAAGGCTGCAAAAAGTGATGGACCGACCCAAGCGATTCCAATCGCAAGAGCAATCAATACATCACGGAAGCTTGAGATATTTCCAGTCGCAAGCTGTAGCGCCCAGAATCCAAGAGTTGCTGCAACGCCAGCAAAGGCATCGAAGATGGCGATTGCTGCAACGATGATAAAGATAGTCATTGGAGTAGAGGCAAGATTTGAATTTCGTGATACCTCAACCGATGCAACCGCTCCAGCAGCAAGACCGATAAATGGGCTTAAGCCATAGAAGGGCTTTGAGAGGCGATGCGCAAGTTCACCTTCGCGAATAAGTAGGAAACGAATAAGTGAAGGTCGAAGCGAAACCAGAGATTGAACGCGCACTCGGTATGGCGCTGCCTCTAGGCGATCCCAGAAGTTCTCTTCATTGTCATAGATGGGATCTGTGATTCGCGGCAGTACCTGTGCACTTCTAAATGGAATGTACTGGTACTTACGGGCACGAATCGTTGAGACGATGCCGGTCAGAAATACAAATATCGCAAGAATTAAAGTGAGATCAAAGAGTTTGGTAGCCACGGTTGTACTTTGTTGCTCAACTAAGTTGATACCAGCAACAACGGTGCGTGGAGAGCCTTCGCCGATAGTGACTACTGAATAGGGTCCGAGTGGGAAATCTGCAGGAATTTTGAGTGAATACACAACATATCCAGCCTCATTCTTCTCACTCGATGAAAATTTGAGAGGGTCAGCTCCGTTGCCTTCAAGGGTTACGGTCCAACTTTGGGTATAGGCGCCACCACCAAGGACAACTTGCTGTTCGCGCCCGCGTTCCCAGGTAAGTAATGGAATATCAAATGCTTGAGCTGCCGTCGGTGCAAAAATAAGAGCAACAATGGCAAGTGAGATTAGCTTTAATTTTCTCACCACTAATCCCCCTTCAAGGTATCGATAATAAGCCAGATACCTACTGCCACCGGAATAAGAATCATCAACATCTTTGGCGCCATCAATTTGCCGATCCATGGAATGATAAAGAAGACCACGCCGTTCATATCTTCTGCCTTTGGCTTCTGAATATCAGGTGATGGGTTTGCGTCACCTTTCATTATCCAGCCATTGACAGGATCTCCACCAATGATTCGGTGGGTAAAGATTCCAACGGATTCACCGCTAAAGCGACGAGCTGTATAGGCGGCGATATCTCCAAGTTTTGGTTGTGTACGAGGAGCAGGTGCTAGCAAGACAATATCTCCGGCGCTGATGACAGGTTCCATCGACCCGGTAAGAACGACACGGGCTTTCATAAAGCCAGAGGCAGAGAGAACAGAGAAAGAGATTAAGACGGCGCTTAAGGTGTAACCCAAATACTTTACAAGGTTGCCTAATTTGTTATTGCGCTGTTGTGCAGCAGTTGCAATGCGCTCTGGTGGAGCTTGAACAAAGAGTTTTGATTTAGTCGGTGCGATATCTGTAGGTGTAATCAGAACAGTACGCTCACCGAGAGCATTTGAGATTGTGACGAGAACTTTAGAATCAGGAAATTGCGATTTGCCTTCAACCCACATCTCTTCAGTTGAAGTAGCTTCAAAGAGAGGGCGACGCGATGCCTCTTGGCTCATATTTAGCGCTTGGTGGTCTGAATCGTAATTCTACGAACCGCCTGAGCATCCGCAAATGAAATTACGCGATCAGGGTCGAATGTTATTTGAATTGAGGCCTGGTTATTTGAAAATTCGCTGTTGGTGACATCGTGCAAGATATCGAAGTCGATATATGAATTATCGACCGCCTCTACAGTTGCTGAATCCTTGAAGAAGAATGTAGCGAGATCATAGGTTTGATATGAGCCACCATTTGGAGCTGTGGCTGATTCTGAAACAGTGAGCGCAGTACCTGTCTCGGCATAAACCTGAATAGTAAAGACATCTCCAGTACATGCTGCATCAATATTCTCGAGAATGATTGAGTCGAGTGTGAACTCGCCTGTACCAGTGTCATTCACGAAGCCTGCGTAAGGAATAACGGTGATGCCGCCATTTGTATCGCATGCAGTGGTTGTGAGGATTCCTTGTCCAAATTCGGACTTTGTGCTGCTACCGGTGAGCGCAATATTTGCACCATAGGCAATACCGGTGACTGCCAAGATCATTGCGATTGCCTTCACTAGGAAGGGCTTTGAAGAACCTTGCTCTTCGAAATCCCCGTATTCAGCGTCGTCAAAAGCATATGACTCATCGAAGTCATCGCTTTCATAACGCTTAAGTAGGTTCATTCGCTTCTTTCTCTTTCGTTCTTACGACTTACAGTTTACTGATCTCCATTTATTTAACTCTTCCCTTGGTGCTGGGTAGGAGCTCACTTTCGTGGCCCCTACCCCGCACTAGGAATCGTTAAATGGGTTGGAGTGTCCCTTTAGTTTGAGCTCTGGAGTGTGAGCTTGTAGATAGCACCAGAAGTCGCGGCAGGAGTTGTGATGCCGAGATCAAATGATGAGTTAGCTGCGTTGAGGTTCGCTGTGTTTGAAATAGTGAAACCCGCTGCAGCTGTTGGTGTTGAGCCATTGATTCCGATTGTTGCAGATGAAACGAGTGAAGTATTCACTGTTGCAAATGAGACCGGAGTCGCTGATGAATCACCGTACGCGTTAAGAGTAAATGTGCGACCTACGCAACCCGTTCCGCCGCCTGATTCAGAGGAACCAGCTGCACGACCATCAACGCCCGTGAATGAGACTGTTGAGAAGTAGAACTGTGGGTTTGTTGCATTGTTAACGAAAGTCACCTTTGGTGACAATGTAATTGCGCTGTCGCATGCAGCTGTTACCTGAACACCCTGACCGAATTCAAGTGATGAACCAGTTCCGAGTGAAATGTTTGCTGCGAGTGTTGAGCCGAGCACTGCGACCGCTGCAACTGTTGCAAGGCCAGCAAGTGACTTGAGGTTGCTCTTCTTTGATGCTGATTTACGAGGCGCCGGAGCGTTCTCGAACTTTAGGATTTCCATTCCTATA
>JACCDK011319118.1_pt1 | contig 10396 bp, 8 predicted proteins | sample 7445871 | NCBI WGS metagenome assembly JACCDK01 (sample SAMN15323436, study PRJNA562643) | freshwater metagenome | isolation source: river surface water | place: USA:Blue River Watershed | collected 2017-08-15
GCGGCAGGTAATCGGTGAAGTGCATGCGCGGGGCCATGTGGTCGGATTTCATCCCGGATATGCCACGTGCGCCGACGCGGATGAATGGTTTCGACAACGCAACGGCCTCGAAGCCATTGCCGGATTGCCGGTTCGCGAGGGTCGCCAGCACGTGCTGCGCTATCGGGCCGACGTCACTCCCGATATTTGGGAAGCAGGGGGAATGACTTACGATTGCAGCCTCGCCTATCCCGAAGTTATCGGATTTCGTCCTGGCACATGCCGTCAATTTCATGCTTACAGTCTGCGTCATCGCAAGCGATTGCAGCTGCGGCAGGGTGCCTCAGCCATTTGCGATTTTGCCTTGATGGGCGGCAAGTACCAGGAGCTTTCAATTGAAGATGCTTTGGCGGAATGCGACAAGGCCATCGCCGTTTGCCAACGCCACGGCGGCGAACTGGTAGTTCTGTTCCATACAGGACTTCCTGAACTACCCTGGTTCGAATTCTATGAACGCCTGCTTTCACGCATTTTTCGATGAATGAAGCTAAATTGGCGTGGCGATGAACATTACCATGCGAATGCCACCGAGTGGCGCGCGCAGGAATAGCTGACCAAATGCTCTGGATGGAGTGCCCGTGAAAGAAAACCTGAAAAATATCCTTGTACTCGCACCCCACACTGACGATGGCGAACTCGGCTGCGGTGGCACGATTGCCCGCTTCGTCGAAAAGGGCTGTGCGGTCACCTATGTGGCATTCTCCACCGCCGAGCAGTCACTGCCCGCTGGTATGCCCCCCGGGACGCTCAAGCAGGAGGTGCGGACAGCCACCGCCAAGCTTGGCATTCTCGAATCTAATCTGGTCGTTCTTGACTACGAAGTTCGCAAACTGAACTACGTACGTCAGGAGATCCTCGAGGATCTGGTACGGATAAAGCGCGAGCGGGCTGCTGACTTGGTGTTGATGCCCTCACTGAACGATATCCACCAGGATCACTCAACGGTCGCTATGGAAGGTTTACGTGCATTCAAGGACAGAACGATTCTGGGCTATGAACTGATCTGGAACAACCTTACTTTCAACACCGCCTGTTTCGTCAGGCTCGAGAGGCGGCACATACAACGCAAGTTCGACGCGATGACGTGTTACAAGTCTCAGGCCGGCAAGGCCTACGCCTCGGAAGATTTCATCTTTTCACTGGCTCGGACCCGGGGCGTTCAGATTGGCACCGACTTTGCCGAATGCTTTGAGACTGTGCGCTGGGTTATTTAGACGGCAATCCATGTTGTTGCATCTGATTACCTCTGATATCAGCGCCTTTCGGTTGTTAGATCAACTTGATCGGGAAACTAGCGCAACGGCAAGTTGCGTCGTGATACCAGCCAATCGCATTGGGTCGACGAAAGTCAATGCGGTGATCGAAGAGGCTGCCGCTCGAAGAATCCCTGTTGCGGTGCATCGATCGCGGTCGGCATTTGATCCAGGACTGCCTGCGGCCGAATTTGCAGTATCCTGGATGTATTCTCAAATCATAAGACCGGATGATCTGGCCCGCTATTCTCGGGGCACTCTGAATATGCACGGCGGGCGGATACCGGAATATCGGGGAGCCAACGTTTTGCAATGGGCGATCATCAACGGGGATTCCGATCTCGGGGTCACCTGGCACGGAATGGTGAAGGAAGTTGACGCTGGTCCGATCTGGGCAGAAAGCACCGTGCCCATTGCCCTTGACGCAACGGCGTGGAACGTCCGCGAACTCATGATCGAAAAAGGGATTGAAATGTTCCCGCTCGCATTGCGCAACATGCTTTCGAACAGTAATGTCCGAGTACCGGATACCGTGGTCGGAAAGGTATGGCCGGCGCGGCGACCCGAGGATGGTCGGATTGGGCTCAGACTTTCTGCCAGAAAAGTGCGCGATCTTGTAAGAGCGCTTTGCCCACCTTGGCCGTCTGCGTCTCTGGAGATCGAAGGAAGGTTGGTGCCTGTCACCGGTGTCAGTTCTGAACCCATTGTCGGGGCTTATGCATATGTTACGGCTGAAGGTTCAATGCTTTACCTGCAGACTAGAGGTAGTTCCGAAATTTGATCGTTGCGATCCACCAGCCCAACTACCTGCCGTGGTTGGGGTACTTTTACAAGATTGCCCGAGCGGACATATTTGTCTTTCTCGACGATGTCCAGTATTCTAGAGGCAGCTTCATCAATCGGGTTCAAATCCTTTCGCCGACAGGGGCCAGATGGCTCACGATACCTGTGAATGCAAGCCTTGGCGAGACGATCTGCGATATCCGTTTCGGAAAGCCTGATTGGATGACAGCACACGTGTCCACGCTGTTTGGAATGTATAGATCGGCACCGATATTCTACGAGGTATGGCCCGATCTAAAGCAGCTGCTGGGGTCTGTTTCGGCGCCTAACCTTGCGGCGCTGAACATACAGCTGATCTCTGCAGTATCGAGGCGCTTGGGGTTTTCCTGCCGTTTCGTTCGATCCTCGACCCTGGCGATCTCGGGTACATCCGACACGCGGCTGGTTGAAATTACAAAATTGCTCGCGCCCGAAGGCGGCTATCTTTCGGGACGGGGAGCAGAGAAATATCAGGATCCCGACAGATTCAGGGCCGCCGGCCTGAGTTTCGAATACTCTAGCTTCAGGCATCCCGTGTACAGCCAGTCTGCGCAATCCGGGCTCACCGGGTTTGTTGCAGGCCTATCGATTCTTGATGCTGTGTTTCATCTGGGTTGGGAACAGACTGCCACCTTGATCCGTAGTTCAGGTTCAACATGAGTTCTCCTTTGCGCGTGCTTTGCCTGGATATAGAGGGTGGGTATGGAGGTTCTTCGCGCAGCCTTTTCTACATGATCAAACACCTGGATCGCAATCAAGTTGACGTGGAGGTATGGTGCAAGCGGGAGGGCCCTATTCAGGCGATGTATCACGCGATAGGGATTCCCACGCGTGTCGTACCCTGGCTTCCGAAAATCAGTTCGCTGCCGAGGTGCTCGCGCAACATGTTTTCTCACCTGGTTCACGCGCGAGACTTCTTCCTCAGCGCGAACCAGAGGCAATCTCTGGTGCATGAAGTGAGCAAGCGATTCGACGTCGTGCACTTCAATCACGAAGCCCTCTACCTCCTGGCACGGTGGATGCGCAAGCGTCTTCCCCGGACCGCGTTCGTGATGCACAACCGCACGATGCTGCATGCCTCCTGGTTTGCGCGCAGTCAGGCACGAACTGCTGTCGTCTACAATGACGTCAATGTCTTTATCTCCGAACACGAGAGGAAAAACGTCTGTCGACTGGCCGGGTGGGAGGGTGGCCTGGTAATAAGCAATGTCGTCGAGATTCCCATAACCAGCCCAAAAGCTTGCGACAGTATTTCCGCTCATGGCGGCATCAGCGTTGGCTGCCTTGCCAACTATTCCTGGCTTCGTGGTATCGACAGGTTGGTTGACGTGGCAGTCGCGCTGCGCGATGCCGGCCGCAGGGACATCCGTTTCGTCGTCGCTGGTAATATGAAGCTTTCCGGAAGCCTACCCGGGCAACTGGGCGAGATTGCATCGCGCCATGGGTTCCTGCGTGACTATGCAGTAGCAAAGGGCGTCGATCACATGTTTGTTTTTCTTGGTCACGTGCGGAATCCGGAGCAGGTGCTGGCGGTATGCCAAATTCTCGCCAGGCCGTCACGGGAAGACAATCCATGGGGCAGGGATGTACTCGAGGGACTTGCGGCGGGACGGCCGGTACTGGCCTGCGGCACCCATCAACAGTTCGTAGTCCCGGGCCTGACCGGCTTCCTGTATCCGCCGGGCAAGGATTTTCAAGCTGCGGACATGGCTGCCGATATCGTGAGCTTGGCCGATGACGGCGCTTTGTTGCATCGAATGAGCGAGCAGGCCAGGGCTCGCGTACGCCAGCAGTGTGATGGCAAGTCTCGCGCCAGCGATTTGCTCAAAGCATGGCGCTTGGCGGTTGCCAGGCGTAGCGCGGGGCAGCGATAAATGAGGCTGTTTGAACGCCAGGCATGCCTTGACTGAGCCTTGTGAACCTGGCGCAGCCGGTCAGCTTGACCTTCTCGCCATCCTCCCGGCATTCAGCGGCGGCGGTGCCGAGCGTGTTCTCCTCAACATCACTTCCGGCTTGGCCTCCATGGGCAAGGCCGTCGCGATCCTGGCCTTTGATCTAGGCGGCCCGCTTGCCGATCAGTCACGCGGATCGATTGGGCTGCAATCGCTTGGAACGCGTTCCTTGCGCAGGTCGCTCCTTCCCATGGTCATGGCGATACGGGCGCGCAAGCCTCGCGTCGTGTTTTCAACGCTTGGCTATGTGAATGTTGCAATCCTGGCGAGCAGGTTGCTCATGCCACCGGGAACCCGGGTTTGGGTTCGAGAAGCGAATCTGCCGTCGATCAGTCTTCCGAACAACAAGTATCACCGACTGATGCGTCTTGCGTATCGCCTCCTGTACCGCCGGGCCGACCTGGTGATCTGTTCATCGATCCGAATGCGGGACGAACTGATCGCAGACTTTCAGGTTCCGGAAACGCGCATTCGGGTGCTTCCAAATCCCGTCGATGAGGGGCGCTTGAGAAGCCTCGCACACCCAATGACGCGCATTCCGGGACATGGCCCCCGTTTTGTGGCGCTTGGGCGCCTGACACGGCAAAAAGGCTTCGACCGTCTGCTCAACATGTTTGCCGGACTGGGGATCGAGGAAGCCCGCCTGTCGATCCTGGGGGACGGACCGATGCGTGAAGAACTTACCCGTCTCGCCGACGCCCTTGGGATATCGGCACGGATCAGGTTTCTTGGCTTCGACGACAAGCCGTGGCCCCATGTTGCCGGCGCCGATGCCCTATTGCTTCCCTCGCGGTGGGAGGGCATGCCGAATGCAGTGCTCGAGGCCCTGGCCTGCGGCATTCGGGTTATTGCGACCCCAGAGGCCGGGGGGGTCGCTGAAATAGCAGGCGAAGCCAAGCCAGGCTCCGTGACCGTGGCAGACGAGGGTGCGGATTTTATTGGGGCGATGCGGGAAGTGCCAATTCGCGATTCCGAGCATCTGGCCGAAAGCCTGTTGCCAGAAAAATACAGGCTCGACTCCGTTGCGGCAATGATAGGCGGTTGGATAGAACATGATGCCTGACTTGTTGCCACAGAAGGTTTTTCACATCATCACCGGACTGGATACCGGTGGTGCGGAGGCTATGCTGTTCAAGTTGCTGAAAGCAACCAACGCTGAGGTGGAGGCGCAAGTATTGAGCTTGATGGAAGGCGGGGCAAATGCCCGCCGAATCGAGACGCTTGGTGTTCCGGTCGGCTTCCTTGGCATGGCCCGTGGCAGTATTCCGGGGCCGGAGGCAATAGGGCGCTTACGGCAGGTGATGCGGGAATTTCGCCCCGACCTGGTCCAGGGCTGGATGTACCACGGCAATCTTGCGGCTTGGCTGGCCGTGCGGATGTGCGCACCGCGCCCGCGCCTGTTTTGGAATCTGAGGCAGACCCTGTACGACATTCGGCTCGAGTCAAGACAAACACGCTGGCTAATTCGACTCGGCGCAAGGCTTTCGCCGACGGCTGACAAGATAATCTACAACTCCGAAGTCAGTGCCCGGCAGCACGAGTTAGCAGGCTATACCGCCGGCAAACGCGTCGTAATCCCGAATGGCTTTGACATTGGCATCATGGAGGCCCAGACCGACGCGCGACAGTCGGTACGTAAGGAGTTCGGGTTTGCCCCGGACGCACTCTTAGTAGGTCAGGTGGCCCGGTACCACCCGATGAAAGGACACCTAAGGATGCTGCTGGCGGCGGCATCTGTCTGGCAAAAAAATCCGCGAGCCCGTTTTCTGCTCGTTGGCCTCGGGGTAACTCGGAACAATCTGGCGCTGGCGGATCAGATACGTGCTTTGGGTCTCGATGAAAAGGTCATTTTGGCAGGGGAGCGCGCCGACATTGCGAGGTTGATGGCGGCGATGGACATACTGGTGTCTGCCTCAGAATGGGGCGAAGGGTTCCCGAATGTGGTTGGCGAGGCAATGGCGTGTGGTACGCCTTGTGTGGTTACGGATGTCGGTGATTCCGCGTGGGTTGTGGGTGAGTGTGGCCGTATTGTGCCGCCTCGTGATACAGATGCTTTGTCAAAGACGATCGTGGCATTGCTGCTGGATGACGGATTGCGAAAGGAATTGGGATACAAAGCGCGGCAGCGGATCCAGGATCTGTTTTCAATCGAGAAGGTGAGTAAATCCTACCTCGATCTGTATCAAGGTAAGCTGAACTGATGTGCGGATTTTCCGGGTTCCTGTCGTCCCCTGTCTCATCGGGCGAGGGGAATGCCATCCTTGATCGGATGGCTGCTTCACTGAATTTGCGCGGCCCCGATGAGCAAGGTGTATGGCTCTCAGAAATGGGTACGGTTGGCATGGCACATCGCCGACTTGCGGTATTAGAGCTCGGGCCGCAAGGGCGCCAGCCGATGATTTCCTCATCCGGGCGCTTCGTACTGGCTTACAACGGCGAAATCTACAACTACCGTGAGCTGAAAACCGAACTTGAGAAGGACGGGGCAAGCTTTCGCGGACACTCCGATACTGCGGTGCTCTTGGCTGCGATTGAGGGATGGGGGATTGAAAAAGCGCTGGATCGCCTTGTCGGCATGTTCGCCTTCGCGTTGTGGGACGAGCATGAAAAGCGCCTGATCCTGGCAAGAGACCGGTTTGGCGAGAAGCCCCTCTTTTACGGCTGGCAGGGCAATATCTTTCTTTTTGGTTCGACCTTGCAGCCGTTGCGACAGCATCCGGCCTGGGTTGGCGGAGTGGATCTGCAGGCGCTTGCCGGATTGGTGCGATACGACTATGTCCCTGCATCGTTGAGCATCCATCCGGGTATCAAGAGGCTGTTGCCCGGCACTTGGCTGGAAATGGCTTGGAGAAACGGGCGCTGGCAAGACCGTCAAACAACCTACTGGTCGGCTCTGGCCGCTGCACAGTCGGCCAAGGCTTCCCCATTTGTCGGAGACTTTTCTTCTGCGGTTGATGTCTTGGAAGCAAAGTTGGTACGGACCCTTCAAGGTCAAATTTTGGCCGATGTCCCCTTGGGCGCGTTTCTGTCCGGGGGCATCGATTCCAGCACAGTAGTGGCTGTCATGCAAGACTTGTCTGGCCATCCGGTCAAGACCTTCACGATCGGCTTTGATGACCCCGCTTATGATGAATCCGCCTCTGCCGCGGCAGTTGCAGAGTATCTCGGTACTTCGCATACAAGCTATCGTCTGACACGGGCCGACCTTCTCGAGTTCATCCCACGGTTGGCATCGATTTACGACGAACCCTTTGCCGATGCTTCCCAGATTCCGACGGCACTGGTTTCTCAGCTGGCGCGTCGCGATGTCACGGTCGCATTATCCGGCGATGGCGGGGATGAGATCTTTGGCGGCTACAACCGTTATCTCTTGGGGCCACGGATCCGATCGTATAGCAGGGTATTTCCTCGTGTCTTAAGGGGTGTGGTTGCTGATTGCTTGCGAACTGTAGCGCCATCTACCTGGGATAACCTGCTTGGTTTCATTGCGCATGCTTCCAGGACAAGTGGTGTGGGCGAAAAGCTTCACAAGCTAGCCAGTGCTTTGCCTTCAGCAAATTCGCATGAGCTTTATCACCGCTTGACCACCTTTTGGCATGAAGACTTTCCGTTACTTGGATCCGCTCGGAGTTCTGTCAGTTTGGGGCAGGATTATGCGGTGTGGCAACAGGATTGGCCATTTTCTGAACAGATGATGCTTGCCGACACTCTGACCTATTTGCCGGATGATATTCTCGTTAAGGTAGATCGAGCAGCCATGGGTGTAAGTCTTGAAACGCGGGCTCCTTTTCTCGACCATCGTTTGTTTGAGTTTGTCTGGTCTTTGCCACTCGAATACCGCATCCGTGATAAACAGAGCAAGGCGCTACTGCGTGAGTTGCTATATCGCCATGTTCCAAGGAGTCTGATCGAAAGACCAAAATCCGGTTTTGCACTGCCAATTGGACAATATCTTCGCGGCCCTCTTCGAGATTGGGCAGAAAGTATGCTCGATCCTACTCGATTGAGACGAGAGGGCTACTTTGATGTTGGTAAAGTCCGCAGCGTATGGGATAAGCATTGTGCCGGTCAGGTTAATCGCCATTATGATCTGTGGAGCATTCTGATGTTTCAAGCCTGGCTGGTGAGAACAAATTAGGTAATATAAGTAATTTCGGTAGTTTAGAGGCAGTATCTTTATCAGGATAGGGTTGCGTCATGAGTAGTAAAAAAGGATCGTGCAAAAACTAGTTACGCTGAAGCGCGAGGTAATACGAACAGAACATTTGGAATTGCCTTCGCCACGCGTTACTGGCTGAAGTAATATCCCAAACGAAGTTATTCAACAGAATGTATAACGGGGCTAAATAAAGTGCTCTGACATTTTTAAGCGTATTCACCAGCACTAATCGTCTTATTGAAAGTTAAGAGTTCTGCGTCAAAATATTTAATTTGTAGATAGGCACAGCTACTAAGACCAAAGCGTGTAGATGGAGGGCGCACAGTTCTCCCGCTATGAATTGAATATGACCTCTACGTTTACTGAATCTCGCTTATGAATAGTTCGCACATCTGAAGATGCTTAAGCGTGTTGGAGTCATTTTGCTAAAAGCCGGGATTACACTTGGTTTGTTCTACACCCTGGTAACGCGGATAGATCTAAATGCGACAGTAGGTCTGATGGCGGCGACTGATTGGCGCTCCGTTTTGGGTATCGTTGGTGTTATGGTTTTGCAAGTAATTGTGGCTGTGTTTCGTTGGTATAGGATTATGATTAGCAAGGGAGTGCACATTTCAGTTAGGCGCAGTGCCCGTTACTTCTGGCTGGGATTGTTTTTTAATCAGTTGCTGCCATCAAGCATTGGGGGCGACGCAATAAGAGGGTACTGCCTGGTTCGCGATGGGCAGAGTGTAGGACGCGCCACCTTGTCGGTGTTGCTTGATCGCATACTGGGAATGGCCGGATTGGTCGTGCTTATAGCATTAGCCATTCCCTATGCTATGAATCTTATAAATAATCCTGAAATGCAGTGGGGCATGATGTCTGCACTGTTGGTGGTTATCGCGGGCTTTATCTCGATACTGTTCATAGATATCTTCACGAGAAGGTTTTCAAGCTGGCGCGTGATGAAAGGGCTGACGACACTGGCGAGCGATGCACGTCAGTTGCTGGGTTCACGGCAGGGTTTGGGTTTAGTGCTGTTTTCAGTGCTTATTCATATTTTGTCCATTGTGGTCGTGGGAATGCTTTCGTCGGCACTTTCAATAAAAGTTGATTGGATAGCCTTGACCATCATTGTGCCGATTACCACCTTGCTGATAACGATTCCCCTATCGATAGCAGGTTGGGGTGTACGCGAAGGTGTAATGGTTGTGGGGTTAGGGTATGTGGGTATCGCGCCAGAAGAGGCATTGGCACTTTCGATCCTCTACGGGCTGTTGACGCTGGTGGTTGCCTTGCCGGGGGTGCTTGCCTGGCTTACCGATCCAGCGGTTCGGTCGCTAAAGGTGAATAAAGAAGCAGTGAGCCTAGTGGGGGAGTCGAGCCGGTGAAAATTAGCTCTAGAAAAGAGACGATACTCAAACATGCGGAACAGATGGCCGATCAACGTGAGTCCTGGATTAATAGGAGTCGTTGCTATTATCGGGACGATCGCGCCTACATGCGGTTCCTGATCCCGCCGGGGCAGCGCGTACTTGACCTGGGTTGTGGAACTGGAGACTTGCTGTCTGCGCTTTCACCTTCTTACGGGGTGGGAGTGGATTTGAGCCAGCGCATGATCGACTTGGCTGTGTCTCGCTATTCTGACTTGCATTTCTTTCGGGGGGACATTGAGGATTCTGACTTTCTGGCAACTATCAAGGATACCTTTGATGTGATTGTTCTTTCCGACACCATTGGCTATCTGGACGATTGTGCAGAAACGCTGAATCGGTTGCATCGGTTTTGTACGCGGGATACGCGCGTGGTTATTGCCTATTACGCATGGTTTTGGGAGCCGGTGCTCGAGTTTGGTGAAAAATTTGGGATGAAGATGCCTTCGGTGGAAATGAACTGGCTTTCAACCGAGGACATGATGGGTTTTCTTCATTTAGCGGACTTTGAGCCAGTCAAGCAGGAGTGGCGGCAAATTTTCCCCAGGCACCTATTTGGAATTGGCGCCTTGTTAAACAGGTTTGTCGGCACATTGCCACTGATCAGACGGCTGTGTCTGCGGAATCACCTGGTTGCACGGCCCTTGCGGGACGCATCCCTCGGGACCCCCTCCACAACGATCCTCATTCCTTGTCGTAATGAAAGAGGCAATGTCGAAAATGCAATTCGGAGGCTACCAAGGTTCTGCGAAGACC